>ERZ791915.743-NODE-743-length-29954-cov-3.427573_pt1 | contig 29954 bp, 26 predicted proteins | sample MGYA00510139_ERZ791915 | MGnify/ENA primary metagenome ERZ791915 (study PRJEB30046, sample SAMN00792117) | human gut metagenome | study: EMG produced TPA metagenomics assembly of the A metagenome-wide association study of gut microbiota in type 2... | reverse complement strand
TATCTTCCCGATTCATTAAAAACAGAGTACGCTATGGTACTCTGTCAATACATATATTAATAACCAAAATCTTCTCCAACGAGAACAACCTTTATTCTATTTTTAATTTTAGAATATCTAGTTGTTACAAACTGGCAACAGACAGTTTCTGGACTCTTACAATCGTGACAATGGCCTGTTTTTGTACAAGGTGTAGCTGTACCAAATCTTATAGCGTTTGTAACAGCAGCCTTATTTCTTGCTCTTTTCATAGCTGAGTCTAAATCAGCGGAACATTTATTCATACCTGCCACAACAATAACATTCTTTGGTCCAAAAATAAGAGCTGCTAATCTATTTCCCATACCGTCAATATTTACAAGCTGACCGTCAAAAGTAATGGCATTTGTACTAATTAAGAAATTATCACAAGAAAGAGCCTCGTGCATAGCCTGTATTCTATCATCAGCCTTGTCTCTATCAATAATCTTATACTTTCCACTTTCATAAACAGCATCAATAATACCTGCATCTACTAAAGTAGCAGAACCACCCCAAGAAACAGAGCTACCAGCTTCCATAAGAGAAAGCACCTTTTCCCTAGCCTCTTCAGCTGTCTTTACATAATAACCCTCCATATTTCTTGTTTCAAGATTTTTAATTATTGTGTTAGCTAAAGTTTCCTTATAGACTTCCTTTTGGTTCATAATTATCCCTCCTGTAAAAATACCCTGTGGAAAAAACCACAGGGCATCATTGCTTAATATTTATTACTTAATAGACTTCATATGTCTAGTTAAGTCTTCTAATTCATCTCTTTCACGAACAAGAACAGCTTCGCCGTTTTCACGAATAAGAACTTCTGCTGGTCTTAATCTGTTGTTGTAGTTAGATGCCATACAGTAACCATAAGCACCTGCATCAAGCATAGCCATAGTATCACCAACATGCATTTCTGGGCAAATTCTGTGCTTAGCAAGAATATCGCCAGATTCACAAATATTACCTACAACTGTAACATCTTCTGTATTGTCGCTATCGTTGTAAACTTCAATATCGTGGTGAGAATCATACATAACAGGTCTCTGAAGAACATTGAAACCAATATCAGTACCAATGTACTTGTCTTCGCCATTGTGCTTAACTGCTGTAACTGTACCTAAAAGCACACCACATTCAGCAGAAACATATCTACCTGGTTCAATCTTAAATGTAATTTCCTTACCATAATCCTTAACGAACTGTTCGAATACTTCGTCAAGCTGTTTACCTAATTCAACCATATCAAGTCTTGGCTGGTCATTTAACTTTTCGTAAGGAATACCGAAACCACCACCAAGGTCAACAAATTCAAGGTCATCAAACTGCTTTGCAATGTTTAAGATAGCCTTAACACCTTCAACATATGGCTTGCCGTCCATAAAGAGTGAACCAATATGCTGGTTGATACCAACAAGCTTTAAGTCATACTTTGCAAGAACTTTCTTAAACTGTGGAATAAATTCAGGGTTTACAGCAAACTTAGTTTTCTTACCAGCTGTAACAACCTTTTCGCTATGACCTGCACCAATACCACCATTGAAACGAGCAGCAATCTTTCCACCTGGATTAAGCTTACCGTAAGTTTCAAGCTGAGAAACAGAGTCAACACTAATAAGTACATCGTGGTCAATAGCAAACTTCATTTCTTCTGCTGTAACATTGTTACTTATGTAGAAAATCTGTTCTGGCTTAAACCAGCCTTTAATTCAACAAAGATTTCACCTGGGCTCATTGCATCTACATTTAAGCCTTCTTCATGAACGATTTCAAGGAAAGCAAGGTTGCTGTTAGCCTTTGCAGAATAGTTTACGCTGAACTTTGGATACTTAACAAGGTTCTTTACATCTCTACAACGCTGTCTTAAAATTTCCTCGCTGTATACATAAAGTGGACTACCAAACTTAGCTGTAAGGTCGCTAGGCTTATTACCTTTAAAAAAATCTACTGAATCTGTTACCTTAGTATTAATCTTAGACATTTGTAAGTTTCCTTTCTATTTATAAAATTTAATTATATTTTCAATTCTTGATGCCATATTTGTAAGCAATAAGTCCACCAAAGTAATAGCAGTCATAGCCTCCACTACCACTATTGCACGAGGTACAATAATTGGGTCGTGACGACCTGTAATAGAAATGGTAGTATTTTCTCCGCTGTTATTAACAGTCTTCTGTTCCAATGAAATAGACGGTGTAGGCTTAAATACTGTACGGAAAACAATATCACTTCCGTCAGAAAAACCTCCAAGAATGCCACCTGAATTGTTTGTATACTTGACTACCTTCCCATTATCCATATAGAATTCGTCGTTATTTTCAGAACCCATAGCCTTTGCAGCCTTAAAACCAAGACCAAATTCTATGCCCTTAGTAGCTCCTATTGATAAAATAGCCTTTGCAAGAGAGGCATCAAGTTTATCAAAAACAGGTTCACCTACACCAGCAGGCATACCAGTTACGACACATTCTACTATACCACCAACTGAATTATTTTCACTCATCGCCTTATCAAGCAGAGCCTGTGCTTTTTCTGCCGCATTTTTATCTGGCATACAAAGTGGATTATTAAATCTCTCATTCATATCAATGGTTTCAATTTCTACATCGCCTATAGCCTTAGCATAGGCATTTACTTGAACACCAAGATTTTCTAATATTTTTCTAGCTACAGCACCAGCTGCAACTCTGGCAAGAGTTTCTCGACCTGATGAACGGCCACCACCTCTGTAATCTCTAAAACCATACTTAGTCTCAAAGCCAAAGTCAGCGTGTCCCGGTCTGTAAACATTCATAATATTAGAATAGTCTTTAGACCTTTGGTCGGCATTTATTACCATTAAAGAAATTGGTGTTCCGGTGGTTTTACCTTCAAAAACACCAGACATAATCTGTATAGTATCGCTTTCGCTTCTCTTTGTACCATACTTATTACTGCCGGGCTTTCTTCTGTCCATATCGACTTGAATATCTTCTTCGCATAAAGGAATTCCTGCAGGACAGCCATCAATAACTACTCCCAATCCTTTACCATGAGATTCTCCCCATGTTGTAATTTTAAATATATTTCCTATGGTTGAACCTGACAAAAAATCACCTCTTATAAAAATTATCAATATGCTTGAAAAATAACGCAAAAGATATTATAATAATCTAAATGTACTCATACATTTTAACATTTATTTTTTAATTTTACAAGAAATTTTACAACATATTTTAAAATAATTTAAGGAGTTGTATTTTGTGTCAAAATTTTTACACCCTTTAAGACAGCTTGACTCCTCTCAGATTATAACATTAGGCTTTTTAACTGTTATACTGTTTGGTGCTGTTATTTTGAGTTTACCAATATGTTCGGCAGACTTTACTTTTACTCCATTTGTTGATTCACTTTTTACAGCTACTTCTGCTGTGTGTATTACTGGACTAACTGTCGTTTCTACAGCCTATCATTGGAATATTTTAGGTAAACTTATTATACTTATGCTTATACAAATTGGTGGTATTGGATTTATGTCTATGGTTACAATGCTTTTCATAGCCGTAGGCAAAAAAATAACATTAAAAGAAAGAATTGTTATACAGGAATCCTTTAATCTTAGCCAAAGACATGGTCTTGTAAGTTTTACAATTTATATTTTTAAGTTTTCTTTTGTAGCAGAACTTATAGGTGCTTTTTTCCTTTCATTGAGATTTATACCTCAATATGGTTTTGTCAGAGGAATTTTTTATGGAATATTCCACTCTGTGTCAGCCTTTTGTAACGCTGGCTTTGATATACTTGGAGATAATTCCCTTATGCCTTTTTCAGGGGATATAATTGTAAATATTACAGTAATGTGCCTTATAGTAGTTGGTGGTTTAGGTTTCCCTGTTTATTCTGACTTTACTACTCACTTAAAATTTGCAAAGGAGCACAAACTCCATATAAATTATGTTGTAAAAAAACTTAGACTTCATTCTAAAATTGCACTTATAACAACAGCAGTTCTTATTGTATTTGGTGGTTTATTCTTTTTCATTGCTGAATACTTTAATCCACACACAATAGGAAATTTTTCATTTTTCCACAAAATTATGGCAAGTTTATTCCAGTCTATAACATTGAGAACAGCTGGCTTTGATTCTATAGGACAAGGAAATATGACATATGCCTCAAAGGTAATTTCTATAGTGCTTATGTATATAGGTGGTTCTCCTGCCAGTACAGCCGGTGGTGTTAAAACTGTAACATCAGCCATTCTTTTTTTAGCTGTATGGGCTGTAATACGAGGTAGAGAATCTATAAATGTTTTCCACAAAAACATACCTTTTTATACACTTCAGAAAGCACTTGCCGTAGTAATGATGATGGTTACAATTACAATAGGTGCTAGTGTAATAATGACTTGGACAGAGGCACACACACCTATTCATATGGAATATTTAGATATACTATTTGAAGTTGTTTCTGCACAATGTACAGTAGGTCTTACAACAGGTATTACCCACTTCCTATCAAACGGAGGAAAAATAGTCCTCATTTTGTGTATGTATATGGGTAGACTTGGTCCTATTTCTGTAGCTATTGCATTGACAAAGAACAAAAAACATAATAAAAACTATATTCATTTTCCTGAGGACAAACTTCTTGTAGGTTAATAAACTAAGGATTAGGGAGGATAATATGAAAAATAATAAACAGTTTGCAGTTATAGGTCTTGGCCGTTTTGGGCGTGCCGTAGTTGAAACCCTTGTAGCTAGTGGCTATGATGTTATGGGTTGCGACAAAAATATGGAAGCTGTAAAGCAAATGGAGCATATTGCAACCGATGTTATGCAGTTAGATGTAATGAATGAAGACGCTATGCAATATATAGGTCTTAATAACTTTGATGTAGTAATAGTTGCCATTGGCGAATCTCTTGAGGCCAGTATTATGGCAACAATGTATGCAAAGGAAAAAGGTGTAAAAACCGTAATTGCTAAGGCTATTGGTACTCCTCAGAAAAAACTTCTTGAAAAAGTTGGTGCTGATAAGGTACTTATGCCTGAAAGAGATAGTGGTCAGAGATTGGCTATAAGTCTTGTAACATCAAATGTTTTAGAGTACATTACTGTTTCTGATAAATTTGGTATTGCAGAAATAGGCGTTGTAGATAAATGGGTAGATAAGACATTACAAGATGCTAATATTAGAGCAAAATATGGCATAAATGTTGTTGCTATAAAGCGTGGTGGAGATGTTATTGTTACTCCCCCACCAGATATAAAAATTTTAGAAACAGATACTTTAGTTGTTATTGGCGAAAATGCCAATATTGCAAAATTCAGTTAAGATATGGAAAATATAATTATAGAAAGTAATCAAAACAAAATTATAAAAGAAGTTAATGCCCTTAAAGCTAAAAAAGAAAGAGATAAAACCGGTCTTTTTATACTTGAGGGCAAAAGGCTTGTAGAGGAAATACCAAATTCTTGGGAAATAAAATATTTGCTTAAAGCAGAAAGCTATTCCGAAGACATAAATTTTGAAAATGTTTATACTGTAAAAGATAGTCTTTTTGAAAAAATAAGCGAAACTGTAAATCCACAGGGTATACTTGCTGTCTGTCACATAAAAGAATTTGATGTAACTAATGTGGACTATAGCAATTCGCCTTTCTTTGTAGTTCTTGAAAATGTTACAGACCCTGGAAATATGGGTACTTTAATTCGTACAGCTGATGCTGCTGGTGCTGACGGAATTTTTCTTTCAAAAGGCTGTGTAGATATTTACAATCCTAAGGTTATCAGAGCCACTATGGGTTCAATATTCCATTTACCAATATACAGAAATCTAACTCTTATGGACTTAATGGAAGATTTTAAAGATAATAATGTAAAGACCCTTGCAGCTCATTTAAAAGGCACTTCAACACCTTATAAAGTTGATATGACAACAGCCTGTGCTGTTATTATAGGTAACGAGGCAAATGGTTTAAGTGACGAAATTTCAGAAATGGCATCAGATTTAGTTAAAATTCCTATGCCTGGCAAGGCTGAATCAATGAATGCAGGTATTGCCGGTGGTATTTTAATTTATGAGGCTGTAAGACAGAGAATTGAGGAATAAATATGGCAAGAATTAGTTGGGACGAATATTTTATGAGTATGGCTGAATTGGCAAGTAAGCGTTCTACTTGCCTTAGACGACATGTAGGTGCTGTTATTGTTCGTGACAATCAGGTGCTTTCTACAGGGTATAACGGAGCACCAAAGGGATTACCTAACTGCTGTGACTTAAACGAATGTTTAAGACAAAAATTAGGTATTCCAAGCGGAGAAAGACACGAACTTTGTCGTGCTGTTCACGCAGAGGCCAATGCAATTACTCAATGTGCTGTAAATGGCACAAGCTGTAAAGGCAGTACACTTTATGTTACAGCAACACCTTGTATTATGTGCACAAAGCAAATTATAAACGCAGGTATTGTTCGTATTGTAGCAGAAGAAATGTACCCAGACGAAATGAGCCTTGAAATGCTCAAGCAAAGTGGTATTTCTTTTGAAATGTTTACGAAAGAGGAGGAAAAATAAATGATTATTGTATTAAAGAAAAATGCAGATGCAAAAAAAGTAAATGAACTTGAAAACAACTTAAAGGATATGGGTTTTGCCCTTCATATTTCTGATGGCGAAAGCTCTAAAATTGTTGGTCTTGTAGGCGATACAACTAAGTTAAGCCAAGACGACCTTTTAGCAAACGAAATTATTGAAGATGTAAAGAGAATACAGGAGCCTTACAAAAAAGCAAATAGAAAAATGCACCCAGAAGATACTGTTGTTGATGTAAATGGTATAAAAATTGGTGGTGGACATTTTCAGGTAATTGCCGGTCCTTGTTCTGTTGAAAGCAAAGAACAGATGGAAGAAGTAGCATCTGATGTTAAGGCAAGTGGTGCTACACTTTTAAGAGGTGGTGCTTTTAAGCCAAGAACTAGCCCTTACTCTTTCCAGGGTCTTCATGAAAATGGTCTTGCCCTTCTTCTCAATGCTGGCAAGACAACTAACTTACCTGTAGTAACAGAAATTATGGACTCAAGCCACATTGATTTATTTAAAGATGTTGATGTAATACAGGTTGGTGCAAGAAATATGCAGAACTTCGAACTTCTCAAAAAGTTAGGTAAACTTGATAAGCCAATTCTTTTAAAGAGAGGTCTTGCAAATACACTTGAAGAACTTTTGATGAGTGCTGAATACATTATGGCAGGGGGTAACGAAAAAGTTATTCTCTGTGAAAGAGGTATAAGAACTTTCGAAACATCAATGAGAAATACTCTTGATATTTCAGCTGTGCCAATGCTCAAGAAAATGACTCATCTTCCAGTTATTATTGACCCTAGCCACGCTGCCGGTATGAGATGGATGGTTGAACCACTTTCTATGGCTGCTATTGCTGCTGGTGCTGACGGTCTTATGATTGAAGTTCATAATAACCCTGAAAAGGCTCTTTGCGATGGTAAACAGTCTCTTACTCCTGAAAGCTTTGATAACCTTATGGGTAAAATTAAAAAGACTGTTGAATTTTTTGGTAAAACTTTAGGCTAATACAGTAATACAAAAATGCACTTCCTTTGATTTTTGGAAGTGCATTTTTGTGGTTTAGTATTATATTACAAATTCTTCAATTTTTCTTGAAGTTCTGAAATTTGAGCTTCTATTTCATTTTTCGCTTCATTCTCTTTTAAAGCAAGTCTTTGACAATCATCTATTAATATTCTTATACCTTCAAACTTCAATTTAATAAGTTCATCTGTAGGTAATCTCTCTTCTAAAATTTCAATCAAATCTCTATTAACTGCTTTAATATTTGCATTAAATTTTCTTTTTGTTGCTTCGTCCATAATAACCCCTCTTTTCTAAATTGTAAACTCTTATAATTAGTTAATGATTTTAACATTTATTATAAATTCTTCAATTTTTCTTGAAGTTCTGAAATTTGAGCTTCTATTGCCTTTTTCTCTTCATTCTCTTTTAAAGCAAACTTTTCGCATTCATCAATTAAAATTCTAATTGCATCAAAGCTCAGTTTAATTAATTCCTCATTAGGTAATGGATTTTCTAAAACTCCAATCAAATCTCTATTAACTGCCTTAATATTTGCATTAAATTTTCTCTTTGTTGCTTCGTCCATAACAAAACCCTCTTTTCTAAATTATAATAATTTCTAAAAACGTATAAAGTATTACTAATTAACTGTAACTTTTATTCATATTTATTCTAACATAGTTTTTTAAAATATGCAATAATTCTAATTTATGTAATATTTTTTATTAGTTTTAGAAATTTTTCCAAAAGAAATACCCACCGGCTAAACCAGTGGATATTTCTACATAATCTCATTTATTAAACTTTGAATATCTTCTATTTTTAACCCCTGTTCACTTGAAAGGCTATAATTAACACCATTTTTATACCATACAGCAACTTTGTAAACATCTTCATTACCTTTTATGGTTACTTCTGTGTTATCTACAGTTAATTTTTTTATATTTTCGTAGATATTATAATCTCCACTTATATCTTCAGCAACTTCTCCTTTTTCTAATCTATACAGAATATTATCAGAGCCATTTGAATACTGAATTTCAACCATATTTGAAAAAGCTACACTATAACTATAGGACTTATAACTCTTTATTTTATCAGGCATTTTAGCATTAATATTAACATTCTCTTTTAACTCATCTACACTGTTATAATCTACATAGGGACTAGATGCCGTCTTTAACATCGGTTCGCCCTCTATACTGTCAATACTTTGTTCTGCCACTTCATTATCTTCATTAATGCTTGTCATATACAGTTTTTCTGTTTGTGTAGTCTTTTCTGTTGTTATTTCAGCATTAACTTTCTTAGTTTCTGAAGTTGTACTACTTTCTCTTTTTTCCACCACAGCATTTCTTTCATATATTTTTCTTGCCGTAGTTATTTCAGTATTTTTTTCTACACTTTTACTTGTAGTTATTTCAGTTGCACTTTCTACAGACTGAGTGCTTTCCTGATTTTCAGTTGTAATTTCACTACTTTTTTCTGTAGTTTCTACAACCACACTATCTGTAGAATATTTATTAGGGGAATCTGGTTCAATTTTATTCTGTAAAGCTCCATATACCACAGCAATTACAACCAAACAAGCAGCGATATTTACAATAACTCTATAATCAAATTTTTTCTTTTTAGCCTTTTGGATTATTTCCTGTTTTTGTTCATCTGTAAGAGAAATATTATCCATAGCTTTTTTATACTTATTACTCAAAATCATATTCCTCCTTTAAAATAACTTTTAATTTTTCTCGCCCACGAGATAAGAGGGAACGAACTGTACTTTCCCCTTTTCCCAATATTTTAGCAATTTCTGGAGTTTTATAATTTTCGTAATAATACAAATGTATAGGCACTCTATATTTTACTGGTAGTGCCAAAACAGCCTCTAAAACTGTGTTATCCTCATAGCTATCACTATAGGCTTGCTCCTTTATTTCATCAATAGAACACACATTTTTATGCCAGAAAAGCATTAATTTGTTTTTACAAAGATTTATTGTAACCCTCAAAAGCCACGACTTTAAGTGTTCCTCACTTTGTATTTTACCCTCATTGTTATAATATTTAATAAAAACTTCTTGAACTACATCTTGGGCATCATGGGTGTTTTTAAGATAAGAAATTGCCAATCTATATACCATATCGCCATATTTATCTACAACTTCTGTCAACTTATCCACCCAATTCACCTCCTATTTATTCAAAAATGTTTTTATTTCACTTAAAGATATTCCCTGTCTTGCAAAAACTGAGTATGTTACATCATTTTTTGTACATAAAACATTATAAATTTTTGTTCCAGTGCCTTTTATTGTAACATTAGCACCATTAATTTTCAACTTTTTTGTATAAGCATATTTATTATAATCCCCTGTTATATCCTCCGTACCTTGTGCTGTTCTATATGTAACTTCATTTTTACCATCACTATAAACTATCTGTAAAATTTTATCTGAAATAGTTTCAAAAGCTACAGCCTTATATTTTTCAGGCACATTTTCAGGAACTTTGCTATTAAAAGTGAGTAACTTCTGTGCTTCCTCAATAGTATCAAAATCCTTTATTGGATTTGGTATACCTATTACAATATCATCATCAACTTTTTTAGCCTGACTATTTTCACTAATTACCATAACATCGTCATTACTTTCTGCCATAACTGGGCTAATTGACATTAAAGCTACTGACATAAGTACCATTGCCTTGCAAATATTCTTTTTCATAATTAATTCCTCCGTTAAAATATCTTTAATTTTAGTGTAGTTACAACGCAACATGCGACCGGTCATTTTATTTATTTTCTTGCGTCTTTCACATATAATACAAATGAAAAACAAAAACCGTTGCAAAAAATTGAAATTTTTTCAAAAAAATTTTTTAACATCAGAATAAATATTCATTATAAAAATATCCCACAGAGTAATTTCTGTGGGATATAATACTTATTCAGCATTTTGCTGTTCTAATTTTTTATACTTTTTCTTATATGCCAAATAGTAAATCATAGGCACAAGAACAAGATTTATACACATTGAAACTGCCAAACCAGCCATCATAAGAACAGCCATAGGAACAAACATAGCATCACCGAAAAGCGCCAAAGGTAACAAACCTAAAACTGTAGTCATTGTAGACATCATAATAGGTCTAACTCTCTTACCACCTGCACTCTTACAAGCATCTTCCAAAGGAAGTCCTGATGCTAATTCGTCATTTATAAACTCTACAAGAACTATTGCATTTGCCAATACACAACCTAGCAAACTAACAGCACCGAGAAGTGCAAACAATGCAAGTTTTTCGCCTGTAACATAAAGTGCAATAAAGCCAGCACAAAGACCAAAAGGAATAGATGTAAATACAATAGCAACTTTCTTCATTGTACCAAACTGATACATAAGAAGTAAAAGCATTACAATAAGTGAAACCCCTGCTGCTGTTGCTACGTGACCCATAAGTTCCATATAATCTTTTCTTTCGCCAGTTTCCTCTATTGTTACTGTATCAGGAAAGTCTGCCTTTTTAAGCATTTTTGTAAGTTTATTCTGCATATCAATATCAGAATACTTAGTAGAATTATAACAGCCTACAACTCTACCTCTCTTACCATTCGCTCTTGTAATAGTTGTAATCTTAGGATTAAGGTCAACATTAGCAAATTGGTTTACAGCATACTTTTTGCCACTTATAGAGGACTTAACCTTGAAATCCTGAATTTGTTCTCTTGAATCAATATCAGAATCCAAAACAATATTGTATTCTTTATTACCGTTTTTAAATTGTGAAACTGTTCTGCCTAAAAGTGCATAACTAAGTTCATTCTGAGCTTCAGCCTTTGTAAGTCCAAGAGTATTTAACTTTAATGTATCCATATCTACATAGTAGTTATAGGTATTTACTTCATTATCATTTATAATACCCTTTGTACCTGGAATACTTGCAAGCATATCGTTTACTTGCTGTGCAGCTGAGTTCAAATCATCAAGATTATCACTATACAACTTAACTTCTATAGGCTTTGCAGTAAGTGACATAATACCAAGTTCATCAACCATAAATGTTGCTCCACCCACTCTTGAAGAAAGTTCGTCCTGTAAATAATCAACCATTTCACTAGTAGTTTTAAATCTGCCACCCTTTTTTAAATCAACCTTTACAGAAAAATCTCCAATAGCATTACCTTGACCTAAAGGTCTAATTGAATAATCATAACGTGGAATAGCCCTGCCTACACCAGCAAGATAATACTTTGTTTCTGGCTGTTCATCAAGAACTTTTTCAACATTATCAATAACTTCTCTAGTTTTTGAAAGTGAAGAATCGTTTGTACCATTTACTGTAATTGTAATAACATCCTTATAAGCCTTTGGAACTACCTCAAAGCCAAGTTGAGTAGCTAAAAGAAGACCTACAACAATAATAGCAAATGAAGAAACAAAAGTAATCAACTTATGATTAAATGTCCAAGCTGAAACCTTATTATAGGTATCTATTAATTTGCCATCGCCCTTTTCATTTTTCTTATGCTCTTTTTTCTTCAAGAAGAAATAGCACATAAGAGGTGTTATAACTATTGAAACCAAGAAAGAAAGTACAAGGCAAGTTATAATTACTGATGGGAATGTAAATGCCAACTGGTGGTAAGCCCCCGGTAAAGTTAAAAGAGAGGCAAAAGCTGCTACAGTTGTAAGCATTGAAACAAATACAGGAACTATAACACTAGATGTACCCTCAATAACAGCACTTCGTTTATCAAGTCCCGCATCTAACTGTGTCTGTATAGAATCACTTACTACAACGGCATTATCAACCAGCATACCCAGTACAACTACAAGACCGGCTAAAGATACGAAGTGAATGTCTAAGCCAAACAACTTCATAACTATAAAATTACCCAATATGGCAAGAGGCATAGCAAAAGAAATTACAAAGGCATTTCTTAAATTCATACCTACCATAATAACTAATATTACAAGTACAATAGACTCAATAAGATTAACTATAAAGCCGTTTACTGAACTATCTACATCTGTAGGCTGGAAATATACAGTATTTGCTGTTATACCCTCTGGTAATGTTTTACTATAATTATCTATTGTCTTTGTAAGTACATCGGCTAATGAAACAGCGTTTACACTATCATCAAAGTATACAGCTATTACATCACTTTTTTGCTTATTATAAAGGTAATAAGCATCATCTTCCGGAACATCAGTTGTAATAGTAGCAATATCTTTTAATCTAGTAATAACGCCACTATCTGATGCACCAATTACCAAGTTACCAATATCATCAACTGTTTTAAATCTGTCAGTTGCGTCTACACTAATTTTATTATCATCTACTTTTATTGAGCCTGTAGGAACAACTTTATTCTGTGCACCAATGAGAGTTGCAATTTCAGCCATTGAAACAGACTGATTATTTAACTTGCTACTATCAACAACTATTTTAATTTCTGATGCAACATCGCCAGAAATTGAAACCTTTGATACACCGTCAATATCTCTTAAATCATCAGCAAGCACATTTGTTCTCTGATTTAATTCATCATTTGAAATATTGTCCCCAGAAACAGCAACTAAAACACCAGCTACATCCATTATATCGTCATCAACTCTAATGTAGCTAACTCCTGATGGCAATTCAGACTGGAGAGCATTCATTTTAAGTCTTAAATCGTCCCAAGCATCGTCTACTTCGTCTTGTGACAAATTCATATTAAGAACAACACTTGTTGTACTTACATTTTCCGAAATATTTGTAGTACAGTTGTCATATCCGTTAAGCTCCATACATTTTTGCTCAACAGGTTTTGCAACTAATTCTTCCAATTCCTCAGCTGACGCACCAGGATATACAACAGAAACTGCAGCAACTGGTACTATAACCTTTGGGAAATGCTGTTTAGGAATCATAACATAAGATACCAAACCACCTATAAGTACAAGTATCATTATGAGAATAATCATAGGTTTTCTATCCAGAATACCTGCTACGAAATTCTTTTTACCCATATATTATTCCCCCTCTACCTTTACTGTATCATTTTCTCTCAGGCTTCTTACGCCGTCAGTAATAATAGTGGCAGTTGGGTCATCAATTTTTACTTCTACCTTATCGCCGTCAATACTTCCTCTTACAACCTGTTTTTTATAGACCTTATTTTCTGAATTTATTGCATAAACATAGTCAACACCGTCCATATTAAATACAGCATTAATAGGAACATAACAGCCTGTAGCATTACCTGTTACAATCTTTACATTAACAGTTTCTCCAATAGTAAATTTATCAGCAGGAACAGATATATCTACAGCATAAGTTCTTGTATCCTCATTAGGGTACTGTGCTATAGTAGATATTGTGCCTGTTACACCGTCTTTAATTATAGCCTTTCCGCCTAACTTAATTTTAGAAATATCCTCATCAGATACCCCTACTGATACCACCATATCTGTACTCTTTGCTACAACAACTGGATAACCGGCAGCTATTACTTCACCCTCTTTGTAAGGAAGTTCCATAACATATCCGTCAGCATCAGCTGTTATTGTAGAGTCGTTAATATTCTTCTTAATAATATCTCCACTTGTATTAGCAGAATTTACAGCAGCCTGTGCAGCCTTAACATCTTTATCCTTACTTACATAGAGGTTATTAAGTGTATCTTGAGCTGTCTTTTTCTTATCATAAAGTGAGCTAACTTCTGCTTTTTTAGACTGTAATTCAGCCTTTGCACTATTAAGTTCAGCTACCTTAGTATCATATTCTGCCTGTTTAGAAACAAGGTTTGTTTCCAAATCCTTTACATCACTATCTGAAACACCACCAGCATTATTTAATGCCTTTGCATCACTTAATTTTTGTTTAAGTCTGTTTAAAGCATTTTCGGCTGCATCAAGAGCAACTTGGTTTGCATCAATAGATTTTTGACCAGCCTCAATACCCTGTTCTGCTGCTGCAATAGAAGTATTAAGTGTTTCAATACTTGTTTTTGCAGCCTGTATGTTTGTATCATAAGTGCTAATAGTCTTTTCAAGGGTAGCCTTTGCAGTTTCAGAAGTATTGCCACTTATATCTGCTGTATATTGCAAAGTCTTAGTGTCCATAGTTGCCAAAACATCGCCCTTTTTGAACTTCTGACCTTTTTCTACATTTATTGTAGCAATCTTACCACTCATCAAAAATGAATAATTTTTGGTATCCTTAGCCTTTACAACTCCAATATATGTTAAGCCATCTACCAATGACTGTTCCTGAACTGATTGAGCTTTTACAATCTTAGGTGTAACTTTGACATCTTCGTCTTTTTTAGTTCCACAACCTGACAATAGGGAAACACAAAGTAAAGATGCAGTCACTATCGCTACATTTCGCTTCATATATATTCCTCCTTAAAACATTTTATTGCCATTTATTAACAGCAATTTGCCTTATAACAGTATTTTATATTTTTATTATAAATTTATCAATGGGCAATATTTCCGTTAAAGTGACTTATTACACATTTTATAACAAAAGTGTGTAATAAATCTTAAATATATTAAAATTCGATTAAAAAACAATTAGTTTTCGCTAAATTTAATCTTCATATTCAATATTTATGTAAAAAAAGGGAACGCAAAAGCGTTCCCAAAAAATCAATATAATTATTTTTCACAAGGCATCTTGAATGTTGAATCAAGGCTCTTCTGTAATACATAAGTTGCATCAGCAGCTGTAAGAACTCCACTCTTATCAACATCAATATAAGTCATATACTTATCTGTAACTGTTTCAAGAGTAGTAGGAGTGTCTGTTAATACTTTCTGCATAATCATAGCAGAGTCAGCAGCTGTAACTGCTGTATCGTTATTAGCATCGCCATAAACATAAGTTTCGCCTTCAGAAACTACACCAACAACAGGCTTAGTTACTGTAAGTGTTCTTTCTGTATCAGAGGTAGCTGTTACAAAGTAAACGCTACTAATTTCAGATACATCAATAGCTGCTGTTAATGGAGCCATATCATCAATAGTAAGTGTAACTGTCTTATTATCAATATCAAATTCAAACTTATAGTTATAAGTCTTATCTAATTCAAGAGCAGTTGTTGATGAAACATATTCCTTGTTGATACCTCTTAAAGCAAGGTTCTTATTTGCATCAGTTGTGAAAGCAGCAATTTCGTTTGCTTCGCCTGCTGCATTAATACCCTTTACACGACAGAATGCCCATTTACTACCTGCTTTACCACCAGCTGTAAGCTTACCTGTAATAACAAGCTTGCCACTCTTTTGTGGTTCAAATGTATTGTTCCATGCACTTGAAGCATTTGTTGCATTATCCTGCAAGAGATATTCGTCTGTATCAGCAAAGTAGAGTACATCTACTGTACCATCTGGAGTAACATTAGCTGGTTCAAAAGTCTTTGATGAAGAAACATCAAGGTGCTTTAAACCGTCATCTACTGTAGTTGTTTCTGTTGGTGCTTCAGTAGTGATTTCTGTTGTAGTTTCTGTAGATACTGTAGAAACTGTTACATCAGGGTTTGTATTTATAGAACCTGCATCAGCCTTTGTATCTTCAAGAACACCTGCATAAGTAGAACATTCAGCCTTTGCCTGTTCAGCTGTATTCATCTTTTCTACATTACTTGCACCATTGCTGTAATAGAACACACTTGAGTTTGTATCAAAACTTGGGTTTGCATTCTTATTACCAGTTGTTGTAAGAGCTGCATCTCTTGATGCATCATTCATAATGTTATCTCTCTTAGTGTACTTAGAAGAAGTAAGTATATCGCCAACAGCCTTTATAGCTGGATTACCTTCTGAACTACTTGCTGTTACCTTATAGCAGTTTGAAGAACCTTCAAAATACTGATTTTCACTTAATACTAAAGCACTTGCTCTTGCATCAATACAAGTACCACAGTTAAGGTAATAGTTGTTGTACATATGAAGATTTACCTGTCTTGTAAGTGGAAGTCTTGACTTACAACCATTGAAGAAGTTGTGGTGGTATGTATAGTTATAACTCTTTACTGAGTCAGAACCACCATTAAGGCTTGTCTTATGTGTCTGGTTATATCTACAGTAAGCAATAGTTACATTAGAATTACCATTCATATCTGTAGCACCATCACCATCACCCTTATCCTGTTCTTCTGTAACGTCATACTTGTTTTCGCCTATGTTAAATACACAGTTGTGAAGCCAGAAATACTTTGAATCTTCTGCAGCACAGGCATCTTCAGGATACTTTGAGAAAGTAAGGTTTCTTACTTCAACATCCTGACAATTACTCTTGAAAGTGAAACCCCACTTTAAGATATTAGCATCATCGCCAATACCTTCAACAGTAAGTCCACCCTTAGAACCAGCTACATCAAGCATATTAAAGTATGAATCTTTGCCATTTGAAATAACCTTATCAATAAGACCATCAATAGCAACTACACCATTGTTAATATCTGTAGTCTTTGTGCCATCAGCATCTCTAGTCTGAGTATCAATAGTACCAATAATTCTTACTGCAAGTGGCTTTGAAATTCTGCTAGCATTTTTTAAGATATTACCAATACCTGTAATACCATTATATGTAACAGTATTCTTTGTTTCGTTTGTAACATAAATTACATCAGCATTTGACTTAAGTGTACCGTCTTCGTTGTATGCACCAATACCACTATGGTTAAAGAATGCGTAACCTGAACGGTCGTTTGCCTTTGTAGTTACATTATAGTACACTGTTGTACCGTCTGTACCAACAAACTTAATAGTATATTCCGTATTTTTTGCAAGGCCAGGAATATCAACTCTACCTTCTGAATTTCTGATAAGTTCGCTATCTACCTTAGTGTAGTTATTTTCAGTAGTTTTCTTGTAAGAAACTTCTGAAACACTACCAGTAAACTTGGCATAGGCATATTCATTCCAGCCATAGCAACCCTGTACAGAAAAAGCTTCTGTTGCTGATGCTGTAGCTACATCTGCATTTGCAGTTACAGGAACAATGCCTAAAGTAGCAAGCATAGCAATACTTAAAAATAAGCTAAATATTTTTTTCATATAGCTCTCCCTTTCTATATAATTTTTCTGTGTAATTATATCACATTTATCCACTATATGGAACTTATTTTTGTAAATTTTTTCTTTAATCCACATTTTTGTGAAATATTGCTTTTAATCTTTGCACATATTAACCTTTTTTAAACTTAATATTTGTTGTAACATTCTATTTTTTATGTTAAAATTGTTCAATGTACAGTAAGGGAGGCAGTTATGGAAAGAAAAACTGATTTGAGAATTATAAAAACAAAAAAAGCAATCAAAACAGCCTTTTTAAATCTTTTAAAGGAAAATAAATATCACAATATAACAATAAGTGCAATTTCTGAAACTGCACTTATAAACAGAAAAACATTTTATGCACATTATGAAACTAAAGACGAACTTTATGCCGATGTTATAGAAGATGCTCTCAGGGTACTTTCTCCAGCAAATGTTCTAAATGAAATCGGTACTGTTGAAACTGAAAAGAAGAAAAAAGAATTTATATACCAAACTTTATTAAACTGGAAACAAAATAAAGATATGTTATCTGCCCTACTTTCAGAAAATTCTGACGGAACTTTTCAGCAAAAACTTATGGAACAGTTATCACAAATTGTAATTTCTAAAAAAGAAGTTGCAAAAAACTTAGAGGGAACACCTTTTGATATAGATGTAATATGCAATATATATTTCAACACATTCTTTTGCATACTTTCCCATTGGATAGAAGGAGAGTCACAAGACCCAATGCAACCTATAGAAATGATAACTCATATATTTTCAAAAGAATATTTAGGATTTTTAGGACTTTCATAAAAAATACCTTTCACATAGGAACCTAGCCTTTGTGAAAGGTATTTTTATTAAAATAACAATTTATTTTCCTTACTGTAATGACATAATTCCTGAATCCATTCTGGTCTATAGCCATTAATATATCTAAACTGTCCATTTTTTATTTCTGCAACTTTTATAAAACCATTTTCATTGTCATAAAAATTAACCTCATCACAGTAAGGTATAACTTCTCCCAATGTTTTAAATCTTATACTATATCTTCTTAAAACATCTTCTTGTGGTATATTATGACCACCTTTTTTTACCCTATTTGCTATACGATAAATACTTTCTTCGGCACTACTTAATCCTATGTAGTACAATGAAATGTAATACCCTTTTTTTCTTGCTTGCCTTATTGTGTTTAAGACACTTCTTCCTGATAAAGTTGTTTCTTGAGTAAATGATATATTCCTTTTTAGACAATCATTAATCCTGTTTACAGCAATTTTTGCGGCTTTAAATAAATCATTATTATTTTCCTTTGCTATTACATCTGGGTCTATAATATGACCTAAGTTAATATTCTGACCTTCCAAAACGCCTCTTAAACTAGATTTTCCAGTACCATTTACTCCTGCAATTATTGTATAGATATTCATAAAAACCTCTCTATCTAAAAAATAAAATAACAAACAATCTTTTACCACTCAAATGGTGTAAGCTGATATACAAGATAATTTATCCAATTTGTGTAAAGCAAGCTACTATGTGCTTTCCAAAGAGAAACAGGTTCTTTAGTTGGGTCATTATCTTTAAAATAGTTTTTAGGAATTTCAGGATTTAAGCCCTTTTCGCAATCTCTAAAATACTCATTCTTGAGAGTATCTGAGTCATATTCAAAATGTCCCATTACAAATATTTGTCTACCTTCCTTTGCATAAACTATGCAAACTCCGGCTTCCTTAGATGAAGATATAATCTGTAATTCCGGATTTTTTTCAATATCTTCCGCTCTTACCTCTGTATGTCTTGAATGAGGTACATAGAATACATCATCAAAACCTCTTAACAAGTCATAGTGGTTGTAAACCTTTGTATGTTCAAACACACCAAACATTTTTTTATCAAGCTGATACTTTGGTATACCATAATGATAGTATAAACCAGCCTGTGCACCCCAGCAAATATGGAAAGTAGATGTAACATTTGTTTTACTCCATTCCATAATTTCACACAATTCGCTCCAGTAATTTACTTCTTCATATGGCATTTGTTCAACTGGCGCACCTGTAATAATCATACCATCAAAACGGGTATCTCTTATATCATCAAAGACGCTGTAAAACTCATCAAGATAAGCCTCACTTGTGTGTTTTGAAATATGGCTTTCCATTCTTATAAATGTTACCTGTAACTGTAATGGTGTATTACTTAAAAGTCTTAAAATCTGAACCTCTGTCTGTTGCTTATTAGGCATTAAATTCACAATAAGAATTTTAAGAGGGCGAATATCCTGGTGGAATGCTCTATTCTCGCCCATTACGAAAATACTTTCCCCTCGCAGTATTCCCTTTGCAGGTAAATTATCCTTAACCTTTATAGGCATATAATCACTCTTTCCTTTTCTGAATACTAATACTAAGTATAAAGTATAACATATTTTTTCAAAATTGAACAGATAAAATAAAAAAAAGACTGGATATATAGGTACTATTATTGTAAAATATACTTAAAGGGTAAATTTCAAATATACATAAAAATATTTTATGGAGGTTTTAATGGAGAAAACTGACTTTAAAGTAATATTACCTATATTTAAAAATAATAAATATTTCATTACTGACTTTGGTGCAGTAAATGACGGATATACAAATAATTCAAAAGCCATTGAAGATACAATTAATCATTGTTCTTCCAACGGTGGTGGAAAAGTAATTATACCTAAAGGCTTATGGTTTACTGGTCCTATTGAATTAAAAAGTAATGTGGATTTACACTTGGAAAGAGGTGCTATTTTACATTTTTCCAATAATCCAAAAGATTATCCTCTCATAAATACCAATTTTGAGGGATATTTTATGTATCGTTGTAAATCTCCTATTTATGGCAAAGATTTAGAAAGTGTTGCTATTACAGGCTACGGTGTAATTGACGGAAATGGCGATAAATGGCGTCCTATAAAGCATTTTAAAATGACTGAAAAAGTTTGGGCTGAACTTGTAAGTCAAGGTGGTGCTGTTGATAACAGTGGAAAAGAAGAAGTATTATGGCCATCTGAAACAAACAAAGAGGCAAACAAAGCCTTTTTAGACAATTATCTTCTCTATAAAGATAAAGAAACTTGCGAAAAATACCATTCTTTTCTTCGCCCTGCACTCTTTAATTTAACAAGATGTAAAAATGTACTTTTAGACGGTGTAACATTCAGAAATTCTCCTGCTTGGTGTGTTCACCCTTGGTTATGCGAAAACATTATCATTCAAAATGTACATATACAAAATCCTTGGTATGCACAAAATGGCGATGGTCTTGATTTGGACTGTTGCAAAAATGCACATATTTTAAATTCTACATTTGATGTAGGAGATGATGCTATATGTATGAAGTCCGGCAAAAACGAAGATGGTAGAAAGCTGGGTGTTTCAACTGAAAATGTACTTATAAAAAACTGTACTGTCTACCATGGTCATGGCGGATTTGTTGCCGGTAGTGAGATGAGTGGCGGACTTAAAAATATTTTCGTAGAAGATTGTACTTTTATAGGTACTGACATAGGTTTGAGATTTAAAAGCTGTCTAGGGCGTGGTGGCATTGTCGAAAATATATATTGCAAAGATATAAATATGCTTAATATAAAAAATGAAGCTATTGCTTTCAATATGGGATATGATATGGATACAAAAGCTGGACAAGAAATTTCTCCTGAAGAAATACCAGAATTTAAAAATATATTTATAGAAAATATTGTTTGTAATGGTGCTAAAACACCTATTTCTATTTCCGGACTTAAAGCTATGCCTGTACACCATATATATTTAAAAAATATTTCAATACAAACTAATGGCAATATTGAAATTGAAAATGCAGAAAATATTTCACAAGAAAATATAAATATTATAAAAGAAATTTGAGGAGGTACTTATATATGAAAAAATTTATTACTTTATCTATGGCATTAACAATGGCATTATGTTCACTTTCTTACGGTGCTGTTATTAATCCAAAGCAAGACGGAAATATTGTAAAGTCTTATACAAAAACTGATGACACAAATATACAATGTGATGTTATTGCAGCATATTTAAAAAGCGAAGATGTACATGAACTTCTTGCAAAAGAACTTACTGACAACACAAAAAGAACTGATAAAGATGTAAGCTACGAAGTTGAGGGTGGAAATATCTACTTTAATAAAGCAACTGGTTTAATTACTGGTGCTGATACTACTGTAACAAAAGTTGATATTCCTCTTTACATTGATAAAGTTCTTGTATTAGGTATAGATGATTACGCATTTTTCAACTGTGGCAATCTTAAAGAAGTTTCTATGAAAACAGAACCTAAAACAATAGGTAAAAAAGCCTTTGCCTATTCAGGTCTTAAAAAGATTACTCTTTCTCAAAAAATTACAACTATAGGAGAAAGTGCTTTTGCTTACTGCCCTATTACTTCTTTAGTGCTTGCTGACAATATTAGTTCTATTGGTTCTAATGCCTTTGAACAGTCTGCACTTACTACAATAACAATGCCAAAGGCATTAACAGAAATTCCTGAAAACTGCTTCAATGGTTGTTCAGCATTAAAGACAATAGGCTTAAACACAGGAGTTAAAACTATAAGCAAAAATGCTTTAAAGGGCTGTTCTTCACTTCTTAACATTACTATTCCAGCCAATGTAGAAACAATAGGCGAATCAGCTTTTGAAGATTGTACTAAACTTTACAATGTTATATTTAATGCTGGCATAAAGTATATTAAGCCTAGAGCATTTGCAAACACTACTGCCCTTACTTCTGTTTCTTTCCCTTACACACTTACAGAATTAGATAGCACATCTTTCGAGGGTTCTGGTCTTAAAAATGTAACTTGCTATAATAAAAATGTAGCTAGTAACAGAACTCTTTATCCAAGTGGTGTAAAAGTAAAAACTGTAGCAAAAAGCTATATTCAAAAGTAAATATCAATAGCCCTCAATACTGAGGGCTATTTTTATACACAAAAAAACGCCTGCTAAAAAGCAGGCGAAAATTTATCACTAGATATTAGATTTCAAAATCAGCCATAGAAGACTTTACAGCTTCATATTCAGCATCATCGTGAATATCAAGGCGTAATGGAGCGCTGATATCAAGAGAGAAAATACCCATAATAGACTTAGCATCTATTACATATCTTGCTGAAACTAAATCAAAATCGCCATCAAAAGTGTTAATTTTATTAACAAATTCCTTTACCTTATCAATTGTGTCTAACTTAATGTTAATTGATTTCATAGTGTTGTTACCTCCTATTATGTAAGTGTAAGCTATAAATACTTCCCTATAATTTTAACTGTATTTTACTATTTTGTCAATGAATATCTAACAAAATTTTGTACTATTTTCATTTTATTTTGAATAATATTTACAAAGCAAAAGGAGGCTTGACTAAATGGAAGCATTTGATATATACAAAGATATAGGAACAAGAACAGGTGGAGATATATACATTGGCATTGTAGGTCCTGTAAGAACAGGTAAATCAACATTTATAAAAAAATTTATGGAAATGTTGGTAATTCCCAATATTGAAAACCAGTACATAAAAGAAAGAACCGTTGATGAACTCCCTCAATCTGCTGACGGCACAGCTATTATGACAACAGAGCCTAAATTTGTGCCAAATGAGGCTGTTGAAATAAATATAAATGATGTAAAGCTAAATGTTCGTTTAATAGACTGTGTTGGTTACATAGTAGACGGTGCTACAGGACATCAGTTAGAAAGCGGTCCAAGAATGGTATCTACTCCATGGTCTGATGAAAAAATGCCTTTTACAAAAGCGGCAGAAATTGGAACAAAAAAGGTTATAAAAGACCATTCTACACTCTGTCTTATGGTTACTAATGACGGTACAATTACTGATTTACCTAGAGAAAATTACATTTCGGCTGAAAATACTATTGCCGAAGAACTAAAAGACACAGGTAAACCTTTTGTTATAATTTTAAACACTAAAGACCCAGAAAACCAAAAAACATTAAATATGGCAAATGAAATGAGTAAAAAATACTCTGCACCAGTATTGCCTGTTGATTGCAAAAATATGACTATGGACGATATTAACTCTATATTGGAAACTGTTTTATATCAATTTCCCATTATACAGATTAATATACATACTCCAAAGTGGATAGAAACCCTTGCCTCAAATCATTGGTTAAAAGAAAATCTTATATCCTCAATAAAGGAATTTGCAAAAAATATTTCAGGCTTTACAAGTATAAAAGATGCCCTTTCCATTTTTGCACAAAATGAAAATATTAAGAAAAGCTATTCCGAAGCTATAGATTTAGGTACAGGTTCGGCAAATATTGAATTAAGTCTAAATGACAACTTGTTTTATAATGTACTTTCTGAAACTACAGGTATGAAAATTGACGGAGAATATGAGCTTATATCCACTATAAAACTTTTGGCACAAGCTAAAAAAGAATATGACAAAATGAAATTTGCTATTGATGAAGTAAAACGCAAAGGTTATGGCATAGTCAGCCCATCTCCTGAAGATATGACTATTGAAAAACCTACTTGTATTAAACAGGGAAACAGATATGGTTTAAGTATTTCTGCAAAAGCACCTGCAATACATATGATTAAAAGCAATATTAATGCAAATGTAGCAACTGTAGTTGGAACTGAGGAGCAATCTAAGGAGCTTGTAAATTATCTTACTACAAAATATAACAATTCCACAGAAAGTGTATTGGAATATGAAATATTCGGTAGAAGTCTTAGCGACCTAATAAATGACGATTTAAACACAAAAATATTGCGATTAAACGAAGATACACAAAGTAAAATACAAGACACTATTGAGAAAATTCTCAATACTGGTCATGGTGGAATTATCTGTATTCTACTTTAAAAGACATTTTAATTGTCCATTTTTAGGGATTTTATACAAAATTTTTTTTCATTTTTCTACACATTTACTATTTACAAATATAGAAAAATGTCCTATAACATACTTGATTGTTGAAAAACAATCATGCCCCTTGCTCTTGGACGAAGCCCCTTACCTTTCTAAACTTTGTCTAAGAGCTTTTCTTATATTTATTTTTGCCTCCAGTTTTTTGCTGGGGGTTTTAAATACAAAAAAGCCACAGAGCAAATAACTCTGTGGCTAAATTTATACTTTACATTAGAATACTGCTACAACAGCACCCTGATACTTTTCATCAATAAATGATTTTACCTTATCACTCTGTAATGCAGAAACAAGAGCCTTAATCTTTTCGCTATCCTTGTTATCTGGTCTTACAGCAACAATATTTGCATATGTTTCAGCTGCAAGTGAGTCCTTTGCTTCTACAGCAATAGCATCGCTTACCTTTAAACCAGCTTCTACAGCATAGTTACCATTAATTGCAGCAATAGCTACATTGTTAATAGAACGAGGTAACTGAGCAGCCTCAATTTCTGTAATATCAAGGTTCTTTGGATTTTCAACAATATCATTCTTTGTAGCTGATAAACCTGCATCTTTTTTAAGCTTAATTACTCCATTATCCTGTAAAAGAAGTAATGCTCTTGCTTCATTTGTAGCATCATTAGGTACTGCAATCTTATCGCCATCTTTTAATTCGTCTAATGACTTAATAGTTGTTGAATAAAGACCAAATGGTTCATAGTGAATAGCTGCTGCTGAAACAAGGTCTGTACTGTTATTCTTGTTGTAATCATCAAGATATGGCTTATGCTGGAAGTAGTTAGCATCTAAATCTCCAGCAGATAAAGCTACATTTGGCTGAATATAGTCTGAATATTCCTTAACATCTAATGTATAGCCCTGTTCTGCTAATACATCTTTAGCTACTGCAAGAATTTCTGCGTGTGGAGAAGGACTTGCACCAACTGTAATAACCTTGTCATCTGAATTTGCGTCTGCACTATTGCCTGTTGAGCCACAGCCTGTAATAAAAGCTGCTGTAATTAATAAACTTAAAGTAACTGCTAAAAATCTTTTCATTTTTTATTCCTCCATTTTTTATCTTATTCTTTTATCTGTTTTCTTTGAAACTTTGTTGCCAACTTCCTGTATAATCTGTACTATGATTACAAGTATTGCAACTGTCAAAAGCATAACATCTGTCTGGTATCTATAGTATCCATAACGAATAGCAATATCACCAAGACCACCACCACCTACAAAACCAGCCATAGCTGAATATGCAAGTATAGTTGTTACTGACAACGCTCCGCCAATATATAAAGCAGGCTTTGCCTCAGGTACAAGAACCTTACAAATTATCTGCCAAGTTGATGCTCCCATTGATTTTGCTGCCTCAATTACACCATAATCAACCTCTAAAAGAGAACCTTCAACAACTCTTGCAATGTAAGGTGCTGCAGCTATTACCAAAGGTACAACAACTGCATTTGGACCTAATGTAGTTCTTACAATTAATTCTGTTACAGGTCTTACCATAATAAGTAATATAATGAAAGGTATTGACCTGAAAATATTGATAATAAATCCTAAAACCTTTTCAACTCCAGCCATAGGGTGAATACCATCTTTTCTTGTAACTACTAATATAATTCCGAGAGGTAAACCTATGATATAAGCAATAGCTGAGGACAAGAGAACCATATACAATGTTTCTCCAATACCTTTAATAATCATAGATGAGGTCTGTGTGTCAAAAATCATTTTCAGTCACCTCCTCAAATGGAATATTAACTGTTTTCAAATAGTTTAAAGCTGAATCAACATTTTCTTCATTTTCAGAAAACTGAATTACCATTTCGCCAACAGCCTTGTTGCCAATAGCCTTAGTCTGAGCATACATAATATTTACAGGTACTTTTGTTCTAAGCACAAGATTTGATATAACAGGTTCTCCTGCCTCTCTGCCGTCAAAAGTAATTCTGAAATATCTGCCACCTGAAAAGTCAGTTTCATTTATGGCATCTCCCATAATAAGCTGTCTGCCTATATGAGATTTAGGACTTTCAAATATTTCCTTTACAGGACCTCTTTCCACAATATCGCCCTTGTCAATAATAGCAACATTATCACATATAGAAGAAATAACATCCATTTCGTGAGTAATTACGACTACAGTAATACCCATCTTTCTGTTTAAGTCCTTTAAAAGTGCTAATATAGACTTTGTTGTATTTGGGTCAAGAGCTGATGTAGCCTCATCACACAATATAACCTTTGGTTCAGTTGCCAAAGCTCTTGCAATAGCTACTCTCTGCTTTTGTCCACCAGAAAGCTGAGATGGATAAGCCTTTTCCTTATCAGCAAGGTCAACAATCTTCAGAAGTTCTCTGGCCTTTTCTTCTCTTTTTTTCTTGTCCATTCCCTGTAATTCCAAAGGGAAACATACATTTTGAAGAACATTTCGCTGAGCCAAAAGCTGAAATTGCTGAAAAATCATACCCATAGACTGTCTTGCTTTTCTCAGTTCTTTTTCAGTCATCTGACCTAAATCATTACCGTCAAAAATAACTTGTCCACCAGTTGGAACTTCAAGAAAATTCATACATCGTATGAGAGTTGACTTTCCTGCACCACTTAAACCTATAATGCCATAAATCTCTCCACTATTAATAGAAAGATTAACATTTTTAAGAACTGTAACAGTATTTTGTGAGCTTGTAAAACTTTTTGTTAAATTTTTAATTTCAATTAAAGCTGACATTTATACCACCATTTCGTATTTCATATAGGAATTATAGGAATATAATAACATTACATAAACATTTTGTCAAGAGAAAAAGTGAAAACTGAATTTTTTTGATATTTATTAATATTCTATAAACCCTATATTCATTTATTGTTTACAATTTCAATTCTAACATTTTTGTGTATACAAGTCAATTTAAATCCATTCAGAACAAATTAACTCTGTTAATTTGTGGCTTGATACCAAGCCATCGGATTTATCTTTCCGATTCATTAAAAACGGGAATGATTTTACACATTCCCGTTTAAAATTAAAGCATATTTTTTAAATATTTTCCTGTATATGATTTTTCAACCTTTACAACTTCCTCTGGTGTACCTGTAGCAACTATTGTGCCACCACCGTCGCCACCTTCCGGACCTAAATCAATAATATAGTCAGCACATTTTATAACATCAAGATTATGTTCAATAACAACGACTGTATTGCCACCCTCTGTCAATCTCTGAATAATATCAATTAATTTTCTGACATCATAGGAATGAAGCCCTGTTGTTGGCTCATCAAGTACATATATTGTTTTTCCTGTACTTCTTTTACTAAGCTCTGTTGCAAGTTTTACCCTTTGTGCCTCGCCACCTGAAAGTGTTGTTGAACTTTGTCCAAGTTTAATATAGCCAAGACCTACATCTTTAAGGGTCTGAAGTTTTACTTTTAATCTCTCTATATTGATGAAAAATTCATAAGCCTCATCAACTGTCATATCCAAAACATCGGCTATAGACTTACCCTTAAATTTAACTTCAAGGGTTTCTCTATTATATCGCTTACCATGGCAAACTTCACAAGGTACATATACATCAGGAAGAAAGTGCATTTCAATTTTTAAAATACCATCGCCACTACAAGCCTCACATCGACCACCTTTAGTATTAAAACTAAATCTGCCTTTTTTGAAACCTCTTACATTTGCCTCCGGAGATTGAGCATACAAATCTCTGATAATATCAAAAAGACCGGTATAAGTTGCAGGATTAGAACGAGGTGTTCTACCAATTGGGCTTTGGTCAATATTTATAATTTTATCTAAAAATTCTTCGCCTTTTATTTCCTTATATTTTCCTGGGCGTAATTTTGCTCTATTTAAATCTCTGGCAAGGGTTTTATACAATATTTCATTTACAAGTGATGATTTTCCACTACCACTTACACCAGTAACACATGTAAACACTCCTAAAGGTATTTCAACATTTACCTTTTTAAGATTATTTTCCTCTGCACCTTTTATAACCAGCTTTTGACCATTTCCGGTTTTTCTAATCTGTGGTACTTCTATTTTTTCTCTGCCACTTAAAAAAGCACCAGTTAAGGAATTTTTATCCTTTAAAATATCCTCATATGTTCCGGCAAATACAATATTTCCACCTTTTTCTCCAGCGTATGGTCCTACATCTACAATAAAGTCACTTTCTCTCATTGTATCTTCATCGTGTTCAACTACAATAAGGGAATTACCTATATCTCTCAAGTGCTTTAATGTGCCTAACAACTTATCATTATCTCTCTGATGAAGTCCAATACTAGGTTCATCTAATATATAAAGCACACCTACAAGTCCACTACCAATCTGTGTAGCAAGTCTTATTCTCTGTGCCTCGCCACCTGAAAGTGTACCAGCAGTACGACTTAAAGAAAGATAATCAAGACCTACATCAACTAAAAAGCCTATTCTTGCTTTTATTTCCTTTAATATTAAATCTCCAATTGCACGCTGTTTTTCATTTAATTCAAGATTATCAAAGAACTTTTGAATATCCTTTATAGACATTTCTGTTACCTGTGATATATTTTTTCCACCTAATGTAACAGCAAGGACTTCCGGCTTTAACCTCTGACCATGACAACTAGGACAAGGAACAGAAGTCATATAGTCCATATATTCTTCCTTTGCTGAATCGGAAGTAGTTTCTTTATATCTTCTCTCTATAGTAGGAATAACACCGTCAAAATTAAACTCATACACTCTGGCTTTTCCGCCAGACATATAAGCTACCTGTATAGGCTCGTTACAACCGTAGAGAATAGCTTTCTTTCCCTCTTCCGGAATATCTTTAAAAGGTGTGTTCATATCAAAACCATACTTTTTGCCCAATTCTGTAACTACAGAATAATATCCTGAACTAGGGTCAGATATATTGTTCCAACCCATAGCACAAATTGCACCTTTTCCAATGGATAAATCCTTATTAGGCACAATTATATCTGGGTCAACCACCATTTTTACGCCTAAGCCTGTACAATCTGGGCAAGCACCATTAGGATTATTAAAAGAAAAGTTAGATGGTTCTATTTCTCCTATACTTATACCACAATCCGGACATGCAAAATTCTGGCTAAAAACTATTTCTTCTTTACCTACAACATCAACAATGATAATGCCACCAGTTAAAGCTGAAACAGTATCAACAGCCTCACTTATACGCTTGTTTGCACCCTCTTTTATAACAATTCTATCTACAACTATTTCAATGTTATGCTTTTTATTTTTATCAAGCTCTATTTTTTCACTTATGTCATAAATATTTCCGTCAACTCTTACTCTAACATATCCACTTCTTTTGGCGTCTTCGAATATTTTGATATGTT
>ERZ791915.741-NODE-741-length-30018-cov-16.566966_pt1 | contig 30018 bp, 31 predicted proteins | sample MGYA00510139_ERZ791915 | MGnify/ENA primary metagenome ERZ791915 (study PRJEB30046, sample SAMN00792117) | human gut metagenome | study: EMG produced TPA metagenomics assembly of the A metagenome-wide association study of gut microbiota in type 2... | reverse complement strand
TTATTTTGTGTTTGTGTTGTGAATAAGCCTTGTCGGGAGACAGGGCTTATTTTTTACTAGTTTCGTCAAATCGAATGTCTGGCAAATAAAATCCCAAACTTGCGATGATCGTGATTAACGCTAAATTATCGAAAAATATCGCCATTCAATTACCGAATTATAAATTCTTTGATTATTTGAGGTGATATTAACAACAACAGGCGAATATGCATACTACCGTCCTAATGATGGTATTTATATTGTTCTGATAGGATGTTTGAAGCAATAAAGGGCGTTTGGAAAGTCTTGAATTAAAACTATAACATTTATGGATATACTGAATATAGATGCTATTCAAAAATCTTATATACAAGTTCTACCTGCTAGACATGGGGATGCACTTATTTTGCATTGTAGCAAAGGAGGGAATAGAGGAGTCATTGTTATTGATGGAGGACCGTATGCAAATCCACGTTTTAATCCTTTTATAAGGGAAATCGAGAATTGTCTTCCTGTCGATTTAATGATATTAACTCACTTCGATGACGATCACCTTATTGGAATAAAGACATTTGTAGAGAATCATCGAGATGATGTTCCTTTTCCCATTAAGAAAATGTGGGCGAACTGTGCAAAACATGTCAGTTTTGATCTTTCAGAAAATTTGTCATCTAACAAAGCAAGTAAGATGGCTGATATCCTGTGTACAATATCGCAAAAATCACAGCTTGATTGGGAAGCGTATCGATTGAATGGATTTGTAGACGATACAATTACGTTTGCTGACATAGAGGTTGTTAATCCTCGCAAAGATATATTTGAACGTTTTATTGCGAATTATAAAGAAAAGTATGATTGTGGTAGTTCAGAAGAAAATCTGTCAAATACAAAAAATATGAAGTCGAGCATCAACGTAGATATGCATGAATTGGCAAAACGAGATAAGATTCTAGGAAATCCTGATAAGCCTTCAGAACTTATCAACATGGTTTCGCTAAGTGTAATGATACGTTGTGATGTATTCAGTATTTTGGCTTTAGGAGATTGCTTTCCCAAAGAAATATACTTGTCCCTTATTGAAAGAGGCTATAGCAAAGAAAATAAGCTTCAAGTAGATTTTATAAAGATGTCTCACCATGGAAGTGCTGAGAACATCAGTAATGAGTTATTAGACATTATAGATTGTGACAATTTTATCATAACGACTGACGGAGGTAAAGGTTATAAGCATCCGCATCGCGAAGCTTTAGCAAATGTACTTTGTCACCCAGAAAGAGATTACAACCGTACAGTGCATTTCTACTTTAATTATCCCCTTAAAACAATAGTTGATAATAGAGAAGAAGATCTCTTCAATTCCGAATTAGATAAATGTTTAAATTTTGAATGTCATGAACCGAAAGAAACTGATAGATTCCTCATATTGCCCTGATCCCAAAATACTTGAGGCTTTGTCGGTAAAAATTGAATGTGTCAATGAGGTGGAGGAAGTACTCAACAATGGAACTGGAACTTTGTTCTCAAGTGGTGGATCTTACTATGTTATAACTGCAGCTCATTGTATTCAAGATAGTAATACACCAAGCCACTATAACAAGGCCAATATTAAGATAAGCCTACCCCGCATTTGCAATGCTATAATAGAAGTGAATGAAGTTCTGGATTTTAATTTGGAGGACACAATTGATTTTGCTCTTTTATCCGTAAAATTTAATATTGACAGTTTCCCTGTGGATTTTGATTATGAGAACGGCATTCAATTTATAAGTGAAGACGAGTTTGGTATTAATACGTGTCTTTATGGTTATACGTCCTCAGAACCTTCTGGTCGTATGTTCAGGACTAGAAAAGTTTCATCAGATACTTATGCTATAGACGAAAGCATAACCGCGACTGGAGTTGAATTTTCTCATGTTATGAAAGGAAGTTCAGGCAGTGGAATATTTGTCGAGTATGAGGACCGAATATGTTGTCTCGGCTATGTAAAAAGTCGTATGACAGAAAGGGATAAGCTGGACGATATTAAGATTCGTAGAATTCCCTGTGAGATAAACGAAAAATTTTCCTATCCAATTTTGTTGCCATCCATTCTAGAGAATCGGATACAGAGCCGGTCTATTACTACTCAGTCTATTGTTGAGATTAATTACATCAACAAATGGGGTGATTTAAGCAAGGCGATTTCTGGCAATGAAGATGCCACTGAAATTCTTAATGAGATTGATAAATTAAGAAAGCAATATCCATATGTAAAGTCGGTTCTTTACCAAGAACGTATAATAAACGCTTTATTAAGAATGGAGAATCAATGGAGTGCTTGTGAGCAACGTGCATTTATCTATGCATTACAAGATAGGGGGCTATGGCCTACATTATTCGGAGAGTTGCCGAAAGCTGGAGACCTGAATGATGTCCCAGAACTTAAGTACATGATGTTACGGGCATTGACCTTCGCTTGTGGAACGACTGATGAGAAATATACTATTGAAAGAAATACAGATGAAGGTATGTACGAACTTATTCTCCGTGAAGCATATAGGTTCGAATTTGATAAAATGTACGAACTTATTAATGCTTGGAATCCTTCTGGAGTATGGGCTGTAAAGAAGGCGTTACTTGTGAATCTATTTGGAAAAGATGAAGATATTCTAAGCTCTGTAAAGGTTTTCTTAGAGAATAAGGATAATTCTGCGAGCGAGAGGTTTGTTGCATCACTTATATACAATGTTACAAGTCAACAATTCCCACAGCCGTGTAAATACACCGAATTTTGGGAGAATGGCATTGAAGCACCCAGCGATATTATCTCATACATTGCTGATAGAATTGATAAAACAAAGATACAGCCTAAAATTTTTGGAACTCACTCAATACAAATTTTTGGCAGCATAGATTCAACTTCTTTTCCTGAATCTATTCGGTTGTTACAATATGTTGTAAACTCAGGTTTAACAACTAAATTTGGCATTTATAGCATTGTAAATATTGAATATTGGATGAAGGCATTCCGTCATTTGGTACACTTCATCCCTTATCCCACTGTTTACTACACTTTGCAATATGCGGAGGAAAAGACTGTGAGATGGGCTGGCCAAATGATTGCATATAGTGACGATGATTTTTTTGCTAAAGTGCGTCCTGATTTACTGAATGCATTGTTAAGATCATTACGGATGGAGCACGTTCCTAGATATTTATATATGGGGATTTATTACCTAACCCAAGAACTATATATGTCAGTTGATGAGGATTTGTGGTATGATGAGTTTAAACAATCTGTTCTAGATTATTTTGTCCTAAAAATTGATGCTAAGAATGTAAGTATGTCCGATGCCATTTATAAGAACTTGTTTTCTGCTATTCAATGCATTAAGAATATTGAAAGAAAAAAAGAAATTTTTATCAAACTCACGACTAAAATGTCACAAAATACATATCTTATCAGCAGACTGCTCTGTGACGCTTTATGGGTCGATACAGAATTTGCAGCTATAGCTGAAGTGGAAAAGTGTTTATGGACTATCATAAATGAAGTCCCAATATCTCAGTCATACAATGTTCTGTGTGAGTTTAATAGAGTTAATTCATTGACAGAGAAACAGAAAGAAGTCATAGATAAAAAAATTGCGACAGAGCTATTTTCATTTTCTAAGAGTGATTACCCGGCCTTGATTGATCTAAGCCATCTAGCTCTTTCGCACGAAAGTGTTTCTAAGATCAAACAATTTGTTCTGGATGGAGATATTTGGAACTGTGGCATTACTGACTCATATTATACAGACCCTTCGCCTTTCCACATTGAAATCTTTGATGATAAAGTGGTATGGACAGAAGATGAGTGGCAACAGATCAGATTAAATATGGAACAGAATCTAATACTTATTGAGAAGAAAAGAACCGTTGGTGAGTCTTCATATTTTTATAACTGTATGTATCTTGATCTCCTTTCAGACATGAAATTGTTTATGGTGCGTTTGCAACAGATCAGTGAATTCTGTGTTGATGATATGCTTCATAGAGTTAATGCTAATATTGAAAAATTAAGTGGATTTGGAAATTTGATGGAAGCTCTTTCTTCGGACGACTATAATAAAGTAAATGTTGCATTGAACCTGTTAGATGTGTATTTGAAAACCGATGATTTTAATAAGCACAAAGCTGAAATTAATCTTATTATTAGTAAAGTTTCTCTTAAACAATCTGCCAATATTGACAATTGTATTGATTTTATCGCTTTTCTCATGCAACACTATTCTACAGAGATGAAAACCAATTTCGGAGATTTGCTGTTGTGCCTATTGAAGAATTATGTTGGTTATGATTTTGAGGAAATGAACTTCCGAGTTCCAATCGTCAATCATAAACTAAGTCTTATCGCTCACTACATGAAGCCAGAGTTTAAAGATTTTGTTCAAGTTGGGTATTGGACTTCTGATAGGGTCGTAAACCGTTTCGGAGGATTTGAGACTCTATATGAAAGTTAAAACAATAAAAGGCATCCATCACACACACTAATTTTATATTATGATTGGTTATGCTGTCTCAGCCTCTGTGGTCAGCTATTGATGTTTACATCAAGAATAAGCACCCCTGCCTTACCGTATTAGCTCATCCATTAAATTTTGATAGGTGGTTACTCCATGACGAGGATTGTGAAGAGTCCCTTTATTTTAATGTTCCTTGGTATACAAAGGCCTTTTCTCCGAAATTTTCTTTAACAGATTTATTATATTCCGGTTTGAACAATCCGAATACGGATGAACCGGACCCTGTCATTGCTGCATATATGGCTCCTTCCTGATAGAGTTTCTCTTTTATCTCTTTGATAGCGGGGAATTGGGGGAATACGCTTTCTTCGAAATCGTTCACCATTCGTTCTTTCCATTCCTCTATAGGTTGCTTTATGACTTCTTTCAATGGAATTTCCTGCCGATGAGGCTTTATTTGCGCAAAAGCATCACGAGTGGATACAAAGATATCCGGTTTTACTAAAACAATCTGATATCCTTTTAAGGATAAGGAAATAGGAGAGAAGATGTTTCCTATTCCCTCTGCATAGGTTGGAGCGTTCCGGATGAAAAAGGCGCAATCCGCTCCTAATCTGGCGGCATACTCTTCTAAGTTCTCATCCGACAATTTCAAATTGAACTTTTCATTCAGCAATTTCAGCATATAAGCTGCGTCCGATGAACCGCCGCCTAATCCTGCACCGGAAGGGATATGCTTGAATAGGTGAATATCTACGGGAGGAAGGTTGAATCTTTCATCTAAAAGCTTATAAGCTTTCACTACTAAGTTGTTTTCTGCTTCTCCCGCAATTTCTAATCCCGCCTGATGCAGACGAAACTTCTGCGTGCTTTCATTCCATATATTGACTTCTAACGCATCTTCTATGGGGACGGGATAGAATACTGTTTCCAGATTATGATATCCATCAGGACGTTTCTCTACAATGTTCAGTCCCAGATTTATTTTAGCATTCGGAAATGTTATCATGGCGTTTTCTATCCATATTCAAAGTGATTTATGTAGCAAATATACGAATTTGTTTAAAGTAAAGAGCAAATTAGGAGGATATTTGTTTAAAGTAGAAAGCAAAATCTATCTATTTTGTTTATTGCAGAAAGCAGTTTGGGCTTGATTGATTTGAAAATAGTAAAAAGGTTGCTCTGTCCATCCGGCTGAACCAGCAGATACGTGCCTCGGCAAGAAACTTGCAAACTTGCAAAACTTGCAAGGCCTCTCGCACCCACACACGCGTATACGCGCGTGAGAAGGGAAAACTTAATCAGTACTTCGGATAAATTGTCAGTTAAGCCTGTATGGAAACAGGCATTGGTTCCATAAAAAAACATTGGTTCGGAAAGGAATATTATCATTTCACCTTATTATATACGCGCGTGTGTGGGTGTGAGGGAGCTTGCAAGTTTGCAAGTTTGCAAGATTGGAAAATATTTTTTCCTAACTGGGAAAAAATATTTTCCCAATAGGGCAGTAATTTTGCGTCGTTAATTGTCGGCACTTGGATGACCTGTGGGAAGAAACCTTACGAAACCCATAAGTCGGTTCCGGTCTGTTTTATCTTTGCAGCGTCAGTTCATTCGTTTCCGTGCTATATGTCTTATTCTGAGAGATGTCCAATAATCGTTCGTTTAATGTATGTCAATATTTATAAAAATCAGCAGGCAAGAAAAAGAATAAAAGAAATGAATTTTAACCAATGATTTTATTATTTATTTGTTGCTTATAATCAATTAGTTAACCTCTTTTTTATTCGATTATAAAAAGATTTTTTATCAAACATTTTGTCATTCAAAAAAACACATCTATCTTTGTGTCCATTAAACGAACGATTAAAAGACACTTGTTTGCTTGTAATTCGTTCGTTTATAGCTTTTTACCTGCAAGTTGGTGAGTGGTTACAGTAAATCACTGGGCAAGAGGAACACAAAGTTTGCCCTATTTTACATAAAGTGTTCGCAAGTGATTGAATTTCAAGTATATGCAAGGAATTCAAAGCCCCGATGGAATACCCTTTTCTGAATAAAATATTAAATGGAATCGGAAAAAGAATCTGAAGTATGGTATGCAATGCGTGCTACTTATCGTAGGGAGCTTGATGCAATGCGATTACTCGAAAAAGAAAATTTAGGCTGTTTTATTCCCATGCAATACAAGATAAGTATAAAGAGAGGGAAAAAAGTCCGTGTTTTGCTTCCGGTCGTTCACAATTTGCTTTTTGTTCATGCCTGTCCTTCCGAGTTGAAGCGTATTAAGTCTCAGATCACTTATTTGCAATATATAACCGATACTCGTAGCGGGCAGAAGATTATTATCTCCGATAATGAGATGCAGCGTTTCATTGCTGTGGCGGGTACTTACAATGACCACCTTATGTATTTTCAGCCTAATGAATTAAACTTGTCGAAAGGTACCAGAGTCCGTGTTATAGGTGGTGACTTTGAGGGCCAGGAAGGTGTTTTCCTGAAAGTGAAAGGTGCTCGCGATCGTCGTGTAGTTATTGAAATACAAGGTGTTATTGCTGTTGCCATGGCTACTATTCATCCTGATCTTATAGAAGTAATTAAATAATTGCCGGTTGTCATTTGATACCTGGTAAATCATAAATCTGAAATCATAATTGTTATGACTCTTTCCGAAGAAACTGCTACTCTTCAGCGTGCAGCGCACGAACTGATGTATTTAGGTATGGACGGGAATCCGGTTTATAGCGATGACCTGTCCCGTCGTAACGGTGAAGTTTATCGTCTGACTACGGCTTTGTATAATTCCGGTGTCAAAGGTTCCACTACTGAAGAACAAGCTTCCGTTTGTCTTGCTCTTCTGATGGGCTATAGTGCGTCGTTCATTGATTATGGTGAAAAGCAAAAACATGTTCAGGAAGTTTTGGATCGTTGTTGGGATATTCTTGATGTTCTTCCTGCTTCGTTGTTAAAGCTCCGGCTACTTACTGCTTGTTATGGTGAAGTATTCGATGAGCCTTTGGCTGATGAAGCCCGTGCTATTATTGCTTCCTGGGATTCCGCTTCGCTCACTCCTGAACAAAAAGAAGCTATTGCTGAGTTTCAGAATGTGGTCGACAATCCTTATCCGTGGGAGTATATTGACGAATAAAAAGGACATATAATTTGGCGGGCTCTTTAAGACATAAAGCCGTTCATGGTGTTGGGTGGAGTTTTATTGATAATATAGCCAGTTCCGGCATCACCTTTTTGGTGGGGCTTGTACTTGCTCGTTTATTGACTCCCGAAGAATATGGCATCATGGCTATGATTGCTATTTTCATAGCAGTTTCCAACTCCATTATAGACAGTGGCTTTTCCAATGCACTGATACGGAAGACACGTATAGAACGGGTCGATTATAACACTGTTTTTTATTTTAATCTGACAGTCAGTATTCTTATTTATGTACTTCTATATTTAGCTGCCCCTGCAATCAGTGTATTCTTTAAGGAGCCTGTTTTGGTGGAAGTTATAAGAATAATTGGTTGGGTACTGATAATCAATGCACTTGCCATAATTCCTCGTACCCAGTTTGTAAGGGAGGTGGATTTCAAGACACAGACCAAGGTTTCTTTGATTTCTTCTATTAGCAGTGGAGTTATTGGAATAGGGATGGCATTGGGAGGAATGGGAGTATGGAGTCTGGTTGGCCAGCAACTTTCCCGTCAATTTCTGAATACTTTGTTCTTATGGGTATATAGCAAATGGCATCCGGTATGGGAGTTTTCTGCGGAGAGTTTTAAAGAACTTTTTGGCTTTGGTTCTAAATTGTTGCTTTCAGGGTTATTGAATACCATCTATAAAAATATCTATTACATTGTAATCGGACGTTTCTATACTTCCGCACAATTGGGGCAATATACCCGTGCGGAGCAGTTTAATATGATATTCTCCAGTAATCTTACCTCCGTTGTTCAACGGGTCAGTTATCCGGTTTTGAGTTCCATACAAGAAGAACCGGAACGATTACGGGAAGGATACCGGAAAGTGATCAAGATTACCATGTTGATAACTTTTGCCTGTATGCTGGGGTTGGCGGCAGTTGCAAAACCATTGATTCTGATTTTGATAGGTGAAAAATGGTTGCCTGCTGTCTACTTTTTACAAATCATTTGTTTCAGTGGTATGCTTTATCCGCTTCATGCCATTAACCTGAATATTCTGCAAGTAAAAGGGCGTTCGGATTTGTTTCTGAAACTGGAAGTCATAAAGAAAATTATAGCTGTGGGACCTATTGTTGTAGGTATTGTCTATGGTATTGAATATATGTTGTGGGGTGGTGTCCTAACCTCTTTTATCGCTTATTTCTTAAACAGTTATTATTCGGCCAATTTGATAAACTATCCTACAAGCCAACAGATTAAAGACATATTACCCACTTTTCTAATTTCTTTTGTAGTGGCAGCATTCATGTGGGGTGTTTCTTTCTGGGATATTTCTGTGTATGTTTTGTTACCCATTCAGATATTGGTCGGAATATTGTTGGCTTTGTGTATATATGAAAAGTTGCATCTTGACGAGTATCTTGAAGTCAAGCAGCTGGTACTTTCTGCGTTAAAACGCAGGTAGCAAATCAAAAATAGATTTATTGTAGTAAAATGGAAAATAAAGTAATTACGGTAACTTCCCCATTACTTCCTTCATTGGACGATTTTATCCCTTATTTGCAGGATATCTGGAATCGTAAGTGGTTAACTAACAATGGTCATTACCATCAGGAGTTGGAGAAGGCTTTGTGTGAATATCTGAAAGTACCTTATATTAGTCTCTTTACCAATGGTACGTTGCCTCTGATGTGCGCTTTGCAGGCATTGCGTATTACAGGTGAAGTGATCACCACTCCTTACAGCTTTGTTGCCACCACTCATTCCTTGTGGTGGAATGGTATCAAACCTGTATTTGTGGATATTGATCCTGATACATGCAATCTCGATCCTGATAAGATAGAGGCTGCCATTACTCCTAAGACTACAGCAATTATGCCTGTACATGTATATGGTAAGCCTTGCGATACGAAACGTATTCAGGAAATAGCTGACAAATACGGCTTGAAAGTAATTTACGATGCTGCCCATGCGTTTGGCGTGGAAGTGAATGGAAAATCAATCTTGAATACCGGTGATATGTCAACGTTAAGTTTCCATGCCACGAAGGTTTATAATACGATTGAAGGTGGTGCGTTGATTTGTCATGATGAAAAGACTAAGAAGCGCATTGATTATCTGAAAAACTTCGGTTTTGCGGGAGAAACAGAGATTGTGGCACCGGGTATTAATGGTAAGATGGATGAAGTGCGTGCCGCATACGGTTTACTTAACTTGAAACAAGTGGATGCTGCAATAGAAGCCCGTCGACAGGTGGCTATCAAGTATCGTGAAGTCTTGAAGGATGTCGAAGGAATCAGTTTTATGGAAGATATACCAGGCGTACGTCATAACTACTCTTACTTCCCGATATTTGTGGATGCTGAGAAATATGGTATGACTCGTGATGAGCTCTATTTCAAGATGAAAGAACAGAACGTGTTGGGCAGACGGTACTTTTATCCTTTGATAAGTGAGTTTTCTACTTATAGAGGATTGGATTCAGCGCGGCCTGAAAATTTGTCGGTGGCGCATAAGGTGGCGGATAGTGTAATATGTTTGCCTATGTATACAGGGTTGAACGATGAAGAGATTGAATTAATTTTATCAATAATAAAAAAATAGAGAATTATGGAATTACAAGACTTTGTACAAAATTTTGCGGAACAATTTGATGAAACAGATGCTAATGAAATAAAAGCTTCTACTGTATTTAAAGAATTAGACGAGTGGTCTTCTTTAATAGCTTTATCTATCATAGCAATGGTTGACGAAGAATACGAAGTAGCTTTGAAAGGAGACGATATTTTAGGAGCATCTACGATTGAGGATTTATTCAATACTGTAAAGAGCAAAAAATAGAAGATGGCTTTTTTAGAATTTAAGGATATGAGGATTGCCGGTTTTTCAGCCGGCGTTCCTAAGTATATTGCAGTAAATGATACAGTAGCCTCAAAAGATTATGCTGCTGCTGATTTTGTTGCGACGACTGGAGTTAAAGAGCGTCGTATTGGCGATTTTACTACTTCAGATTTGTGTTATGAAGCTGCTGAACGTTTATTATCTGATCTTCAATGGAGAAAAGAGGAGGTAGGTGCTCTTATATTTGTATCGCAGACAGCAGATTATATTCTTCCGGCTACTGCTTGTATTCTTCAAGACCGTTTGGGACTGAGTAAAGAATGTTATGCTCTGGATGTTGCTTTGGGATGTTCCGGTTGGGTATATGGGTTGAGTGTTATAGCAGGACTGTTGTCCAAGGAAGGTATAACCAAAGCTTTATTGTTGGCTGGCGATGCCAAAAAACGTGCCCAAGGTGCGTCTGATCCTTTATTTGGTCATGCTGGTACGGTGACAGCTGTGGAATATAGCGAAGGTGCTGCTGGTTTCAAATTTCATGTAGGAACTGATGGCAGTGGTTTTGATGCTATTATTACACCCGATGGTGGTTCTAGAAATCAGTTTACAGAAGATTCATTGAAGTTGATTCAAGACTCTGACGGTGTGACACGCCATCGCTTACAAACTGTTATGAAAGGAATGGATGTGTTTGCTTTTGGTATCACTACTGTTCCTAAAACAGTAAAAAAATTGCTGGAAAAGCATCAGATAAGCATTGACTCAATTGATTATTTCGTTTTTCATCAGGCCAATAAAATGATGAATGAAAAGATTCGTAAGAAATTGAAATTGTCTGAGGAAAAAGTTCCATATTGTATGCACGAGTTTGGAAATACTTCATCTGCATCAATTCCGTTGACAATTGTAACTCAAATAGCCAATGAAACAAGGAATAAATCGTTAAACTTTCTTGCATGTGGTTTTGGAGTGGGTTTATCGTGGGCTACCGTTTTGTTTGATACTAATCATGCTATTGTTTCAGATTTAGTAGAATTATAATAATATGTTGTGTTATAATCCATATTCATTAGAAGGAAAAAGAATTTTAGTAACCGGTGCTTCCTCGGGGATAGGTAAATCTATCGCCGTAGAATGCTCCAAAATGGGGGCACAACTTATTATCTGTGGCCGTAATCAAGAAAGATTGGAGGAAGTGTTGTCTGCATTGGAAGGTACCGGGCATCAATGTGTGATTGGTGATCTGCTTCAGAATGAAGATATCGATTCTTTGCTTTCACAAATATCCCAATTAGATGGTGTTGTCTTTTCTGCAGGTAAAGGATTAACCTTGCCTTTTCAGTTCTCAACCCGTGAAAAGTTTGATGACATATTTAATATTAATTTTTTCTCTCCTGTTGAACTCTTAAGATTGTTGGTAAAGAAGAAAAAACTACACTCCAATAGTTCTGTTGTATTTATTGTATCAATAGGAGGAACAGGGAGATTTTCTGTTGGAAATTCAATATATGGGGCATCAAAAGCTGCTCTTCAAGCAATGGTTAGATTTTGTGCTCAAGAGTTGGCCTCAAAGAAAGTAAGAGTGAATGGGATTAATCCTGGTATGGTGAATACTCCTTTAATAAGAAAGGGGACACTTACTGACGAACAACTTGAAGAGGATAGAGCAAAGTACCCATTGAAACGATATGGTGAACCGGAGGACATTGCTTATGCAGCCATTTATTTATTGTCTAATGCTTCATCTTGGGTTACAGGGCAATCTATCATAATTGATGGAGGAATTACATCCAAATAGGATATGGCTATATTACAATACAAAAATGTAGGAATAACTGCAATGGCAGCATGTGTCCCCCATACAGTTATTGATAACTATAAATATACGCAATATTTTTCGGAAGAAGAAGTGCGTAAGGTGGTGGATAAGGTGGGCATCTATGAACGTCGTTTTGCTGATTCGAATACTTGCTCTTCAGATCTGTGCTGTGCGGCAGCCGAAAAACTGATAGCTGACAACCACATAGACCGAAGTGAGATTGATTTACTAGTCTTTGTTTCCCAGACTCCTGATTATCGGATGCCTGCCACTTCTATTATTTTGCAAGAGCGGTTGAAACTGAACAATTCCGTCATAGCTTTTGATATCAATTTAGGGTGCTCAGGTTTTTTGTACGGTTTGAGTACAGTCTATTCGTTTATGCAACAAAAAGGTCTTCGTAAAGCTTTACTACTTGATGGAGAGACCCGTTCTAAGGTTTATTCTCCTAAGGACAGACGCTCTGCTTTTCTGTTTGGCGATGCCGGTGTTGCTGCTTTAATCGAGAGGAATGAAAAGTTTGGTAATTCTTATTTTTCTTTGAATTCTGACGGTTCACGTGCAGATTTGATCATGATAAAGGGAGGAGGTTATCGTCATCCCAGTTCGCTTGATACTCTTAAAGAACGCGTTGTAGATGAATTTGGGAATATTCGTAGTGACGAGCAGGGATATATGAAAGGGGCTGATGTGTTCAACTTTGTTATAGTAGAAATTCCGAAGGATATAAAACGACTTTTTCAATTTGCAGGGATGGAAAAAGAGCAGATGGATTATTTTGTTTTTCATCAGGCTAATGATTTTATCAATTCATATATAGCTAAAAAACTGAAGCTTGATACCGAACGAATTCCTTCTACTATTCATAAATATGGAAATACGTCTTCTGTTTCTGTTCCATTGACCATTGTCAGTGAATTGAAGTCGCAATTAGAAGAGGCTGATAAAACTTTAATGTTGAGTGCATTTGGCGTTGGATTGACTTGGGGGACTGCAATAGTTCCTTTTTCGGGTTGCCATATCAGTGATGTTGTGGAACTGTGATGTGTAAAGTTCTCCAGTTCGTAAACGCATTCTTCCATTCTAACACTTATGTCCTTTATCTAGAGGATAGACCGGAAGTGTGGTTGGTGGATTGTGGTGATGTAGAGCCTTTGATTCAATGGTGTGAAAAATATGGAAAATCTATTGAGGGCGTTTTTTTAACTCATACTCATTTTGACCATATTTATGGATTGAGTGATTTGTTGGTATATATTCCACATGTGAAAGTTTACACTTCCTCTAATGGAGTTCAAGGCTTGGCTTCTCCACGTTATAACCTTTCATTATTTCATGAAAAACCTTTTGAATATACAGGCGATGTAAATACATTGGAAGAGGGTTGCAGTATAGATTTATATCCTAATGTTTGTTTGACACCATATTTTACTCCCGGACATGATTGGAGTTGTTTGGTTTTCCTTGTGGATGATTATCTGTTTACAGGAGACTCTTATATACCCAGTGTGAAGCTAGTTACAAATTTTCCAAAAAGTAATAAAGAACAGGCAAAAGAATCCTTGAATAGAATACTGGATTTGTCAAAGAAATGTTCAATTTTATGTCCGGGACATGGTGAAATATTAAAGCTATAGAAATGAAAAATTTGATAATTATAGGTGCTAGAGGATTTGGACGTGAATACCATAACGGCTTGAAACTGCGTGATGATTATGGCAAAGATTTTATAATAAAAGGTTTCTTGGATGATAAGAAAGATGTATTGGATGGTTTTGAAAATTATGCTCCTATTTTGAATTCGGTAGAAGATTATTTGATAGAGCCTGAGGATGTGTTTGTTTGTGCCTTAGGCGATTCTTTTTATCGGAGAAAGTATGTGAATATGATTAAAGAAAAAGGAGGTACTTTTTTTTCAATTATTAGTTCTAAAAGCATAATTCACCCCAATGCTCAGATAGGAGAGGGAGTTATGATTTCAGCTTTTTGCAATATATCTTCAAACACTGTAATTGGTGACTTTACTACAATCCAACCTTATTGTAATATAGGTCATGATGCAGTCATTGGTGATTTTTGTTCTTTAGAGTCCTATTCTTTTATGGGCGGTTTTTCTAGAATAGGAGATAATGTAACTCTTCACACGAGAGCGACTATTTTGCCTCATGTGAAAATCGGAGATAATTCTATTGTCGGTGCTGGAAGCGTTGTTCTGCGAAATGTGAAGAGTAATATAACTGTATTTGGTGTACCTGCAAAAAAAATTAGTTTTTGAAATGAAAAGGAATACATATCTTGAGATGTTGGCTAAGCAGAAAGCTCTGCTTATTCAAAAAGGCTATGATTTTTCAACTTTTCAATCTAAAAGTATTTTAGAACGTTATAAAATACTGCACAGCCTGCAAGAGGAATATTTAGGAAATGATAAACCTATAAATCATATAAGACCTATTATATCGGTATGTATTCCTACTTACCAACAGCATGATTATATAAGGGAATGTATTGAAGGAGCACTAATGCAACAAACTTCTTTTCCTTTTGAAATTGTGATAGGTGACGATGGTTCAGTAGATGGAACCACAGAAATTTGCATGGAATATGCAGAAAAATATCCAGATAAAATACGTTTTTATAATCGTACTCGTGAATTATGTCGTGTTTTTGATGAGAAAGGACATCTTGAGAAAGAACAGGCTGGAAATTGGTGGTGGACTTTACAGGATGGGAGAGGTACATATATAGCTATCTGTGAAGGTGATGATTATTGGATTGATTCGTTAAAATTGCAAAAGCAAGTGGATTTTCTTGAAAAACATTCAGAATATGTTCTATCGCATACTAGTATTAAGTATTACTATCAGTCTCAACATTTTTTCATTTCATCGAAAGATATAGAAATTAATTCTAAAATTCAGGAGAAAGGATATATTTTAAGAGAGGATATTTTATCGTCATATAGAATACAAACAGCAAGTGTTGTATATAGACGGAATTTGTTGGAAAAAATACAAGAATCAGACCCGTTTTTATATAAATCTGGCTATTTCTTAATGGGGGATACGCCTTTATGGTATGGGTTATTACAAAAGGGAAAAATTCATTTTTTGCAAGAAGTTACTACTGTTTATAGAAAAAATAACGGTTCAGTTACAGGACATAAAAATTTGAAAAAATATTATCGCTTTATTTTATCTATGGCTGAATTGAGGCTATATTTAGCATTACGAGATAATTTATCAAAGAGTTTTATACTAATAGCTCAGAAAAGGTATCAGAATTCAGCTGTAGACTATTTAGCTTTCGATCCGTCTTTTAATCTTTTATATCCCTTAGAATTAGAAAAAGTAAAATCGGCGAAAAAGAAATTATATAAAATGTCTTTATTGAAGTATTATTTATCTCTTTATATCTCTATACGAAGTTTCTTGGGATATCTTAGAAGGTATCTGATAAAGTCTATATAAAGTGATGATAAATTTGAGGATTAGGCGAAGTCAATTAGAAACTTTAGGTGATTATTGGCTGTCTTTTACGGTATTTGTCCAATCAATTTTGATGCTGTTCCAGTCACTAATAGCTGATAGTGGACTTATTACTCAAGAGATGGCAGCTCTTTTGCGTGTTTTACTATCTGTTTTAGTTGTTGGAGTAGCAATGTTTTGGATTTTAGCTAGGAAGTTAAAACAAACGATAATTGTATATACATTTTTTTTATTTCTGTTTGTAATATCCATTTTATTAGAAGAAAATAATGCGGAATATATAATTCAAGAAGGTTTGCGTTTTACATTGGCAATATGTATACCCATTTTCCTTAGTACTATTTCTGTGAAAAATTTGCAAATTCTGTTTCGTGTTTGTGTATTAATGTCATATATAGGTGCTTTTCTTGGAGTTTTATATGCTGCATTATTTATAACAGGGAATTTGCCAATGTTAGAAAACATGTACAATATGTCATTCGGATATGCTTTGTTACTCCCAACATTATTTTTGATTTATTTTAATAAGAATAAAATTCTAATTTTTTTATTAATTCTTTCCATTTTACTTGCAGGAAGTAGGGGGCCTTTAATTCCTATATTTATTTTAATAATGGTTAGAATGATTAATTCATATTCTAAAAAGAAATTATTTTTTATATTATTATTTGTATTAATAGGTTCGTTTATAGTGTTCCCTATTCTTTTAAACTATTTATCGGATGTGGGGATTAGTTCACGTACGCTATTTTTACTTTTAGATGGGAGTTTAGACTCTGATTCAGGAAGAGGATATATATATTCTTTGATATGGGAAAAAGTTTTAGAACGACCTTTACTTGGATATGGTTTTTTTGCAGATAGAGTTTTTTTAGGTCTATATTGTCATAATATATTTGTTGAAATATTCCTTAATTGGGGTATATTTATTCCTTTGATTTTATTTATTGTATTAGTGTACTTGGGATTTTTTTTGTATAAAAAAATATCTAAAGATGAAAAAATATTATTGATATTATTGTTTAGCTCATCTGTTATACCTTTATTGTTAAGTTCTTCATATTTAATAGATTTTAGATTACCTATATTTTGGGGATTTATTTATATTTATATTCAAAAATATTCTATTTTTAAAGCGCATTAATACAATATGTGCGTATGAATATGTTCTGTTATAAATGAGAAGATGGGAAAATAAAATAGAAACGTATAAAGTTAATCATGTCATTAAAATAATTATTAAATAATTTGTAATATAATGAAAGCTTGTTTTATGGGTTTAGGCTATATAGGCCTTCCTACCGCAATTATAGCCGCTAAATGCGGTGTTCAGATTGTTGGTGTTGACATAAATCCGCAGGTTGTAGAGATGACCAATCAGGGACATTTGCATATTATTGAACCTGGGATGGAAGAACTCCTTCAGGAGGTCGTAAAAAACGGTCAATTGAAAGCTTCCACTACTCCGGAAATTTGTGATGCTTATTTTATGGTAGTGCCTACACCGTTTAAGGGAAATCATGAACCGGATATCTCTTATGTGGAAGCTGCAACACGGGCTGTAGTTCCTTGTCTAAAAGAAGGGGATTTGTATGTGATAGAATCAACATCGCCAGTAGGAACTACTGACAAGATGGCGCATTTGATTTTTGAATTGCGTCCGGAGTTGAGAGATAAAATTTATATTGCATATTGTCCGGAACGGGTACTACCCGGTAATGTTATCTATGAATTGGTGCATAACGACCGGGTGATTGGAGGTATGAATGAGGCTTCTACAGATAAAGCCATTGAATTTTATAGCCAGTTTGTACAAGGCAAATTGCATCGTACTAATTGTAAGACAGCAGAGATGTGTAAATTGACAGAGAATTCTTCGCGGGATGTGCAGATTGCATTTGCCAATGAACTTTCATTGATCTGTGACAAAGCAGGCATTAATGTATGGGAACTGATCGATCTTGCCAATAAGCATCCCCGTGTAAACATACTTCAACCAGGTTGCGGTGTAGGTGGACACTGTATTGCTGTTGACCCTTATTTTATTACAGCAGATTTTCCGATGGAGTCCAAGATCATTGCTACAGCCCGTGAAATCAATAATTACAAACCCTTTTGGGGGGCTGAAAAAGTGCAAAATACTATGTTGAAATTTGAATTGGAGCATCATCGGAAACCTTGTGTAGCTATGATGGGATTGGCTTTTAAACCCAATATTGATGATTTACGGGAGTCGCCGGCTAAATATATTATAACGAAAGTGATGCAAAGTTGCAATAATGCTAATATTTTGGTTGTAGAGCCTAATGTAAAATCGCATAATGTATTTAAACTTACCGATTATAAAGAGGCTTACGAGAAGGCGGATATTGTAGTAATGCTGGTCGCTCACGATCCATTTAAAACCTTGCCGTATCGGGAAGATAAGGTAATACTGGATTTTTGTGGAATATATAAAAAATAACATTCAATGAAAAAAGTAATGTTGGTCTTCGGAACTCGTCCCGAAGCTATTAAGATGGCTCCTTTGGTAAAGGCGTTTCAGAAATTATCTGACACATTTAAAACGGTGGTGTGCGTAACCGGACAGCATCGTGAAATGTTGGATCAGGTACTGCATATTTTTGAGATAACGCCTGATTATGATCTGAACATCATGAAGCAGGGACAAGACTTGTATGATGTAACAGAACGAGTATTGATCGGTATGCGTGATGTGCTAAAAGAGGAGCAACCGGATATTGTATTGGTACATGGGGATACAACAACATCGACTGCAGCAGCATTAGCAGCTTTTTACCAACAGATTCCGGTGGGGCATGTAGAAGCTGGATTACGCACTCATGACATTTATAGCCCGTGGCCTGAAGAGATGAACCGGCAGATTACCGGACGTATCGCAACGTTTCATCTTTCACCAACACCGCTCAGCAAACAAAATTTATTGGCTGAAGGTATTAAGGACGAGCAGATTACTGTAACCGGAAATACGGTGATTGATGCTTTGTATATGGTAGTGAACAAAATAAAACAGGATAAAACTCTTGATGCGGAACTGGAAAATCAACTGAAACAAGCAGGTTATGATGTAAACCGTTTGTCTGGTGGAAAAAGATTGGTGTTGATTACCGGTCATCGCCGTGAGAATTTTGGAGACGGTTTTATAAATATGTGTACTGCCATTAAGGATTTGACAAAAAAATATCCGGAAGTGGATTTTGTATATCCCATGCATTTAAATCCAAACGTCCGTAAGCCGATTTATGAGGTATTTGGAGAAGATATATCAAACTTGGGTAATATGTTTTTTATAGAACCTTTGGAATATCTTTCTTTTGTTTATTTAATGGAAAAATCATCAGTTGTATTAACAGACAGTGGAGGAATTCAGGAAGAAGCTCCGGGGTTAGGAAAACCGGTGTTGGTGATGCGTGATACGACAGAACGTCCTGAGGCATTGGAAGCCGGTACAGTAAAACTTGTTGGCACTGATTATAATATGATTGTAAACGAAGTTTCTTTGCTTTTGGATGATAAGGAAGCATATGAAAAAATGAGTAAGGCGGTTAATCCTTATGGTGACGGATTGGCTTGTATGAGAATTGTAGACTTTTTGGTATGAAGAAAATAGTTTTCTTTTTAGCTTCACTTTCTCAGCCTCGATGCATCAAGCGAGTAAAGGCACTTCACGAGGTTGGGTTTGAGGTAGAAGTTTATGGATATTACCGAGGATTCTATGATATAAACCCTTTTCCGGAGGATATTGAGGTACATCAATGGGGGGAAGTGGAAAGTGGATGCGGATATGTAGAAAGACTCTTGAAAAATAGAGCGAATATCAACAAAGTGTTGCAAGAAAAATCCAATGAAAAAAATATATATTATGCTTTTGGACTCGATTTAGCATTATGGCTGTCCATACATAAGCATGTCCATTTCGTATATGAATCTTCGGATTTGATTTATACCTATTTTGGAAACAAATTACTTATTGGCATTTTTAAATATATTGATAAAAAAATAATAGCCCGCTCTTTCAAGACGATCTTTACTTCGGAAGGTTTCCAACGTTACCTATATGGGAGAGAAAAGCCAGATAACATCATTATTCAACCGAATCGTGTATCGCCTTTTTTCAATAATATGGATAGTAAGGTTCTATCCATAAAAGAATCGGAAGGAATAGTTTTCTCTTATGTAGGTGCATTTCGTTATCCAAATACCATTTTTCGCTTTGCCAGAGTGATAGGAGAAAAATATCCACAGCATAAGTTTTATTTTTACGGTGACTCTTTGCTTACTTATATGGCAAAGGAACTTGCCGAGAAATATCCGAATGTGCAATACTTCGGGAAATTTAGAAGTCCGGAAGATTTAGAAAAAATATATAATACGATTGATGTGCTTGTTGCCTGTTACGATGCCAAAGGTATTAATGAGCAAATAGCAGAACCAAATAAATTGTATGAAGCGATTTGTTTCTGTAAACCCATTGTTGTTTCAGAAGGAACTTTTCTTTCAGAACAGGTGAAAAGAATGAAGATAGGTTATAGTATTGAAGCGGATAATGACGAGTCGATTTGTGAATTTTTGGATAGTATGAATTATGGCGATTTAATGTCTTTTTCAGAAAACGAATCACGCATTGATAAAAAGAAATATATTGATTCTATTAATACGATTAGTAAAGCTTTGTCTGCTTATTATTGAGTAAAATGAAATCCCCAATAATTATAGCGTAAACACTCAAATTAGGGCTCAATAATAAAAGTATATCTTCGCTGCGAACTAAAATTAAGTTTTATGTATAGCAATCCCTTGACAGATTTTACTTTCAGTATCAAACGGTAAGTACTCACTGTATGGAGCTTGTTATTCTTTCATTTCTCTTTTACTTTTGCTTCGAACTAAAAAATCGACAACAATGAACATGAGTGAATTCTACAGTGATTTTTTATTCTCTTATCAAACGGAAAGTTGCAAGATGAACAGACTCCGTCCTGTTAAATATATTGTGCGGATGTTTTATGAAAATTAGTATCCGGTGGTACCGATTACATGGCGCTTATTTGTACAAAATGCGAAGGTCGAAAGGCTAATGATCAATTAGAATTAGGAAAATGAAATATTCTGTTGTTACTGTTTCTTTTAATAGTGCTAAAACTCTTCGAGACACCATTCAGTCAGTTCTTTCCCAATCTTATCCTGATATAGAATACATCATTGTTGATGGCAAATCGAAGGACAATACCGTTGATATAATCAAGGAGTATGAGCCGAAATTCAACGGCCGTATGCGTTGGATAAGCGAACCAGATAATGGTCTTTATGATGCTATGAACAAAGGTATTTGTATGGCTACCGGTGATATAGTTGGAATCATAAACTCAGATGATTTTTATCATCGCACGGATGTGATAGAACAGGTGGCAAAAGCGTTTCAAGATAAGGCGGTTCAGGCGGTATATGGGGATGTGCGTTTTGTGAATCCTGATAATTTGGATAAAACTGTGCGCTATTATTCCTCTAAGAATTTCTCGCTAAGGCGTTTTCGTTATGGCTTTATGCCGGCACATCCCACTTTCTTTACTTATCGGGGATATTTTGAAGAGTGGGGTTACTATAAAACGGATTATAAGATAGCTGCAGACTATGAATTGCTGACAAGGTTTCTATATACTCATCGTTTGAAATCTAAATACTTGCATTTGGACTTCATGAAAATGAGGTTGGGAGGAGCAAGTACGGCTTCTATAAAAAGCAATGTGTTGCTCAACAAGGAGATAGTACGTGCATGCAAGGAAAATGGTATATGGACTTGTATGCCTTTACTCTTTCTGAAATATTTTGTAAAGGTGTTTGAGTTAGTTTTTACAAAAGAATGAGTCTTATGACTATAGGTATTGAAGTACTATTTGGAAAATTACAATGGGATGAATAATTCATATCAGCATTTTATACTTACTCGCTTCAATATTAAGCTGTGGTCGAAAGACAAAAATGGGCAATCTACACAAACAGAAGAATGGCTGAAACAGCGTTTTGATTTGTTTGAAACATATTGTCTTCCTTCTATCCAAAAACAGACACAGAAAAACTTTAAATGGATAGTATTATTTGATGCCGATACTCCGGCTTTTTATAAAGAGAAGATTGCGAAATATCAGAAAGAGTGTAAGCATTTGGAACCTCGTTTTGTATCGGCAGAAAATGGACGTTATTTTGTGCGTATATATCAAGGAGAACATTGTGCAGGAAGTGAAAGAAGGGGATATTTTGATTACTACTTATCTGGATAATGATGATGCCTTGCGTAATGACTATGTGGAAGAGATACAAAGATTGGCTGCTACGACGTATAACAAGACTTTTATTGTGTTCAAATATGGGTTGCAGTATTTTGTGCAGTTGAATATTGCTACACGTATACCTTATAGAAACAATCATTTCATCTCGTTCGTGGAGAAGTGTACTTCTTCTTCTGCCATAAAAACAGTGGTTGGCTATGGTAGCCATATCAATGTGGGGAGCTATAAGGGTACGGATGTGTTGCGAATAGAGGATAAGCAGAAACCTATGTGGATAGAAGTTATTCATGATACCAATATGGATAATGATGTGAAGATGACGTTTGATACTTGTTTGATTACAGACCAAAATATGCTGGCTCAAGAATATGGCATATCTGTGATGCTATCGAAGCATTCTCGAAGAGTGTATCTTACGCATTTTCTCGTGCGTGCTCTGTCCGAAGTGGTAAGGCATGTTCGGCTACGTTTCACTGGACGGAAGTGGAATTGATTGTAAGTGAAAATTATATTCTATATATTATTGAATGATGAAAAAAATAGCATTAATTACCGGTATTACCGGTCAGGACGGGTCATTTTTGGCCGAGTTTTTGATAGAAAAAGGCTATGAGGTTCATGGCATTCTTCGCCGTTCTTCTTCTTTCAATACCGGACGCATTGAGCACCTGTATCTGGATGAATGGGTGCGTGACATGAAGAAAAACCGTTTGATAAATCTTCATTATGGGGATATGACGGATAGTAGTTCGCTGATTCGTATCATCCAGATGGTGCAACCCGATGAAATATATAATCTTGCCGCGCAAAGTCATGTGAAAGTAAGTTTTGATGTGCCTGAATATACTGCGGAATCGGATGCGGTGGGCACACTTCGCATGTTGGAAGCTGTTCGCATCTTAGGTTTGGAGAAAAAGACCAAAATTTATCAGGCTTCTACTTCCGAATTGTTTGGCAAAGTGCAGGAAGTCCCTCAGAAAGAAACGACTCCTTTTTATCCGCGTAGTCCATACGGAGTGGCAAAGCAGTACGGCTTTTGGATAACCAAGAATTATCGCGAAAGTTATGACATGTTTGCTGTGAATGGTATTTTGTTTAATCATGAAAGTGAACGGAGAGGGGAGACTTTTGTAACCCGTAAGATAACGCTGGCTGCTGCACGTATTGCCCAGGGGTTTCAAGATAAATTGTATTTGGGCAATTTGGATGCACGTCGCGACTGGGGGTATGCCAAGGATTATGTGGAATGTATGTGGCTGATACTTCAGCATGATGTTCCGGAAGATTTTGTAATAGCTACGGGCGAGATGCATACTGTTCGTGAGTTCGCTACTCTGGCTTTCAAAGAAGTGGGCATTGAGCTTCGTTGGGAAGGTGAAGGTGTAAATGAAAAAGGCATTGAGGTTGGTACCGGCAAGGTGCTGGTAGAGGTTGATGCCAAGTATTTCCGTCCTTGCGAAGTGGAACAGTTGTTAGGTGATCCGACAAAAGCAAAGACACTGTTGGGCTGGAATCCTACCCAGACAAGTTTTCCTGAACTAGTGAAGATAATGGCAGAGCATGACATGAAGTTTGTGAAGAAGTTGTATCTGAAAGCGCAAATTAGTGAGTGATTAGTAGGAAATTCCGTTCTGAAAAATAAATAATTGTCATGTAATATATTCCATGAACATACTTATTACTGGAATTCACGGTTTTGTGGGTTCCAATCTTGTGGTTGCCCTAAAGGAACAACATAGCCTTTATGGATTGGATATTGTTGCTCCTGAAAAAGAGGGGGTGATAAAGACTTTTTCCTGGAAGGATGTTGAGCCTGCTTCTTTCCCAATGCAGGAACTTCCGAAATTTGATGCCATTATTCATTTGGCAGGCAAGGCGCATGATACGAAGAATCAGTCTGCTGCTCAGGTGTATTTTGATATCAATACAGGACTGACACAGAAGATATTCGATTTCTTTGTGGAATCGTCTGCGAGAAAATTCATTTTCTTCAGTTCGGTGAAAGCTGCCGCTGACTGTGTAGTAGGGGATATACTGACGGAGGATATAGTACCGTCTCCGGTAGGTCCATACGGAGAAAGTAAAATAAAGGCCGAAGAATATATCCTTGGTAGGTTGAAAGTTGAAAATGAAAAGTTGAAAGTTTCCTCGTGTGACGACAAGGAAGTTTATATCTTACGCCCTTGCATGATTCATGGTCCCGGCAATAAAGGTAATCTGAATCTGCTTTATAATGTGGTGAAAAAAGGTATCCCTTGGCCTTTGGGAGCTTTTGATAACAGAAGGTCTTTTACTTCGATTGACAATCTTTGCTATGTTGTGGAAGGTTTGTTGACAAAAGGGGTGGCAAGCGGTATCTATCACATGGGGGATGATGAAGCTTTGTCTACAAATGAACTGATAGCCTTGATGTGTGAAGTCTTAGGGCGTAAGCCGCATATCTGGAAGGTGAACAAACGCATAATGGAAAGTTGTGCCGGATTGGGTGCTTTGCTGCATTTGCCTTTGAACTCTGAACGCTTGCGCAAATTGACGGAAAACTATGTGGTGAGTAATGCGAAGATAAAAGCTGCATTGGGAATTGAAAAAATGCCGGTAAAAGCAGAAGACGGGATTGTGAAAACAATAAAGTCGTTTTCGGATTAGTAACTTGTTTGAAATAGAAGTACGGTTATGTATTACTTGATTATACTGGTTCTGCTGTTTGTGGCAGAACTTTTTTATTTTAGAATAGCAGACAAATGCAATATCATTGACAAGCCCAATGAACGGAGTTCCCATACAAGCATAACCCTTCGGGGCGGGGGAGTCATTTTCTATTTTGGAGCTTTGGCCTATTTCCTGACAAGTGGATTTGAATATCCCTGGTTCATGCTGGCATTGACTTTGGTGACGTTCATCAGTTTTGTAGATGATGTCCATTCCACTTCCCAGAAGCTTCGGTTATTGTTCCATTTCTCGGCTATGGGCTTGATGTTCTGGCAATGGGGATTGTTCTCCTTGCCTTGGTGGTGGATAATCATCGCCTTGATAGTCTGTACGGGCATCATCAATGCCTACAACTTTATGGATGGTATCAATGGAATTACCGGGGGCTATTCTCTGGTGATACTTGCCGCACTGGCTTATGTCAATAAGGAGGTAGTGCCTTTTGTAGAAGAGGACTTTACCTATGCCGTGATTTGTTCTGTCCTTGTCTTCTGTTTCTTCAATTTCCGCAAAAAGGCGAAGTGCTTTGCCGGTGATGTAGGTTCCGTGAGTATTGCTTTCATCCTTCTCTTCTTGATAGGCAGGTTAATCATTCAGACCGGCGATTTCAGTTGGATTGTGTTGTTGGCCGTTTATGGCGTTGACAGTGTGCTGACTATCATCCATCGCTTGATGCTGCATGAGAATATCGGCTTGCCCCACCGTAAACATCTGTATCAGATTATGGCGAATGAGTTGAAGGTGCCTCATGTAGTGGTATCCTTGATTTATATGACGGTGCAGGTTTTAATCATATCGGGCTATTTCTGTTTTAAGGAATACGGATATTGGTATTTATTGGGAACGGTTGTTGCGTTAAGTGTCATTTATGTTTTGTTTATGAAGAGGTATTTTCATTTGCATAGATATAATTAAATAGATTATGCTAACTTTGCATAAAATGACAGGAGATATATTTATGAATATAGATTCAGAAAGAATGCGTGAATTGATAAAGAAAATATGAATTAGAATTTACCCGCCAATATCTGAAAGATTTAAAGTTAGCCAGGAAAAGAGGGCTTGATGGGGCTGCGTGCTGATTTTTAGCTACTTATAACTTTTCTCGGAAAAACTGCTCTCACCACCCTTTTTTCTTCTTTTATTAGAGATTTAATCCTCACCTTTGCATCAACGTTGATCAACAAAGTGAATTAAAACAGAATTTAAATCTCTAAATGAAAAAGTATGAGTGTAATTTTTAGAACGGTAGAGAGACCGTCTGACCCTCGGGTTGAGAATTCTCCCAAAAAGTTTTTCCCTCAGTTAATAACTTTAGGACAGAGTGTAGACTTGGCATTCATAGCCCAGAAGATGCAGGATCGTTCTTCGCTTTCTATTGGTGATATCCGGAGTACTATGCAGAACTTCGTGGAGAAGCTGAAAGAACAGTTGCTGGAAGGTAAAACAGTAAATATTGCCGGATTGGGTGTATTTATGCTGGCTGCAAAATCTAAGGGAGAAGATAAGACTGAAGATGTGACCGCAAAGAGTGTGGAGAGTGTTCGTATCTGCTTCCAGGCTAACAGGGAATTGAAGATAACCAAGACTGCTACTCGTGCCGGTGAAAAACTGGATCTGGTCAGCTTGGATGATTATCTGAAAAATTTAGCTAATGCTCCATCAGGAGGTGGCTCAGATGGTGGCTCAGGAGGTAATTCGGGTGATGGGGGAATAGAAGACGATCCTCTGGGATAGAAATTCAGAGCCGGAGGCATTGAAAATGAAAAATGAAGACTGCGTAGTCTGTTAATCGCTGAATATTAATTATTAAAAAACGATTCTCTTATGAAAAAAACGAGTTGGAATGTGATATTGAAAGTCATCATTGCCGTGGCTAGTGCCATTGCAGGTGTGATTGGCGGTCAAGCAATGACCATTTAAGAATAAGTTTGATATAAACGTAAAGAGCCATTTTCGAATTTCGGGAATGGCTCTTTTTTTGTTTGGTAGAATAGGGATGATTTTGATTAATAAGCGTTATCTTTGCCATCCCTTTATAATTCATAGTATTTAAAAATGGCAGAACAAAAAAGAACTCCCCGAAGTAACTCCAAGGCAAAAGTGCAGCCTGTAACTGATTACGGACGTATACAGCCGCAGGCACCAGAATTGGAAGAAGCTGTATTGGGAGCATTGATGATTGAGAAAGACGCTTATTCATTGGTAAGTGAAATTCTTCGCCCGGAGTCTTTTTATGAACACCGGCACCAGTTGATTTATTCCGCTATCACCGATCTGGCTGTGAACCAGAAGCCAGTGGATATCCTCACGGTAAAAGAACAGCTTGCCAAACGTGGTGATTTGGAAGAGGTGGGCGGACCGTTCTACATTACCCAGTTGAGTAGCAAGGTTGCCTCTTCGGCACATATTGAATATCATGCCCGCATCATTGCGCAGAAAGCATTAGCTCGTGAATTGATTACGTTTACCAGCAATGTTCAGAGCAAAGCTTTTGATGAGACTCTGGACGTGGATGATTTAATGCAGGAGGCTGAGGGAAGGCTTTTCGAGATTTCCCAACAGAACATGAAGAAGGATTATACGCAGATTAATCCGGTTATTGCCGAAGCGTATCAATTAATTCAGAAAGCAGCTGCCCGTACAGATGGTTTAAGTGGTTTGGAAAGCGGATTTACCAAGTTGGATAAAATGACTTCGGGTTGGCAAAATTCTGACCTTATTATTATTGCTGCCCGTCCGGCAATGGGTAAGACGGCGTTCGTGCTTTCTATGGCAAAGAATATAGCTGTTAATTATCGCAATCCGGTAGCTGTGTTTTCACTTGAAATGAGCAACGTACAGTTGGTGAATCGTTTGATATCCAATGCGTGCGAGATTCCGAGTGAGAAAATCAAGAGTGGACAGTTGGCAGATTATGAATGGCAACAGTTGGACTATAAATTGCGTGATCTTCTGGATGCGCCGTTATATGTGGATGATACTCCTTCTTTGTCTGTATTTGAGCTACGTACAAAAGCACGCCGTCTGGTGCGTGAGCATGGGGTAAGGATTATTATTATCGACTACTTGCAGCTAATGAATGCAAGTGGTATGTCGTTTGGTAGCCGTCAGGAAGAGGTAAGTACCATTTCGCGTTCGTTGAAAGGTTTGGCGAAGGAGTTGAATATTCCTATTATAGCCTTGTCGCAGTTGAACCGTGGTGTGGAGAGCCGTGAAGGTGAAGAAGGTAAACGTCCGCAACTGAGTGACTTGCGTGAATCGGGAGCCATTGAGCAGGATGCCGATATGGTGTGTTTCATTCATCGTCCTGAATATTATAAAATCTATACATCGCAAGATGGTACTGATTTGCGTGGTATGGCGGAAATTATTATTGCCAAGCATCGTAATGGTGCGGTAGGTGATGTTCGTTTGCGCTTTATCGGTCAGTATACCCGTTTCCAGAATCCGGAGGATGATATGGTGATTCCGCATCCGGCAGAAGGAGGCGGAGCTACTTATGGCTCCAAAATAAATGCGGTAGGTGATGGCAGTATACCGCCTCCGGCTGAATTCGCTCCTCAAACAGATAATCCGTTTGGTGGGGTGGGGTCGGATGGACCGTTGCCATTCTAGGTTGTTTTGTTTATGAAATGGATGGTTTTTGAGTAGAAAATCATATCTTTGCAAAAAAGAAGGTTAAAAATGTCTGCAAATCAATATATAAATATGTTTTCCGCCCATCTGTTTTGGGATGTGCGGAGAGAAGATTTAGACCTTGATAAGCACTCTGAGTATATCATAAAAAGAGTGTTGGAATATGGTTTGCTGAAAGACTGGAATTTGCTTCGGTCGTATTACGGATTATTTAAGATTGTTGAAGTTACGAAAGAAATGAGAGATTTAGAGCCTCGTGCTTTAGCTTATATTTCTGCCATATCTAAAACACCTAAAGAACAGTTCAGATGTTATGCTTATCGACAATTGAACCCTCAACACTGGAACTTTTAAAAAAGTTACAGCAACTTCCTGAACTTCGTGATACACGATTAGTAGGAGGAACAGCACTTGCTTTGCAATTAGGGCATCGGAAATCTATTGATTTGGATTTCTTTGGCACAATCAATTGTGATACTCAAGAATTGGTTGATGCTATAAAGAGTGTTGCTACTCTTACTATTTTGAAAGAGTCTCCTCATATACATATTTATTTAATAGATGGTATAAAAGTGGATATTGTGAACTATAAATATCCGTGGCTTGATGAAGTTATTCATTGAAATATAATGATGGTTCTATTTTCATGGCGATGAAAAGTCTGGCTTATTTTGATGATGCAGAAAATGAGCCAATGCCTGATATGTTTGTGAATCAGTCTTGGGAGCAAATAAAAGAATATATCCTATCAAAGATTTCTTGATATATTTTCCCTGTCAACCCAAAAAATCTTATTACCTTTGCGGGTCACTTTTGGAAACAATAAAAAATTAATGATATGAATATCTCTTATAATTGGTTGAAAGAGTATGTCGATTTCGATTTGACACCGGAAGAAGTTGCGGCTGCATTGACTTCTATAGGTCTGGAAACAGGTGGTGTAGAAGAAGTGCAAACAATTAAAGGCGGACTGGAAGGTCTCGTGATAGGTGAAGTGTTGACATGCGTTCCTCATCCGAATTCAGACCACATGCATGTGACTACTGTGAATCTGGGACAGGGAGAACCTGTACAGATAGTATGCGGTGCACCGAATGTGGCTGCCGGTCAGAAAGTGGTAGTTGCTACTTTGGGTGCAAAACTCTATGATGGGGATGAATGTTTTACGATTAAAAAGTCAAAACTCCGTGGTGTTGAGTCCAACGGTATGATTTGTGCTGAAGATGAAATAGGCATCGGTACGGATCATGCAGGTATTATCGTTTTGCCGACTGATGCAGTCCCGGGAACTCTTGCCAAAGATTATTATAACATCAAGAGCGACTATGTGCTGGAAGTGGATATCACTCCGAATCGTGCCGATGCTTGTTCGCATTATGGTGTAGCTCGTGACTTGTATGCTTATCTGGTGCAAAATAATAAACCGACTTCTCTGAAGAGGCCGTCTGTAGATACTTTCTCCGTTGAAAATAATGATTTGGATATCAAAGTTACAGTTGAAAACACTGAGGCTTGCCCTCGCTATGCCGGTGTAACGGTGAAAGGCGTAACGGTTAAAGAAAGTCCGGAATGGTTGCAGAATAAACTCCGTATCATCGGACTGCGTCCTAT
>ERZ791915.669-NODE-669-length-32591-cov-3.529967_pt1 | contig 32591 bp, 25 predicted proteins | sample MGYA00510139_ERZ791915 | MGnify/ENA primary metagenome ERZ791915 (study PRJEB30046, sample SAMN00792117) | human gut metagenome | study: EMG produced TPA metagenomics assembly of the A metagenome-wide association study of gut microbiota in type 2... | reverse complement strand
AGCAGCGGCATGAGGTCCTTCGGCCGCTCGCGGCCCCTGAACCGCTCCCTCAGGGCGCTCGGGGCCGTCGTGAGCATCGACTTCGCGCAGGCCACGCAGGACGTGGACGTCGCGACGGCCAGCCTGCGCGCGACGTAGAGCTGGCGCACCGCCTCGACCCAGCCGTCCTGCGACTTCGGCACGGAGCAGCCCTTCCCGGACGCCGCCTTGCGCTCGGCGTCCAGCGGGTCGCTCTTCCCCTCGCCGGGCCTCACCTTGTCCCTCTTGGGCCTGAGCACCTCGACGACGTTGTACCCGAGCTCCACGAGCCTCCTCGTCAGCCCGGCCCCGTACGATGCCGTGCCCTCGACGCCGACGACCATGCAGCTCCCCGGGTCGCCTATCGCCTCCGCCAGCCTGTCGTAGCCCTCGGGGTCGGCCCCGAAGCTCCCGCTCCAGATCTTCCTCCCGAGGCCGTCGAGCAGGCACAGAACATGCACGTCCCTGTGCGTGTCGACGCCCGCGATGACCGTTTCGCCTTCCATTTTCGCTCCCCTCGGTCTGCCGCCTGCTCCGCGCCCGGGTCTCCCAGACATTGCACTGACGGGAGCGCTACAATCCAATTGGCTTGTCCGATTGTCCGCGCTCATGCTCCTATTAGGTCATGGCAGGACTCCGGGACGCGGATGCCGGGGCGAGACAGGTCGGATTTGAGGACGGCCGAAGAGGCGTCAGCAGGTCAGTGGGTCATCGCCCCGGCGTTCAGCATCAGGGTAGCGCTGCGACGCGGAAATCGCGCGCCGTTGCCGCGCCCCGCAGTGCCCGCTTCCCCCGAGAACAATTATCAGTGCAGGTCACCGACTTGTGCTTTGTTGGCGTGGTCGGGGATTCGGAAAAGTCTACTCACTTAGTTTTGCGTGATGCATATTGTCCGCAACCGGACCCCAGCCGGGGTGATTCCATCGCAAATTCCGGTTCCGGGGGCAGCTAATTAGGCTCCGTACGGGTTCCGGTCTCGCTCGATGCGCTGACGGATGTGGGCGTACTCGATTATCAACAACACCAGCAGTAGGGCCATGACCGCCAGGTAGCTCACCACAGCGCCCATCAGACCCAGCAGCTCAATCAGGATCACCGGCAGCACTACGCTCACGGCGAAGCAGATCAGGTAGATCTTGGTGACGTCGCCGGCGTGGCGCAGCACCGTGATGATGGCGTAGATAAAGTCGATTGCCGCGGTGACGCCGCCGGCGACAACCATCAGCAGTGCAGCGTGCGGTAGCGCTCAAAGTTAAGGCCGTACATAAAGCTCATGATGGGGATGCCGGGGCCTGCCATAAATCCGGCGCACGCTCCGGTGATGACTACGATCAGCGCCATAACGGCAACAATAATCAGGTCAAAGCGGCGACGCTTGCGCGGATTCGCCCAAATGCTCGATAGACGCAGGAGCTGCGGTTTATAGATAAATCCAATGCTCAACAAAATAGCCTGCGCCGGAAAGAACAGTGCATTAAAGTACAGCTGATACTTGTAGGCCAGTGTGCCTTCCATCACGAACTTGGGCATGCTCTCGATTAGGTTGAACAGGAACAGCGCGCCAAAAAGCGGGGCGCACTGGACAAACAGGTGACCGACCTCGCGCAGACTCATGCGGCGTGATTTTTCGGTCTCGAGCAGGGCGAGCGGCGCGGTGACCAGTACGAGCGAGGCAATCGCGGCGATGCCCATTGACATGGCTGCGATGGGCATGCTGCGCGTGAGGAGCAGGGCAACGCCAAAGACCGCGATGACGCCAACGGAACGCAGCGTTTGGCTCATACCGGCCAGGTAGAGTTTATCGGCCTGCTGCAGGCGGCCTTCGTACGCGTCGGCGACGCCGTCGATGACCTTGTAGAGGTAGACCCCAAGGCCGATCGTCGCCATATGCGCGTCATAGCCGCGGACGCTGCTATAGAGCAGGCCGCAGCCCAAGGCTAGGGCCCCGCAGATCCAACGATTGAGCTGGTAGGAGGCGAAGGACGTCTTTTCGTCGATGTCCGAGACCTGAAAGTTGCGCACACCGTAGTTGCACGCGATCATGATGAGCGTGCCGGTGACAAAGGCGATGGAGAACTTGCCGGCTTCCTCGGCGCCCACGAGCTGCGTCGACACAATGGTGAGCAGCGGAAACGCCATGCCCCATACGGCGGTGCCCAGGGTATTCCAAAGGTAGTCGCGATGGGTGGCGTGATCTTCGTACTCGGCTTCTTGCGCGGAGAAGCCGCCGCCGTAGACGGCTCCGAGCAGGCGGTTCCACCAGGCATTGACCATGCGGTGGATGGGGCCGGGCTGGCGATCGCGCTCGCGGCGACGGCGTGTGGCCTGGCCGTTGTCGGGACCGCCGGCGTTACGCTGGCTTAGCTCTTGGATGCGTGCGAGCTCCTCGGCGGTGTGAGACGCGGGGAATAGACCGTTCTCGATGCGTCCGCCCTGCCCGTGCGCCCCGCCCGATACGGTGGGGTCGGTGACGCCGTTACGGCGGGCGATGGCGCGGCGAATGCTGTCGAGGGGCGTGATGCTCAAGGCGAGTCCTTTCTATTACTGCGCTCTAGTATAGACGCGACGGCGTCCGCTCGTGTTTTGAACCGGTTGTTCAATAATTTCGGCGGGCGGCTGTAATTTGTCGGCAAACGTGCGGTATCCTGATGAAGTTTTGTGACACCCCTATGCCGCCCGCGCGGTAGCAAGGAGCTATGAACCATGGACGTCGCCGCATTCCTGCTGGCTCTTGTGCCGATCATTTGGCTTGTCGTGATGCTGCTGTGCTTTAAATGGCCAGCTTGGAAAGCCGCTATCGGATCGTTTGTCCTTTCGTGCGTGCTTGCCCTTGCGTGGTGGCATTTGCCGGCGGCGCAGATAGCCACGGCCTCGCTCGAGGGCTTTTTGATGGCCCTGTGGCCCATCGTGCTCGTGATTATCGCCGCCGTCTTTACGTATAACCTGTGCGTGCGCACGGGTGCCATGGACGTGATCGGCAGCATGATCACCTCCATCAGCAGCGACCGTCGTCTGCTGGCGCTGCTCGTGGCGTGGTGCTTCGGCGGCTTTATGGAGGGCATGGCCGGCTTTGGTACCGCCGTTGCCATTCCCGCCGGCATGCTCGCGGGCCTTGGTTTTGAGGCCGTGCCTGCCGTGCTGATCTGTCTACTGGCTAACGGCGTGCCCACGCCCTACGGCTCCATCGGCATCCCCACGGTGTCCGTTGCCGACCTGGTGGGCCTGGACCCGCTGCATTTGGCGACCGTTCAGCTGGTGCAGCTCGCACCGTTCTTTGTGGTGATGCCGCTGCTCATTGTATTGGTCGCGGGCCGTGTCGCCGATGATCAAGGCAACGTTGCGAGCGTAAGCGAGCGTCTGCACGGCGTTGCCGGCGTGGCGCTGCTTTCCGGTGTGTCCTTTGTCGGCGCGGCCCTGGTCGTTGCCATGTTCGTGGGTCCCGAGCTTGCCGTGGTCGTGGGCTCCATCGTATCGCTTGCGCTGACCGCCGCGCTTGCCATGCGTGCCGAGAAGTCGGGGCATCTGGATGCACGCTTTCACATGAATATCGAGGCCGGCGAACAGCTCACCGCTAAGTCGGCGCTTTCTGCCTGGTCGTGCTTCATCCTGATTTTTGTGCTGCTGTTGGGTACCTCCAACCTGGTGCCCGTCGTGCATGCCGCGCTCGCGCCGTTTGCGAGTCACGTGCAGGTGTATTGCGGCGAGAACCCCGGCACGCTTACGTTTTCGTGGATCAACACGCCGGGTGTTTGGATCTTCCTGGCTGCGTTTGTCGGCGGTGCCATTCAGGGCGCTTCGCCGCGCTTGATGGGCGAGGTACTGGCCGCGACCGTCAAGCAGATGATGCCGACGGTCATTACCATGCTTTCAGTGCTGGGTTGCGCCAAGGTGATGGGCTATGCGGGCATGATCTCTTCGATCAGCGCGTTTTGCATTGCGGTCGCCGGCGGCCTGTACCCGATTCTGGCTCCGTGGATCGGCGCCGTCGGTGCGTTCGTGACCGGTTCGGGCACGTCCTCAGGCATGCTGTTTGGCCCCATCCAGAGCCAGGCCGCTATGGCGCTGGGTGTGAGCGACTACTGGATGGTCGCGCTGAATGCGCTTGGCGTTGCTGCCGGTAAGATGATTTCGCCGCAGACGCTCGCGATCGGTCTTGCCGCCGTGCATGTACGCGGTAAGGACGCCGAACTCCTGGGCGCGGTGCTGCCCTACGCTGCCGGCATGCTGGTCCTGATGAGCGCCATAGCCATGCTCGGCCAAAACCTGCCGCTGTAGTTGGCACTTGGGGACGTTCCTTTTGTGCCGGCACTTTGGGAACGTCCCTAAGTGCCGGCATCTGGGGACACTCCTTGTTTGTTGCCTGTTCAAGAATGTCCCGAATGGCTAGTCGTTTAAGAACGTTCCCAATGACTAGGCCGCTTGCGTGCGATTTTTGACCGTTGGGCGGGTGCTTCGCGGTTGCCGCAAAAACGTTTTTGCATATCGGGTACAACGGGCTTTATGTGAGTAAAGTGCGCGCCGCGTCCACGTGCCGCGTTTTTAAAGGAGGCCCCATGTCTGGTGTTACCCCTGCAGAAGTTCTGTCCAACTTTGGCATTACGCTGGTCGAAGATCCCGCCGAGAATCAGCCCCGTCTGCTGGTCGATTTGCCCGCGGCGGAGCTCGTCGAGCACGCCATCCGCCGCGAAGAGGGCCGTATGGCGTCCAATGGCGCACTCGTGATCGAGACGGGGGAGCGCACCGGTCGTTCGCCCAACGATCGCTTTATCGTCGACACGCCCGACGTGCACGACAAGATCGCCTGGGGCGCCGTCAACCGACCGCTTTCGATTGAGAGCTACGAGACCATCAAGGCCGGTATCGTCGACTACCTCAACGAGCGCGACGTGTTCGTCACGCGCGGCATGGCGGGCGCCGACCGCAACCACACGCGTCGCCTGCTCGTCGCCTGCGAGCGTGCCAGCCAGGCGCTCTTCATTAAGCAAATGCTCGCCCGTCCGCTCGCTCGCGAAATTGCGCGCACCGGTGAGCCGGACTTTTGCGTGCTCGCGGCACCCGGGTACCAGTGCGACCCTGCCATCAAGGGCCTCAACTCCAGCGCTGCCGTGCTCATCAACTTCCAGGAGCGCGTGATTTTGGTCGCGGGTACCGGCTACTCCGGTGAGATCAAAAAGTCCATCTTCAGCGTTATGAACTATCTGCTGCCCGTCGAGGACGATGTGCTGCCCATGCACTGCTCGGCCAGCATGGATCCCGTCACGCATGAGACCGCCGTGTTCTTTGGCCTCTCGGGCACCGGCAAGACCACGCTTTCGGCCAACCCCACGCGCCTACTGATCGGCGATGACGAGCACGGCTGGTCCGACATGGGCATCTTTAACGTCGAGGGCGGCTGCTACGCCAAGTGCGAGGGCCTGGACGCGTTCCACGAGCCCGAGATTTTCAACGCTGTGCGCTTTGGCGCCATCTGCGAAAACGTGGTGCTTGATGAGAATCGCAAGCCCAACTACAACGATGTCTCGATCACGCACAATACGCGCGTGGCCTATCCCGTTGAGCATATCCCCAACGCGTGGACCAAGGGCATGGGCACCATCCCGAGCGTCGTGCTGTTTTTGACCTGCGATGCCTTTGGCGTGCTGCCGCCCATCTCGCGCCTGACGGCCGATGCCGCCATGTATCACTTTGTGACAGGCTTTACGGCCAAGATCCCCGGCACCGAGGTCGGCGTCACCGAGCCCACGCCCACGTTCTCCTCGCTGTTTGGCGAGCCGTTTATGCCGCTCGACCCTATGGTCTACGCCAAGATGCTCGGCGAGCGCATTGCCGACGGCCGCACGCGCGTGTACCTGGTCAATACCGGCTGGATCGGTGGCGGCTACGGCGTTGGCCATCGTATCGAGCTCGCCTACACGCGCGCCCTGGTGGCCCGCGCCCTCGACGGTACTATCGAGGACAGCGAGTTCGTGCACGACGATATCTTTAACGTCGACATTCCCACCACGTGCCACGGTGTGCCCGACGGCATCCTGGTGCCGCGCCAGTACTGGCAGAGCACCGCGCGCTACGACGAGGCCGCGCACAACCTGGCGGTGATGTTCGAGGAGAACTTCGAGAAGAAGTACTCACACCTGCCCGAGTCCGTCAAGGCCGCCGGCCCGCACGCCCAGGTGCCCGCTGAGGCCCGTCATCGCGGCCGCGGCCTGCTGGGACTTCGTCTCTAGCATCGCCGCGAGTTCAAAACCACCACAAAGGGGACAGGCACCTTTGTGGTGGTTTTGCTCGGGCGGAAGACTCGGGTTACAATACGCCTGACATATCGCCCCCTTCTCCGGATGGGGGCAGCGTAAGCGCTCTTGTGGCGGCACCGTAGGACTTTGAAGGTGGCCGTCGTAAGGGCGCTTTTTGTTTAGGCACCCGGGCTCGGGCGCATGCTATGAAGGGAGAGTACATGAAGAGTTTCGTTGCCGAGGATTCGTTTTGGGAACTGTTTCCGCAGGCGGCTATCGGCGTTGTGGTCGTAAAGGGCATGAAGCCCGCGGCGCAGATTTCCCAGGAGGACGTGGATGCGATTGCCGCGCTGCTTGACCGCGCCAATATCGATGCGGAGCGTCACCTGACGAGCGATACCATCAGCGAGAATGCGCCGGTCAAGGCATGGCGCGAGGCGTATCGTCTGTTCAAGACTAAGAAGGGCGCGCGTTGTTCGATTGAGAACCTGCTTAAGCGCGTGCTCAAAGGCAAACCGGTCGGTCATATTACGCCGGCGGTGGATATCTACAACACGGTGTCGCTGACCTATGCGCTGCCTGTTGGCGGTGAGGATGTGCACGCGATTGAGGGCAATCTGCGCTTGGCGGTGACCGATGGCGGCGATGCGTTCCTGCCGCTTGGCGAGGAGACAGATGATCCGACGCTTTCCGGCGAGCTCGCCTATATTGACGATGCGGGCGCCGTGTGCCGCTGCTGGAACTGGCGCGACGGCGTTCGCACGGCGCTGTCCGACGATTCTGCCGATGCATTCCTGGCGATTGAGTGCGTGGAGCCCGAGCGGATGGGGGATTGCCAGGCTGCCGTTGATCGCCTCGCTGAGTTGCTTGAGCGCTATCTGGGAGCGACGGTTGTCGTCAAGACGCTTGTGACTCGCGACAATCCTTGCGTGGAACTGTAGCGACGCCTGCGGATCAAACTCGACGGTCACAACCACCACAAAGGTGCCTGTCCCCTTTGTGGTGGTTTTTATGTTGATGGGTTAACAAATGGGGCGCGTGGGGCTGCCGGTCGCTGAGTACGGCTAAGATGTTTACTCGTTAGCATTATGCAAGCGAAAGGCGGTTGTCTCCCATGCAGCAGAGCGACGAGACACGTTTCGAGGACTTTGTCGGACTGATCAGCGGTCTCTACAAGGAGATCCAGCGCATTAAGGCATCTGAGGGCGCAAGGCTGGGCCTCAAGGGCTCCGATGTTATGTGCCTGTACTATCTGGAGCGCAGCAAGGACGGCTTGACTGGGGCCGACCTCGCCCGCATGGCAGGCGTGACCCGTGCCGCTGTCTCGCGCACGCTGGCGCATCTGGAGGAGGGCGGCTACGTCGAGGTCGAAGATTCGGGCGATGCTGCCGTTAAATACCGTGCCCCGGTTCGCCTGACCACGTTGGGCGGCGAGAGCATGAACGAGGCCGATCGCATTATTCGCGAAGTGCTCGACACCACCGGCAAGACCATGGGCGTGGAGCAGCGCGAGCAGATGTACGCGTCGTTGCGCACGATTCTCAACACCCTGCGCGAGCTGTAGAGCCGCTGGGGCATTTGCTTCCGATAAACAACTGCAGAGTCCCGTTTGAGCGCGTTCGCCGTGCCGGGGCATTGCTGTCAAAATTCTCTGCGCGAGGCCCGCGCAAGAAAGGATCAACTATGTCTGTCCGCATTATTACCGATTCCGCAAGCGATATGTCGCCGGCCGAGCATCCGGCGCTGGCCGTTTTGCCGCTGTCCGTCACCTTTGGCACCGATGTGTACATGGATGGCGTCGACATCGACCACCAGCGTTTTTACGAGATGCTCGTGGAGCGCGATGAGCTGCCCATGACCGGCCAGGTCAACCCGTATGCCTTTTCGCAGGCGATTGCCGAAGCACGTGAGGCCGGCGACGAGGCTGTGATTATTACCGTGGGCGCTAAGCTTTCGGGCACCAATCAGAGCGCCCGTACCGCACTTGCCGAGGCTCCGGGCGGCGACGTGTTTATCGTGGACAGCAATAACGTGACCTTGGGCGAGCGCGTGCTGGTTGAGTATGCCCTGCGCCTGGTGGACGAGGGCCGCAGTGCGGCGCAGATTGTGGCGGCTGTCGAGGCCGTGTGCGACCGAGTTGTGGTTATCGGCCTGCTCGAGACACTGGAGTATCTGGTGCGCGGCGGTCGACTGTCTGTTGCTGCGGGCGCCGTGGGTACGCTGCTCAACGTAAAGCCCGTGGTGGCTGTGGAGGATGGCCTGATCGTGCAGCTGGGCAAGGCACGCGGTTCTAAGAACGGCCGTAACCTGCTCAACCAGAAAGTCGAAAAGGCGGGCGGCGTCGACTTTTCCATGCCGTTGGCGCTCGGCTATACGGGACTTTCGGATGCGGTGCTCAAGAAGTATATTGAGGACAGCGTGGCGCTGTGGGCTGGCCACATCGAGGGCGAGCTGCCCGTCCATACCATCGGCGCCACCATCGGCACCCACGTAGGTCCCGGCGCCGTAGCCATAGCCTTCTTCCAGCCTACCAACTAACCGACCTGCCATAAACCACCACAAAGGGGACAGGCACCTTTGTGGTGGTTTATGCTTTTCCGGATGGAAAGGAGTGAGCAATGGCGTCTGAGGGCTTTTTTGAACGGGTGTACGAGGTGGTCGAGCAGATCCCCGAAGGGATGGTCGCCACGTACGGTCAGGTGGCGCTGCTCGCCGGTCGTCCGCGGAGCGCGCGTTTTGTGGGCTATGCGCTGCACAGCAATCCGCGCCCCGGCGAGATTCCCTGTCACCGTGTGGTGTTTGCCGACGGGCACATTTGCGAGGGTTTTGCTTTTGGCGGTCCCGATGCTCAACGTGAGCTTTTGCTAGGGGAGGGTGTGGCGTTTAAGGACGACATGCACGTCGATCTGGGCGCCTGTCGCTGGCCTGCCGGACTCTAACGGTTCTGCCGTGGCTAAAACCACCACAAAGGTGCCTGTCCCCTTTGTGGTGGTTTTAGTTTACCTGAGCTAACTTATGGAGAAGGCGTGGCGGAGCATATTGACACTACAAAGTAAACCATGGTGAACTATATTGTATTCAGCAACGGAGCAGGCCATAGGCGATGAAAAAGCCTGCCCTGTTGAGTTTGATTCGCATTCCTCCCCTCTGTGCGATTCAACGGTGTACTTCGGGAACGGGCCCGCTGGCAACTGACTGCCAGCGGGCCCGTTCCTGTTAGGGGAGGATTTAGCCTCACCGTCTGTATGTGTCCAAATCCCGGCGGCAGCGCCGCAGAGCTTGTCTCTAGTACACCATACCCATGGCGTCCTGAACCTCGGCCAGGGTCTGCTCGGCAATCTCGTTGGCACGACGGTTGCCCTCGTGCAGCACGTCCTTCACATATTCCAGGTCGTTCTCATAGCGCTGGCGACGCTCGCGGATCGGCGCGAAGTACTCGTTGACCGCCTCGGTCACGTATTTCTTAAGCTGACCGGAGCCGCCCATGCCAATCTCTTCGGCAATCTCAACCTCGGAACGACCGGTGCAGATGGCGGCTGTCGAAAGCAGACCGGACACGCCGGGGCGGTTCTCGGGGTCAAACGTGATCATGCGCTCGGAGTCGGTCTGGCTCTTCTTAATGCGCTTGGCCGTCTCCTCGGCGGTCATCGAAATATTGATGGCGTTGCCGTAGCTCTTGCTCATCTTTCGACCGTCCAAGCCGGGCAGCAGCGGCGTGTCGGACAGCAGCGCGTCGACCTCGGGGAACACCTTGCCGTAGCGGTTGTTAAAGCGGCGGGCGATGGTGCGGGTGAGCTCGATGTGCGGCAGCTGGTCGCGGCCGACGGGCACGACGTTGCCCTTGCAGAACAGGATGTCGCAGGCCTGGTGCACCGGGTAGGTGAGCAGAAGGCCGGTGAGCTCATGGCCGCTGGCCTCCATCTCGGCCTTGACGGTGGGGTTGCGCGCCAGCTCGGCCTCGGAGACCAGCGACAGGAACGGCAGCATGAGCTGGTTGGCGGCGGGCACGGCGGAGTGCGCGTAGATCATGGTCTTGTCGGGGTCGATGCCGCAGGCAAGGTAGTCCATGACCATGTTGTACACGTTGTCCTGGATGTGCTCGGTGGTGTCGCGGTCGGTGATGACCTGGTAGTCGGCGATGAGCACGTTGGTCTTGGCGCCCATGTTCTGCAGCTCAACACGGCCCCTGAGGGTACCGAAGTAGTGGCCCAGGTGCAGACGGCCGGTGGGGCGGTCGCCGGTGAGCATGGTGAACTTCTCGGGCGTCTTGGCCAGGCCCTCGCGAATGGCGTTGCTCTTTTGCAGCGCGACTTCGTAGCTGTTCTCGTTTGGCATGATTGCTCCTAACGTTCGTTCGCAGGTCTTGATGATAGCGTGTTTATTGAGGGGTGGGCGTGAGTGGGTGAGGGACTGTCGGGAGCCGGCTTTCATGTCCGTCACGCCGTCCGCGCGAACGGCTGCCAACGCCTAGCCCATCCTCGCCGGCAAACCCTAGCGCCTGTGGTGCCGCTCTTCCTTACGCTCTTCCGCCGCCTGCTCCTCCTGCTTAAAGGCGGGGTCGTCGGGGGTTACCAGCTCGTCCTCGTGCGTGCGCTTGTTGTAATGGTGGCGCAGCACGGGCTCAAACAGGTGCAGGTGCTTGGCGAAGGCTGCCGAGCCAATGGCGAGCACGGTAAAGATGAGCACGCGCATGGGGACCTCGACCTGATTAATGGCGGCGGCGCCGGCCGAAAGCATGATGCACCAGGCATAGATGAGCAGTACGGCCTGCTTTTGGTTGTAGCCCTCCTGAATCAGGCGATGGTGGATGTGGCCCTTGTCGGCCTGCCCGATGCTAATGTGGGCGCGCTTGCGGCGCACGATGGCGCTAAACGTGTCGATGATGGGCACGCCGGCAACGATGAGCGGGATGATAAGCGAGGTGAGCGCGGCGGTGCGGCTCACGTTGAGCAGCGAGATGGAGCCCAGCGCAAAGCCCAGAAGCAGCGACCCCGAGTCGCCCAAGAAGATGCTTGCGGGGTTGAAGTTGTAGCGCAAAAAGGCCAGGCAGGCGCCAAAGAGCGCAATGGAGAGCGCGGCGGCGTCGATGCGCCCCGAGAGAACGGCCATCGAAAACATGGTAAACGACGCGATGCCGCAGATGCCCGTGGCCAAGCCGTCGAGGCCGTCGATGAGGTTAATGATGTTGGTGAATGCCACCAGATAGATCACGGTGATGGGGTAGGCGAGCCATCCGAGCATGATTTCGCCGGGGGCAAACGGGTTGACGATGACGACGATCCGCAAGCCGCCGATACAGGCGATGAGCGCGGCGAGTACCTGACCGGCCAGTTTTTGTTTGGGCTTGAGCTGATAGACGTCGTCGATAGCGCCGGTCGCGAAGATGACGGTAAAGGAGAGCGCCAGCATGGGATAGCTAATGTGAAGGCGTGGGTGTGGCACCAGGACGGGCGGCCAGCCTAGGTGCCAGGTGCCTAGGATTTGCACAATGCAGGCAACGACCAGGCCCAAAAACACCGCCGTTCCGCCCAAACGCGGGATGGGCTTGGTGTTGATGCGGCGCTTAGAAGGATAGTCGACGGCGTCGAGCTTAATTGCCAAGCGCTTGACCAGGGGCACCGTGAGGAAGGTCGTGATAAAGGCCGCCGCTGCCACGCATAGATACGGTATGTAGCTCGGGGATAAAGCCATGAATCTAAAAACCGCCAAGCGTCGAAGGAAAAGGTCAAAGGTTGCTGCGCAAAAAGGCGTAGCTGACCCATGATACTCGACCGAGGGGGTGCGGAGGTTTGCACCGTGCGATTATCACGCGCTTACCAGATATTGGGATGTTGGTGGGGATTCTGCTGGATGCCACTGAGCGTCCATGTGGGGCCTGCAGTGGCGGTATTCAGAAAAATCGGCAAAAGAAAACCACCCCCCACGTTACGAAAATGAACCCACCTAAAACAGGTGGGTGCCCTCATCGACTGTTCCAGCGTCCTTAACAACGAAGGATACCTGTACTAGGTACGACTGTGTGGGCTCCCTAAATAAACGCGACGGTTCACCCAGTTGCTCCGCGGGGGGCGGAATATCTACATCATAAAGCGGCACTTTGTCGATTCCAGTCTTGACATTACAAAAATCGTGTCGGACGATTACGGCGCTTTTAGGCTCGAGCCGTCTGTGCGGCCTAGCCCTTTACGTTTGAGCTGCTGAATCGTTGTTTTGGAGCATGTTTTTATGCCGACGTCGTTGACCGAACTTTTTTCGCCCGCCTGCCATTTGTGTCCGCGCCGTTGCGGTGCGGCGCGCGACGAGGGCGCGCGTGGCGTGTGCGGCGCCGACAACACGCTTAAGGTCGCCCGCGCGGCGCTCCATATGTGGGAGGAGCCGCCCATTTCGGGCGAGGCCGGCTCGGGTACGATTTTCTTTAGCGGCTGTTCGCTCAAATGTATCTACTGCCAAAACCACGAGATCTCGACGGGCAATTTCGGTCTTGAGATTTCGCCCGAGCGTTTGGTCGAGATTATGCTGGAGCTGCAGGACCAGAGCGCCAATAACATCAACCTGGTGACGGCGACGCACTATGCGCACCTGTTGCCTGCCGCGATTGCCGCGGCACGGACGCGCGGGTTGGTCATCCCAATTGTCTACAACACGAGTGGTTACGAGCGCGCGAGTGCCGTGGCGGCGCTGGGCGACCTGGTCGACGTGTGGCTTACGGACTTTAAATATGCCGATGCCGGGCTTGCGCAGTCGCTCTCCCACATTAAGGACTACCCGCGTGTGGCCGTGTCGGGCTTAGCGCAGATGGCACGCGAGATCGAGCGCCGCGGGGGAGAGCTAGTGGACGAGAATGGGCTCATGAAGCGCGGCATGATCGTGCGCCACCTGGTGCTGCCGGGGCATGCGGATGACTCGTGCCGCGTGCTAGACCTTGTGTGGCAGACGGTGGGCGACGTGCCGATCTCGGTCATGAACCAGTACACGCCCAATGCGCTCATGCGCGAACAAGGCGGCGACCTGGCGCGCGCCGTGACGCGCGAGGAGTATGAGCAGGTGCTCGACCATGCCGACGACCTGGGCTTTACGACGATGTTCTGGCAAGAGGGCGGCGCGGTAGACGAGAGCTTCACCCCAGCCTTCGATACCACCGGCGTCCTTACCAGCACAAAGTAACGCATTCGCCGATGATTTTTCTGGGACGGGGATTAAAAATCATTCGGTACACAATGTTTTTTAATCCCCGTCCCAGAAAAATCATCGAGAGGATCGCCTGCTCGAAAAGTAGTCAAAAAAGCCCCGTCCCAAAAAGACTGGTTATTGGGCGTTGACAGTTGGCGAGCCGTAGGTAAAATATCGACTTGTCCTGGGGACGTAGCTCAGTTGGGAGAGCGCTGCCGTCGCATGGCAGAGGCCGAGGGTTCGACTCCCTTCGTCTCCACCCTTGGATTTGATAAGCCGCTGACATTGTGTCGGCGGCTTTTTTTGAAAGAAAGGGCTGCACCATGGCCGAGCTTGAGTCCCAACCATTGTCCGACGAGGAGCGCGCCGAGTTGGAAGAGCTCCGCGCCGAGAAGGCCCGCCGCGAGGCTCGGGAAGAGGCCCGTCGCGAGCTTGAGGAGCTGGCTGCCCTGCGTGCCGAGCGTGCGAAGGCCGAGGAGGTCGCCGTGAACGCCGCATCCGCACCGGCGCCCGCGCCCGCACCCAAGCCCGCTGCTGCGAAGCCTGCACCTGCCGCGCCCAAACCTCAGCCTAAAAAGGCCGCTCGTCCCAAGTCCGCCGAGCCCGCGCCGAGCCGTGACGAGATGACCTTTGCCCAGCGCATGGTCACCTCCAAGGAGCCTACGGGCGAGAACGAGATCCCTGGCATGGCGCCGGCTCAAAAAATCATCATTGTCCTTGCCCTCATCGCGTTCGTCATCTTTATGGGCTACACGATCCTGACCAGCATGGGCCTGCTCTAACCGATTTGCATCGGGCGTTATGCCCGCATGCTCTGCTCTCGTCCAACCCTCAAATTCTGTACCACACATCCGAAAGGTCGCCCCATGGCTTTGACCGACATCTCGCATCCCACCGACATTGCAATGCTCACCGATCTGTACGAGCTCACTATGGCCCAGGGCCTGTGGGAGAGCGGCAAGGCCAATGAGCAGGGTTGTTTTACGGCGTTTTACCGCGATCATCCCTTTGGCAGCGCGTATGCCGTCATGTGCGGCACCGCCGAGCTGCCCGAGCTGGTCGAGAATCTGCGCTTTACGCCCGAGGACATCGACTACCTCGCCTCGCTCCAGGCCCCGGCCGGCGGCGCGATGTTCAAGCCTGGATTCCTCGACTACCTGCGCGATTTTCGTGCGCATGTAAACATCGACGCCGTTCCCGAAGGCGAGCTCGTCTTTCCGCGCGAGCCCATGGTACGCGTCACCGGCCCCGCGCTGGAGTGCCAGCTGCTCGAGACGGCTCTGCTCAACATCGTCGGCTTCCAGACACTTGTTGCCACCAAGACGGTGCGCGTGGTGTTGGCGGCGGACGGTCGACCCGTCGCCGAGTTTGGCTTGCGTCGTGCCCAGGGTCCCGATGGCGGTCTGGCCGTCGCCCGCGCGAGCTACGTTGCCGGCTGCTCCTCTACGTCTAATGTGCTCGCCGGTCGTCGCTACGGTATTCCCGTCTTTGGCACGCATGCGCACAGCTGGGTGATGAGCTTCGATTCCGAGCTCGAGGCCTTCCGTGCCTTTGCCAAGTCGAGCCCCAAGAACTGCACGCTGCTCATCGACACCTATGATGTGCGCGAGGGCTGCGAGCATGCCATTACGGTTGCCAAGGAGATGGAAGCGGTGGGCGAGCGCCTGTCGGCCATTCGCATCGACTCGGGTGACCTCGCCAAGCTCTCCAAGTATGTCCGCGGCCGTTTTGATGCCGAGGGCCTGCCCTATGTGGGGATTTCGGTTTCCAACGATTTGGATGAGTACACGATTCAGTCACTGATCGACCAGGGTGCGCCTATCGATAGCTTTGGCGTGGGTACCAAGCTCGCGACCTGCTACGATCAGCCGGCGCTGGGCGGCGTGTACAAGCTCTCCGCTCGCCGTGCGAGCGAGACGGACCCGTGGACGCCGGTGGTCAAGCTCTCCGAGCAGCCCTACAAGCGCACGATCCCGGGTGTGCAACGCGTGCGCCGTTATTACGACGGCTTTGGTGGCCCGGTCTGCGACATGATTTATGACGAGGACCATCTGGCAGGGGAGGGCGCCGCGCGCGGCAATACCCTCGTGGCCGTGAACGATGCCGCCCTGGTGACCGACGTGTCCGAACTTGAGTATCGCGAACTGCTGGTGCCGATCGTGCGCGATGGCAGTGCGGTGGCTCCGCGTGAGAGCATCCAGGACGCGCGCGAGCGCTGTGCTTGGGCGCTCGATCATCTGGACACAGCTTTTAAGCGCTTCCTGTACCCGCAGACCTATGTGGTGGGCATGGAGCAGGGTTTGGCCCAGGTACGCGACGAGCTCGTGCGCAAGAACATGGCCGCGGCTTCTGCCTTTCCCTGGGCAAAATGATTCGAAGGGGACGGAGGAAAACGGACTATTTTCCCGCTTGCTGGTTCGTCCGTTCGCTGAACATTCGATTGGTTTAACGTATGACGACTTCTTATAAAACGATGGTGGTAAAGATCGGTTCGTCCACGGTGGTGGGGGCCGACGGAAAGGTCAACCGTGCCTTTATCGGTGGACTTGCCGATCAGGCCGCAGCGCTGCGCAAGCTCGGCTGGCGTCTGGTCGTGGTGAGCTCGGGCGCTATCGCCTGTGGCTATCCCGTGTTGGGCTTCGACCGTAAGCCGATCGGCGACCTGCCGAGCCTGCAGGCCTGCGCCTCGGCCGGCCAGTGCATCATCTCGTCGGCCTACGACGAGGAGTTCCATGCGCGCGACCTGCTCACCTCGCTCGTGCTGCTCACGCGCCACGACACGGCGCGCCGTACGTCCTACCTGCACGCGCGCGACGCCCTGCTGCGCCTGGTGGAGCTGGGCGTGGTGCCGGTTGTCAACGAGAACGATACCGTCACCGTCGACGAGATCAAGTTTGGCGACAACGACACGCTGGCGGCGCTTGTGAGCTGCCTGGTTTCTGCCGATCTGTGCGTGACGCTCTCGGACATCGATGGTCTTTATACTGCCAATCCGCATGAGGATCCTGCGGCCGAGTTTGTCCCGGTCGTGCATAAGATCGATGCCAAGATTATTGCCTCGGCGGGCGATTCTTCCACATCGGTGGGCACGGGCGGCATGATTACCAAGATCCGCGCGAGCCGCATCCTGATGACGGCGGGCATTCAGAGCGTGATTTGCTCGGGCGAGGAGCCCGAGGCGCTCGTGCGCCTCGCCCGCGGCGAGAGCGTGGGCACGCTGTTCGATCCGCCGGCGGAGCGCCTGGACATCGCACCCCGCAAGCTGTGGATCGCACTGGGTGACAAGGCACATGGCTCGGTGACGGTCGATGATGGTGCTGCGAAGGCGCTGGTCAGCCGTGGCTCTTCCCTGCTTGCGGTGGGTATTCGCGAGGTCGATGGCGCGTTTGCCGAGGGCGATGTGCTCGACGTGTGCGACCCGAGCGGCATGGTCGTCGCCCGCGGTATCGCCGAGGCCGATTCGGACGTGCTGGAGCTTGCAGCCGGCCGCCGCCAGGATCAGATTGTCAGCAACCGCCTGCTCGCAGACCTGGCCGAAAAGCCGGCGATACACAGGGATAACTTGATCGTATTTGCATAAAGAAAGACAGTGCTGTGGATCGTTTCCCGCAGGGCTGTCTTTTTCGTGCCGGCACTTGGGGACGTTCCTTTTGTGCCGGCACTTTGGGACGCTCCTTTGCTAGAAGATTCGACGCAGGTCTCCGCGGTTGAGGGCTTCGTCGAAGAGGTGCTTGAATACCACGCTGCCGTGCAGGCCGTCGTGCTCGAACTCGTTGGTCACCCAGGCGTGCGAGTTGCCCACGCGGCTGAGCGTGTCGAGCTGCATGCCCGAGTCCACGTACATGTCATCGAAGTATACCGCGGCCTGGAGCGGTACCTCGTTACAGGCCAGGCGCTGCGGGTCGTAGATCTTGTCCCAGCTGGTGTCCTCCATCAGCAGGTCCATCGCCGGCTTGAAGGGCTTAAGTTCGGGCATCTGCTCAAACATCCACGGGAACATGGCCTCGCCGGTAAACATGAGCGGGCGTGCGAGGGTGTCGAACTCGGCACGATGGGCTTTCTCTTCTGCTGCGGCCCAGCGAATGGGCATGGTGTCGCCGTCGGCGTAGATGAACTCCTGCAGTGTCCAGTACAGCGGGTTCGTGCGCGTATTGGTGCGCTCGAAAGCGCGCATCAAAAAGCTGTCGGATACCGAGGCGCCGCAGCTCAGCGTGCCGTCACCATCAACAAACGCGTGGTCGATAATCCAGTGCATGCGCTCAAAGCTCGGCTTCATGCCAAAGTCGCTGCCCATGAGCTGCAGACGCTCGACCGTCATCGGCGAACCGTCGGGCAGTGCGGGCTTTTGCACCTCGATCGCATCGGCCAGCGCCGCCACGCGCTCGACATCGGCGGGGTAGCGGTCGTAATACTGCTGGGTCTTGGCCGCCATGCGCGGGAAAGTGTGCGCGTAGACCTCGCTGGCGCTCGCCGGCACGTGCGGAATGCCGCCGCAGGTAAAGCTTGCCGTCACGCCCTCCGGGAAGAGGGACAGATAACTCAGCGTCAAAAATCCGCCGTAGCTCTGGCCGATCGTGACCCAGGGCTTGCCGCCAAAGCCCACCAGACGCAGGTACTCAAAATCGCGCACGATGGAGCTGGCGAGGTGACGCTTGAGAAAGTCTGCCTGCGAGCGGGCCGCATCGGCGCCGGTTGCCTCCGCGCGCTCGCCCAGGGCTGCGATCGTGCGTCCGTCAACACAGCTGCTGCGTCCGGTGCCGCGCTGGTCGGGCAGCACGACACGGAAATGCTTGACGGCCTCCTCGATCCAGCCGTCGCTGGTGGGCGACAGCGGACGCGGGCTCTCGCCGCCGGGGCCGCCCTGCAAAAAGAGGAGGAGCGGCAGATCTTCGTTGATGCGGTCGGGTGCGCAAACCACGCGGTAGAAAAGCTTGATGCTCTCGGGCGCGCCGGCGATGGGCGCCGGCATGGCGCCGCGGCGCATAGTGCTGCCGACGGCCAAAAGCATTGGCTCAAGGCCGCGCCAGTCGAGAGGGACATCGATGCTGTGGTCCTCGACATACAGGCCGGGGACGTGGTACGAAGTGATGAGCGCCATGTAATGCTTCCATTCGTTGCGGTGTTTCGGGTTGACCAATTCTACCGCCGTCGGCGAGGATGCGCATAAATCGGCTACCATGGTTGGCAAACATCTAAGAGAAAGGGCCGCCCATGTCGGTCGATATAGCCACGTATGTCCACGATCTTGCCGTCGAGGCCAAGGCCGCTTCAGCCGCGCTTGCCACGGCGAGCGATGCCCAGCGCCAGGAGGCCGTGCGCGCCATGGCCGCGGCGCTGCGCGACGGTGTCGATTGCATCATTGCCGCCAACGAGCTCGATATGTCTTCCGCGCGCGATGCGGGCACCTCGGCCGGACTGCTCGACCGCCTGCTGTTGACGCCCGAGCGCGTTGATGGCATGGCCGCCGGCCTGGAGAAGCTCGCTGAGCTGCCCGATCCCGTGGGCCGCGTGCTCGACCATCGCGTGCTTGCAAGTGGTGTGGACCTTACGCGTGTGACTGTGCCGCTGGGTCTGGTTGCCATGGTCTACGAGGCACGTCCCAACGTGACGGCCGACGCCGCGGGCATCTGCATCCGCACCGGCAACGCCTGCATCCTGCGCGGCGGTTCGCTAGCGTATCACTCGTGCGCCATGATTGCCGAGCTGCTGGCCGATGCGCTTGAGGCCCAGGGTTTCCCGCGCGAGGCAGTGTCGATGATCGAGTCTACCGACCGCGAGGCCACCGGCGAGCTCATGAAGCTCCGCGGCATCGTCGATGTGCTCATTCCGCGTGGCGGTGCGGGCCTGATTCAGCGTTGTGTGCGCGAGTCGCTCGTACCGGTGATCGAGACGGGCACGGGCAACTGTCACATCTACGTGCATGAATCCGCCGACTTTGATAAGGCGCTCAACATTATCGTCAACGCTAAGACGCAGCGCGTGGGCGTGTGCAATGCCGCCGAGTCGCTGCTGGTCGACCGCGCCGTGGCAGACACGTTTTTGCCCGCGGCTGTGGCTGTGCTGCACGACCAAGGCGTGCTCATTCACGGCGACGAGGCCACGTGCGCCGCATGCGCCGACGCCGGTCTTGCCGAGGGCGACGACTACGTGGTCGCGACCGAGGAGGATTGGGGCCACGAGTATCTGGCGCTCGAGATGAGCGTGAAGGTCGTGGCGGACGAGGATGAGGCCATCGCGCACATCAACCGCTACGGCACCATGCATTCCGAGGCAATCATCGCCGAGGACGCGGACGCTTGCGAGCGCTTTTTGGATGAGATCGATGCCTCGGCCGTGTATGCCAATGCCAGTACGCGCTTCACCGACGGCGGCGAGTTTGGACTGGGCGCCGAGATCGGCATCTCGACCCAAAAGCTCCACGCCCGCGGCCCCTTTGCCGCCGAGGCCCTCACCACCTACAAATACAAGCTCCGCGGTACCGGCCAGGTCCGCCCCTAAACCTCCCGTAAGCAAAAACCACCACGAAGGGGACAGGCACCTTTGTGGTGGTTTTTGCTTCCTCGCGCATTCGTTCGTTGCTCAAATGTATCTAAGCATATTTTCGTTAAGCAATAGATGGCATTTCGGCAGGTGGGCGGCATAATCGGTGAATAGATTCTCGCCGCTTTGCGTGCGTCGCGGGGTTATTTTTGACATGAGAGCAAGGAGATGCCCATGTCAAGAAAACCTCGGCAGAAATCGCAGATTGGCCTATATCACATTACGATGAGGGGCAACGGCAAGCAGCTTCTATTTGAGGATGATGCAGACAGGAGGCGGCTGTTGTCGCTTGTCCGGTCGTCGTTATCGAGGTTCAACGTCAAACTTATTGCTTGGTGCCTGATGGGCAATCACGTGCATCTTGTCGCGAGCGATCCCGATGATAACGTAAGTGAGTCCATGCACCTTGTCATGTCTTGCTACGCAACATGGTATAACCGCCGGCATGGGCATGTCGGCCACGTTTTTCAGGATAGATTTTCGAGCACTCCCATTTCGAGCGAGGAACATCTTCTCGATGCTATTCGATACGTGCATTTCAATCCGCAAAAAGCCGGTATTTGTCCGTATGGCGAGTATCGATGGAGCAGCCATTTGGATTATGCTGAACGCGACCCAGCTATTGCGACGGTCGATTTGGCGTTTGTTCGCCTTGCGTTTCCGCGCGCTTGCGACTATCGGGCCTTTATGGACGCATCCGATGTCGTGGTTGTTCGTCCGTCAGCGGGTGGGCGCATCGATGAAGATGAAGCTTTAGATGTGGGGATATCGCTGGTTCGCTCGTTTGGGCTGAGTGAGCTTTCCGATGTTAAAGCCCTCGATAAGGCCAAACGAAATGAGATTTTGGCTGCGATGCGGAGCGCCGGCCTTTCGATCCGTCAGATTCAGCGCCTGACGGGTGTAGGGGAGTGGTCGATTCGCAAGGCAGGTTAGCTCGTTCTGATGCAAACAAAAACCACCACAAAGGTGCCTGTCCCCTTTGTGGTGGTTTTAGTGTTAGGCCTGGAAGGTGTCGCGATCGGGAGCGAAGGACTGCATGGCCGCGATGGTGCGGTCAAAGAGCTCGGGGAGTTCCCAGCCCAGCATCTCGGCGCCCTGCGAAATCACGTCGCGCGAGCAGCCGGCGGCAAAGCGCTTGTCCTTGAACTTCTTCTTGAGCGACTTGGTCGTAAAGTCCATGACGCTCTTGCTCGGTCGCATGATGACGGCAGCTCCGATCAGGCCGGTAAGTTCGTCGCAGGCAAACAGGATCTTCTCCATCTGCAGCTCGGGCTTGGGCAGCGAAGTGTTGAAATCGGACGTGTGCGACTGAATGGCACGGATGAGCTCAGGAGAGGCACCTTCGCCTTCGAGGATCTCGGCAGCGTAGATGGTGTGGTTCATGGGGTCGTCCTCATGCTCCTCCCAATCCAGGTCGTGGAGCAGGCCGACGATGCCCCAGAACTCCTCGTTCTCGGGGTCGAACTCGCGCGCAAAGTAGCGCATGGTGCCCTCGACGGTTTCGCCATGGGTGATGTGGAACGGATCCTTGTTGTGCTCGTTGAGCAGTTCGAATGCGCGGTCGCGGGTGATTCCGGCGGTAAGCGACTCTGCCATAACAGACTCCTTGTGCTCGTGGGTATCGATAAGATTGAATACTACTAGAACAAGAAAACCACCACAAAGGTGCCTGTCCCCTTTGTGGTGGTTTTGGCGTGGGCAGGTTAGTTGAGGGCGGCTTGGGCTAGGCGGGCTTCGGCGGCCTCTTCAGTGACGCCCAGGGCCACGGCGAACTCCTCTATAGAGCGGCGCTTGGCCTCCTTGAGCACACGCATGTAGTAGGAACTGGGCTTTTTATCAGCTTCCTCGGCCTGACGAATGCGGTGCATCATGGTTTTTGCCACGCGGACCGTCTCGGGCGCGCCCAGCTTGAGCTGCTGCTTAAAGTGCGTCTCCTCAAGCGAGCTGTTGCGCTCGGTAAAAGTGTCGCACTCCAGCTCGTCGTAGTGGCTCAGCAGGTGCTCGGCATCCTGCTGAGAGATGGCGGCATGCAGACGGTCGGCTTGCGCCACGGGGTACATGAGGATCGTCTGCGCATGTCCCTGCTTGGTCTCGAGCAGCAACATGGGCTGCGGCGTGTCGTCCCTAAAACCGACGACGGTGCAGACTCCCTGGCCCGGATGAATGACGTGTTGACCGATTGAGAACATGCTACCTCCAGCTTATACGAATTTGCGTATGTCTAGAATACCACGCTGACGTGCGCAAACCATCGCTTTATGCAGGAAAAGCACACAATTCCGATAGGTAAGAGTATTCGATATTCCGAGCAGCTCATGCACGTGTTTATGCATTTTCGGCAGGTGCACAATCAGCAGGCAAACCGCCATCTTTGAGTGGCCCTGTGCGAGCTGTAGTCATTTTTGTGCATATGCAATATCGATTAACTTTACCCTGCGACAGTAGCTACCGCTTGTGATAGAGTGCTAAAAACTCTGGCTTTTGCCCTACGAGTGACCAAGAGCTCGGGGGCTTTAACACAAGGAGGATCTATGCCCGAGAAGATTGAAGAGCTGGTACGCGCTGCGCTTGCTGCGGCCCAGGAGGCCGGCGACCTTTCCGCATTTGAACTTGATAATTGCGCTATCGAGCGACCGGCCGACACTTCTCATGGCGAGTGGACCTCCACCATGGCCCTGAAGTCCGCCAAGCTGGCTCACTGCGCCCCGCGCAAGATTGCCGAGGCCATCGTTGCCCATATGCCCGAGGACCCCGCGATTGAGAAGGTCGAGATCGCAGGCCCCGGCTTCATTAACTTCTACCTCTCCGTTGCCGTCAAGAACGCCATTTTTGGCGAGGCCCGCGAGAAGGGCATGGACTTCGCTAAGTCTAACGTCGGTGGCGGCCTGAAGACCCAGGTCGAGTTCGTCTCCGCCAACCCTGTCGGCCCCATGCACATCGGCCACGGCCGCTGGGCCGCTCTGGGTGACTCCCTTTGCCGCGTTATGGACCACGCCGGTTACGACATCCAGCGAGAGTTCTACATCAACGACCACGGTTCTCAGATGAACACCTTCGGCAACTCCATCAGCACGCGCTATATGCAGCTTGCCGATATCATTGCCAAGCAGGGCGTTGATATCGACGAGGCTCACAAGCTGCTGATCGCCGACCGTGACGCCTTCGTTGCCGACGAGAACGACGAGCATCCCGAGACCCATCCGTATCAGGACAACTTTGCCGAGACCCTGGGCAAGGACTCCTACGGCGGCGACTACATCATCGATGAGGCTGCCGAGTTCTGGCGTACCGACGGCGACAAGTGGGTCGACGCCGATCCGCAGGAGCGCATGGAGAGCTTCCGTGAGCGCGGCTATGTGAAGATGGTCGACAACATGCGCGACCTCTGCCACGCCGTCAACTGCGACTTCGATCGTTGGTACTCCGAGCGCTCGCTGTATGTGAAGGACACCGAGGGCGAGACCGCCGGCACCTCTGCCGTCGACCGCGCTTTTGAGAAGCTCGACAAGATGGGCTACCTCTACACCAAGGACGGCGCCCTGTGGTTCCGTTCCACCGATCTAGGCGACGACAAAGACCGCGTCCTAATCAAGTCCGACGGCGAGTACACCTACTTCGCCTCCGACGTCGCCTATCACTGGGATAAGTTCCAGCGCGTCGATCACGTCATCGACATCTGGGGCGCCGACCACCACGGTTACATCGAGCGCGTCCGCTGCGTCTGCGACGCTCTCGGTTACCCCGGTAAGTTCGAGGTTCTGCTGGGCCAGCTCGTCAACCTGCTGCGCAACGGCAAGCCCGTCCGTATGTCCAAGCGTAAGGGTACCATGGTGACCCTGCAGGAGCTCGTCCATGAGGTCGGTTCCGATGCCGCTCGCTACACGCTCATCTCCAAGAGCTCCAATCAGATGGTCGACTTCGACATCGAGGCCGTTAAGAAGCGCGATAACTCCAACCCGGTCTATTACGTGCAGTATGCTCACGCCCGCGTGTGCTCCATCCTGCGCCGTGCCGCTGACGTTACGCCCGAGCAGGCTGACGAGATGGGCATGAAGGCCGTCGCCGCCAAGGCCATCGGTGAGAACGTCGATTACTCGCTGCTGACCGATCCGACCGAGCTCGCCCTTTCGCGTAAGCTCAACGAGCTCACCGACCTGATTGCCAGCTGCGCTCGTGATCGCGCCCCGTTCCGTCTGACGCATTTTGCCGAGGAGCTCGCCGGCGACTTCCATAGCTTCTACGCTGCCTGCCAGGTGCTGCCGAGCGAGGGCCGTCCCGTCGACCCCGAGCTTTCGCGTGCCCGTCTGGCCGCTTGCGACGCCGTTCGCGTGACGCTCGCCCTGGTGCTCACCCTCGTTGGCGTCTCCGCGCCCGAGCAGATGTAATCTGCGGTTCATTTGACCGTGTAGGTTCGGCTTTGCTGAGCCCTATAAGCCCGATCTCCATGCGGAGGTCGGGCTTTTTGCGTTTGGCGGGGCTTTTTGGCGTGTTGGAAAATGCTACAAAAAAGCAACTATACCGCTTTACGGGGCCGAATCGCTGCCTGGCGACCATAGCGACAGCAGTGAAAACAAAACCGCAGGTAGACGGCTTGCCGAATATTAAAAATGCAGGGTATGGTTCGCTTGCGCCGTTCTTACACCGTAATCCGCCATAGTTTTGAAAATGACCCCTTGGGGACGGAGGAAAACGGATCATTTATGTCCCGGGGGAGAGCGGTACGAAACCGTCCGCCACGAATCGGGCTTATCTACTACGTTTAGTCGCATACCCCGAACCATGTCGAAAGGCGCGATATTTAAAACCGCAGGTAGCGAGATTGCGATTTTAGGAAGACCGAAGGAATGGTCAGGGGTCGCGGGCCAAACGTAGTAGATAGGCGCGATTCGTGGCGAGTCGATCCTGGGACTGACGATTCTGCTCCCGTGCCTCGTGGTCACTACGATCTTTGGGGGCTCGGCTGGCCTCTCCATATAAGTTGCAGTGGAATAGTTCCTGTTTGGGGCGGCTGCCGGGTTTTTCAGGAGCTCTTTCACCGCAACTTATGAGAGCTGGATTTCGCCGCCCGCGGCTTTGTAAAGAGTGTCCCTTTTGACTAGTCGTTTAAGAACGTCCCCAATGACTAAGTTGCAGGTGGCGGCGGTTGTGTTACACTAACGCTGCGTAGTTGACGCAATCATCTCGATACAGATCAATGATGTCCGTCGTTTTGAACGGAACTAGACTGTTTAGCCGCCCTGAAGGTTTATGCAGGGAGCATGTGATCACAGGGCTTGAAAAGAAAGTTGAGCAAACACTGTGTCTGATCAACAGCAAGAAAACGAAATAACGACGACGCAGGCCGCTCCCGCTGCACCGGTTGCGTCGGACCAGGTCACGGCGCCCGCGCAAGCCTCGGCTCCTGAGACGCCCAAGGCTGCTTCGACGCCTACGCCTACAGCGGCTGAGAAGGCCGTGTCTGCAACTAGTGAGGAGGCTGCTCCGGCAAAGCCCAAGCGCACGCGCCGCACGGCCAAGCCTGCCGCTGACGGCGAGGAGGTCACCAAGCCCAGGCGCCGTACCACGCGCACGACGCGCGTCAAGCGCACCGTTGCAACTGACTCCTCGGCGCCGATTTCCGATGAGGTCGCGCAAGCACGTGCGTTGGCGCAGATTAGCGAGGCTCAGGTGGTGCGTGCCCGCCGTCGTGCTGCCGAGCGCGAGGCCGCGGCTCTGACCGAGCTTGCAGCTCCGTCTGTGCCCGAGACGTCTGCCGCCACCGAGACCCCTGCCTCCGACCAGCCGACCGAGAAGCCGGCACCGCGCACACGCCGTCGCACGGCTGCTAAGGCCGAGCAGGTTGCCGAACAGGTAACCCCCGAGCTCACTGAGGCTTCGGTCCGTTCCGCGGCAGGGGAGGGCACATCGCCTGCTGAGCCTGCTGCGCCTGTCGAGGCCGGCGAAGTTCCCGTTGTCGATCCGGCTTTGCGCCCGCACCGTCGCGGTCGCAAGCCCAAGGCCTTCGTCGAGGCCGAGAAGGCCGCAGCCGCAGCCGCCGCCGCTCGGGATGCTGCGGCGACCGCCGAGTCTGCAACCGCTGCCGACGCGCCCGTCCAGGATGCTACGACTTCCGAGGCCGCTCCCGCCGATGTCGAGCCCGCCGACGTCCGTCCCGGTCGCAGCCGTCGCACCGCTGCTAAGCGCACGTCCAAGGCTAAAGCCGCTAAGAAGGGCGCGTCCGAGGATTCCGCCGAGACGACCGCCGATGCATCGACTGATGTCGCCGAGCCTCAGGACGTCGAACAGCCTGCGTCCGAGAAACCCAAGCGCGGCCGTAAGAAGTCCGCTAGGGCCAAGGCCGCCGAGCAGCAGGCTGATGTCGAAGCGCAGGTCGATACCGGCGCCGAGGCCAATGACGCCGCCGCGGCCAATGTTGACACCGCCGCAACCGATGGCGCCGCGCCCGCCGAGGGCGAAGACGGCGCTCGCCCCAACCGTCGCCAGCACAAGCGCAACGGCGAGCGCAACGAGCGCAAGGATGACCGCAACAACGACCGCCGCAACCGCCAGCGAGATCGCAAGCAGCGCAACAAGGAGCGTAATGCCGCTCCCACCGAGCCCACGCTTTCGCGCGAGGAACTCGCGGCCATGAAGGTCGCCGCGCTGCGCGAAAAGGCCAAGGAGTTCGAGATCGAGACGACCGGCAAGAAGAAGGCCGAGCTCGTCGAGGAAATCTACACCACCGCTGCGAAGGCCGAAGGCTTCCGCGACATCAAGGGCATTCTGCAGATTCGCCCGGACAGCTCCGGCATCATCCACGCCCATGGCTACATGAAGTCCAACGACGACGCCTTCGTGCCTGCCTACCTCATCCGCTCCGCGCGTCTGCGCACGGGCGATGTCATCGAGGGCTCGCTGCGTCCTTCGCGCGGCGGCGACAAGCGCGCCGGCCTCGCCAAGATCACGACCGTCAACGGTCTGGACCCCGAGCAGATTCGCAACCGTCCCAAGTTCGGCGACCTCACCCCGGTCTATCCCAACGAGCCGCTGCGCATGGAGCACGGCAAGGACTCCATTACCGGTCGCGCCATCGACATCGTGTCGCCGATCGGCAAGGGTCAGCGTGGCCTGATCGTGTCTCCGCCCAAGGCCGGCAAGACCACGATCCTCAAGAAGATCTGCCAGTCTATCTCGATTAACAACCCCGAGGTGCACCTCATCTGCCTGCTCGTCGACGAGCGCCCCGAAGAGGTCACCGATATGCAGCGTTCTATCAAGGGCGAGGTTGTGGCGTCGACCTTCGATATGCCCGCCGACAACCACACCCGCGTGGCCGAGCTCGTCATCGAGCGTGCCAAGCGCATTGTTGAGCTGGGCGGCGATGTTGTGGTGGTGCTCGACTCCATCACGCGTCTTGCCCGCGCCTACAACTTGGCGGCGCCCGCCTCAGGCCGCATCCTTTCGGGCGGCGTCGATTCGGCGGCACTGTATCCGCCCAAGCGCTTCCTGGGTGCAGCCCGTAATATCGAGAACGGTGGCTCGCTCACCATCCTGGCCTCTGCCCTCATCGACACCGGTTCCAAGATGGACGAGGTCATCTTTGAGGAGTTCAAGGGCACCGGCAACATGGAGCTTAAGCTCGACCGCGACCTGGCCGACCGCCGCATCTTCCCGGCTATCGACCCCGTTGCCTCCGGTACGCGTAACGAGGACCTGTTGGTCGACGAGCAGATGCGTCCGTTTGTCTTTGGTCTGCGTCGCATTCTTGCCGGCATGAACAACACCGAACGCGCAGCCGCGTCGTTCATCAAGGGTCTTAAGGGCACCAACACCAACCAGGAGTTCCTGGTGCGTTCGGCCAAAAAGCATAGTGACTACGAGCAGACGTTCTAGGTTGTCATCCACGCGCAGCGATAGTCATCAATGCGGTAAAGGGTCGGGGCTTTGAGCCTCGGCCCTTTTCCATATCGCCGCTCCGCGCTTATTTTTGACCATAAGACAGGCAAGCAGCAGGTTTCCCGTTTCAATCCGACATTGTCGCTTGCAATCGACAGGGCGGTTTCGCATAATAGCTTTTAAGCTTCGCGACGGAAAACGCAGATGAAACGAACCATATACCGTTGCTTTGGGGCATAGCCCCGCTTCATCTTCTCTCGCGCAGCCAACTGAATGATGCGATTTGGGTGCTGGAAGATGGGGAGAGCTCATGGCTTCTTCTGATGCAACACAACGAGCAGTCCTTGCCGGACTTTCGTGCGGGATCGGCCTTGCCGCTCCCGTGGTTATGTATGCCGCGACGCTGCCGTTTTCGTCGGTGAACGAGACGGTCGTGGCGGGTGCGGTTCCCTTTGCCGTGGGCGCGGTGGCGGGCGTGGGTATCTATGCCGCCTCGCTGGGTATCTCCGAGTACCGTGCGCAGCGTGAAGAGCGTCTGTTCCAGCCCGATGCCATGGGCGGTGCCGCCAATCTCAATCAGCATCAAAGCGAGTTCAAGACCGCCTCGATTCCAGCTCAGCAGCAGGATGCGACTCCTTATGCTGCCGCTTCTGCTTCTCAGGCTCAGTCGGAGCAGTCTACCTCGGCATTCCTTTCCGGCCTGACCGGTGCGTTCCAGCGCCGTCATGCCGATGATGGTGTCCCTACCATCGCTCGAGCCGCAGATGCTATGGACGAGGCGGAGGCTTGGTCCATGATCGACAGTATACTCGACGACGATTCGCCGGTGAGCTGCGACCCTGCACGCTCGCGCGACGTCTATCAAGTCGCCATCGACGAGCTCACCAATGGCGGGCAGACTGGCTCCTTCAATCGCGATGACATCGCCGCCGCGGCACGTGCCGTGTCTGGCTCCCAGGCCGCCCCTGCGGGCAGCACGGCGGCTTTCGTGGCACTCGTTGCCAACGCCGCAGCCAATAACGCCTGCAGCGCCACCTCGGCGGACGTGAACGCTTCTGCCGATAATTCGTACGTTGATGAAGCCATGACCGCGGATGAGGAGGCCGTTGCCGCCCGCCGTGCCGCCGAAAGCTCGCTTTGGGGCGCTCCTGCCCAGCAGCAGGCGGCTGAGGCTGCGCCGTACAACGCAAACCTCGCCAGCATGCCTATCATCTCCGGTGCTGCGGGCATCGATCTCGATGACCTCGATGAGCCTGCAGTCATCACCGCATCGATTGATGCCCAAGATCGCATCGACACCGGCGACCTTCCGGACGCCTCGCTCGAGGTTGATGTCCCTATGGCCGACTACTCGGGCCACGAGAACATGTGGGCCGCCGCCACCGCGATTCTGGATGAGATCGACGAGCCTGCTCCTGTTGCGGCCCCCGCTCCCGTCGCTGCCCCTCAGCCTGCTGCCCCCGCCTATGTCGGCCGTCACAGCGCTGTGTTCCCCGAGGATACCGCCCGTATCTCGCGCGAGAGCATTGAGCGGGCCGAGGCTATTGCCGCCGGCATTATGGAAAATCGTCGTCACGAGCGCGTCAATCAGATCCTAGAAGAAGAGATCGAGCGCCTGCAGTCCTCTACTGCCAAGCGTACGGGCCGTGCCTATCTGAGCGTTATCGAGGGCGGTACCGCCAGCTTCGCGCCGCTCCGCGCGGAGGCATAACTTCTGCATGGTTAAGATCAATCGAAAATGGGCGGTCGTGACCTGCCTGATGGCACTCTTGATCTGGGGCAATTCGCTGGTTCCCGGCTCGGGGTCGGGCTCGCTGAGCCTGACGGTCATGGAAGCTATCCGCGGTTTCCTGCACGGCGTGGGACTTCCATATGCATGGGTGACCAACTTTGTTGTTCGCAAGTGCGCGCATTTTACCGAGTATATGGTGCTCGGCATCCTGGCAACGCATGCGTTTGATTTTGAGGGCCGGCGCACCTTTGACGTGCTGCTGCCCACGGCGGTGTTCCTGCTGCTGATTCCCTCGATCGACGAGACGATTCAACTCTTTGTGCCGGGACGCGCCGGCATGATCACCGATGTGATGATCGACTGCTGTGGAGCGGCAACGGGCGTTGTGCTCCGATATCTCTTACGGTCGCTGATGTGCGCCAAAAAGGCCGCCTAGGACGTATTGTTTGGTCCTAGGCGGCCTTTTTTATTTGAGGGTTTATATGAGGCGTGGTGGCGTCGTTCCGTAGGTCGGATTTGCCGGGCGTGCCACGTCCCGTGGGTGCGTCTGCTACTGAAGCGCCTGTGCGCCCAGGGCCAGGCAGCCCATAATGCCCTGCTTGCCCTCGAGGCTGTTGTTGACGATGTAGTTATCGATGTCGGCCATCTCGGGTGTGACGATGTAGCCGTTGAGCATCTCGGCGCACTTCTTGCGCGCGAGCGGCACGATGGGGGTGTGGTCGGCCACGCCGCCACCGATGACGATCTTCTGCGGCGCATAGCACAGCGTGTAGGTCATGAGTGCCTGCGCCAGATAGCCGGCGAGCAGGTCCATGGCCTCCGGGTCATCGGCTATCTCTCCGGCGCTCTTGCCATTCCAGCGCTTTTTAACACCGGGGCCGGCGATGAGGCCCTCGAGGCAGCTGTCGTGGAAGGGGCAGGCGCTGTGCTCGCCAATGGTGTCGCGCGGGTCGCGCGTGACCAGGATGTGACCGGCCTCGGGGTGCATCATGCCGTGCACAAGCTGGCCGCCCGAGAGCACACCGGCGCCCACGCCGGTGCCGATGGTCAGGTAGACCACATCGGTGAGGCCCTGAGCGCAACCAAAAGTGACCTCGCCCAGGCAGGCGACGTTGACGTCGGTATCGTAGCCGCAGGGGATATTGAGCTCGTTTTGGATGCTGCCCAGCAGGTCAAAGTAGCGCCATGCCGTCTTTGGGGTCTCTAGGATCTTGCCGTACTGCGGCGAAGCGGGGTTGACCGCGGTGGGGCCAAACGCGCCGATTCCCAACGCGGCGATGCCCTTGTTCGCAAACCACGCGTTGACGGCCTCGACGGTCTCCTGTGGAGTCGTGGTCGCGATCCGTTCGCGCTCTAGGACCGTACCGTCCACATAGCCCGTGGCGCAGACCATCTTGGTGCCACCGGCCTCGAGCGCTCCGATAAGCTGCTGCTCTGCCATAATGTTCCTCTTTCTGGGACGAGTTGCTCCTTCTCTAAGTATAGCGCTCTAAAAACTAAATAAGGTCGCTATAAAAAGAAACCTCGTGACCCAACGGGTTCGCGAGGTTTCTTTAGTGCCTTTAGTTACTGGGCCGTCCTTACCCGCGCGGCTTGATTTTATCACGTAGCGACTTGAGGTTCTCCAGCGCGGCGTTGAGCGTTTCGTCTCGCTTGGCAAAGTGGAAGCGAATCAGATGGTTGACGGGCTCGCGGAAGAAGCTCGAGCCGGGCACGGCGCCCACACCCACTTTAGACGCGAGGTCCTCGCAGAATTCGAGGTCGCTGTCATAGCCAAACTCCGAGATATCCATCATCACGTAATAGGCGCCCTGCGGCACGTTATGCTCAAGACCGATGCTGTCGAGTCCCTGGCAGAACAGGTCGCGTTTGGCGGTATAGAGGTCAAGGACCTCATCGTAATAGCTGTCGTCGAAGTTGAGGGCGGTGACGACGGCTTCCTGCAGGGGAGCGGCGGCACCCACGGTGAGGAAGTCGTGGACCTTCTTGATGCGCTCGGTGATCTGGGCTGGGGCAATGGTGTAGCCCAGACGCCAGCCGGTGATGGAGTACGTCTTAGACAGTGAGCTGCAGCTGATGGTGCGCTCAAACATGCCGGGCAGCGTGGCCATATACACGTGCTCGTGGGGCGCGTAGACGATGTGCTCGTAGACTTCGTCGGTGATGCAGTAGGCGCCGTACTTTTTGCAGAGTTCGGCGATAAAGGTGAGCTCCTCGCGGGTAAAGACCTTGCCGCAGGGGTTGGACGGGTTGCACAGGACGATTGCTTTGGGATCGTTGTCGCGGAAGGCCGCCTCGAGGACCTCACGGTCGAAGTCAAAGGTGGGCGGGTTGAGCGGCACATAGATGGGCTCAGCCCCCGAGAGAATGGTGTCAGCGCCGTAGTTCTCGTAGAACGGCGAGAAGATTACGACCTTGTCGCCGGGGTTCGTGACCGTCATCATGGCGGCCATCATGGCCTCGGTGGAGCCGCAGGTGACTACGATATTCTCGTTGGGGTTCACCGGCATGCCCATAAAATGCTACTGCTTGGCGGCAAGCGCCTCACGCATGGCCTGGGAGCCCCAGGTGATGGAGTACTGGTGGTAAAGCGGCTTGGGGTCGGTGGCGATGGTGCTGAGGCTATCGAGCAGCTGCGCCGGGGGATCGAAGTCAGGGAAGCCCTGCGACAGGTTGACGGCGCCGTACTTATTGGAGATGCGCGTCATGCGACGGATGACGGAATCGGTAAATAATGCCGTGCGGTTGGAGAGTTCTTTCATGCTTGTCCTTTCTAACTTCAGGGTGGGGCAAGTTTACTCCTATGAAACCGGTGGGATTTGCTTGAAATGGTCTCGAACTACTCTTTTCAAAATTCTTGAAAATTGGGGCTTGCATCGCGTGGCGTTCCTTGCAATAATAGTCGAGCGCGAAGCGCACAGGACACGGTGGGTGTAGCTCAGTTGGCTAGAGCGACGGGTTGTGGTCCCGTAGGTCGAGGGTTCGAGTCCCTTTACCCACCCCAGTTCTTGCTTCGTGTTGATATC
>ERZ791915.659-NODE-659-length-33049-cov-7.828908_pt1 | contig 33049 bp, 29 predicted proteins | sample MGYA00510139_ERZ791915 | MGnify/ENA primary metagenome ERZ791915 (study PRJEB30046, sample SAMN00792117) | human gut metagenome | study: EMG produced TPA metagenomics assembly of the A metagenome-wide association study of gut microbiota in type 2... | reverse complement strand
TGTCATCTGTTGTAGTTATTGGTGCCCAATGGGGCGATGAAGGTAAAGGTAAGATCGTTGATTATCTGGCACAGAAAGCCGATGCCGTCGTACGTTATTCCGGCGGTTCTAACGCAGGTCATACGGTAGTCGTCAATGACGTTTCCTATAAACTGCGTCTGCTTCCCTCCGGTGTTTTGTACAGCAACAAGACGAATGTGCTGGGTAACGGCGTCGTTATCAACCCCGGTGTAGTTCTGCACGAAATTGCTGATATGAAGGCTAAAGGCATCAGCTGCGACAATCTGGTCATTTCTGACCGTGCTCATGTGGTGCTGCCTTATCATGCCCGCCTGGATGAACTGCAGGAAGCGGCTTTGGGCTGCAATAAGATCGGTACGACCAAGGGCGGTATCGGTCCCTGTTATATGGATAAGGTTGCCCGTACCGGTATCCGCATCTGTGATCTGATGGAGCCGGACACCTTTGCCGAAAAGCTGAAGGTCAATCTGGAAGCAAAAAATGCTATCATTACTAAAATTTATGGCGGTGAGCCGTTTGACTATGATGCGATGCTGAAAGAATTTTTGGGCTATGCCGAAGAACTGCGCCCTTACATCGCCGATACCGGCGTGGTGCTGGACGAAATTTTCAGCGCCGGCAAAAATGTACTGTTTGAAGGCGCGCAGGCTACCTTCCTCGATATCGACCACGGCACCTATCCGTATGTTACCAGCTCTAACCCGACTGCCGGCAATGCCAGCACGGGCAGCGGCATCGGCCCCCGTTATATCGATCATGTGGTCGGCGTAGTCAAGGCCTATACGACCCGTGTCGGCGAAGGGCCTTTTGTTACTGAATTGCTGGATACAGACGGACCGGGACACCGGATCCGTGAGACCGGCCATGAATATGGTACGGTTACCGGACGTCCACGCCGCTGCGGCTGGCTGGACGCTTTCATGCTCAAATATTCCGCCCGCCTGAACAGTCTGGATTATCTGGCTGTGACCCGTTTGGATATCCTTGATAAAATGGCGAAGATCAAGATGTGCGTCGGCTACAAGATAGACGGACAGGAGATCAAACAGATCCCGGCCAGTCTGAACGTGCTGGCTCAGGTCGAGCCGGTGTTTGAAGAATTTGACGGCTGGCAGACGGATATCACTTCTATCCGCAGCTTTGATGAACTGCCGGAGCAGGCCAAAGCCTATCTGAACCGACTGAGCGAGGTTGCCGGCGTAGAACTGGGCATTGTTTCCGTAGGTCCGGAACGTGAACAGACTATCGTTCTGAAAGAATTGCTGTAAGTAAAAAAGCTAAACCGTCAGATATTTATCTGACGGTTTTTAGTTTTTTAAAAATTATTTCTTGACAGAACAGTGAAAGCTAGTTATAATTATATCGTTGTCAAGTTGGCTTGAACCTCTGGCAACTATGTGATCCACTAGCTCAGTCGGTAGAGCACCTGACTTTTAATCAGGGTGTCCCGCGTTCGAGTCGCGGGTGGATCACCATTTTTTTGTCTTTTTTCATACAGGCGATATTTTTTCCCGGTCATTATGACCGGGCTTTTTTTGTTTTTTAGTGAGATCAGGCTGTATGGCTGCTAATAAAAGGTATAAGCGTACGGCTTGTTGCCGTTCAGCGCACTGTGGCAAGTTCTGTTTGGTCTGTTTTTTTGTACGGTACAGTGACTTTAAGCGCTGTTAAGATTTGGATTGCGCTTCGTTTGCTGCCCGCGCTCCGGGCAACTCGGCATCACAGGGAAAATAAAAAAGGCTATGCTGAGCATAGCATCTGCCGATGCCTTAGACATACCCTGCGCCTGCTTGCAGCTGCGCGTCGCTCATTTGCCAAATCTTCCCAATACGCTTTAAAACCGCTGTGCCGTACTAGTTACGTTTAACCTTCGTCAACACGGAAACACAGAATCTACAGCCAGTCGATACAGTGATAATGAAATTCAGCAGTAATCAGTAAGATGCAGGGGTTTGAGCGCACATTGTGGTCGAAGTTCGTTGTGTGCGCAGCGAGCTGTAAGCGTTGGAAGGTTTGTTTGAGGCATTGCTTCTTGCCTGCTAAAGATTTTATCTGTTTGTCAATGCCGAGTTGCCTGGAAGCCGGACAGCGAGCAAAGCTAAACAGAACTCGCCACAGTGCGCAGAGTTCTTTCGGGTCCTTTCTTTCACAAGAAAGGAACATAATATAAATCTAAAAACTAAATAAAGAAATGTGGCCAAAAAAACTTTGCCGACTTTCTTTTCAAGAAAGTCTAAAGCGACTTTTGCCGCCAAAAGAAATGAACATTTAAAAAGAAAACTCAAAAGAAATCATTGTGTTCTTCTTCTAAAGCCTGACGCAGTTCCCGTACCAGCAGCGCAGGTTCGGAACAGGTCATCAGGCTGCTCATCAGGCAGGCACCGGCGGCGCCTGCTTTTTTGATGCGGCTGATATTGGCAGGCGTGATGCCGCCGATGGCATAGACTGGCAGCGGCGTGGCATCGCAGACCGCCCTTAAAAAGTCTGTGCCGCGCCCGGGCAGGCCCTGTTTGCAGGCTGTGGCAAAGATATGCCCCGCAATCAGATAGTCGGCGCCCAGGGCGGCGGCCTGTCTGGCTTCGGTAAGTGTGTGTACCGAAACGCCGAGACGTTGTACCTGCGTGCGCAGCTGCGGCTGCTGTACAAGCTGCGGGTAGCTTACATGCAGGCTGAAGCTGCCCGCAGCCTGGCAGGCGTCAAAACAGGTGTGCAGGATCAACGGCAGCCTGTTTGCCTGGCAGATCAGCTGCGCTTGTGCGGCCAGAGTAAGGTAATCCTGCGGCGGCAGTTCTTTAGCGCGTAAAATGAGGGCGTCGATACCGGAGGCCGCTAAATGCCGCAGGCGGTCTGCAAAAGCTTCACGGCAGGAAGCACGGTCGGTGACGGCGAGCAGCTTAAACATAGATATACTCACTGGCGATAGGTTGCAGGCCGCGGCTGGTCAGCATAGTGCAGATTTCCCTGACGGTACGGCCATCGTCGATAAGAAACTGTTCGTCGCCCTTGCTTTCCCTGCTGTGGCCGCCGATACCCACGTCGACGCCGGCTGATATCTTAGTGGCCGCCAGACCTACCACGTTGTCACGGAAACGGGCGCTTTCACGTGAGGAAATAGTGAGGGAGGCAAAGGGCAGAAAGATGCGGTAGGAGCAGATGATCTGCAGCAGCTGCCGTTCATGCACGTCTTTGGGATTTATTTGATCGTTGTTGATGATGGGGCGCAGCCGCGGGCAGGAAAAAGCGATCTCGGCCTGCGGATATTTACGCTGGAGCAGATAGGCGTGCAGGCCGGTGGCTAAAGCATCACGGCGGAAGTCGTCCAGTCCCAGTAAGGCGGCAAAGCCTACGCCGCGCATACCGCCACGCAAAGCCCGTTCCTGGGCGTTGAAGCGGTAGGGAAAGATGCGTTTGCGCCCGCCCAGATGCAGCTGGCCGTATTTGTCCGGATCATAGGTCTCCTGAAAAACGGTGACGAAATCAGCGCCGCACTGGTGCAGGTAGGCATAATCGGCGCTGTCCATGGGGTAGACCTCCAGCCCGACGACGCGGAAATATCTGCGGGCCAGCCGGCAGGCGTCGCCGATATAGCGCACGTCACTCATGGCCGGGCTTTCGCCGGTCAGCAGCAGTATTTCTTCCAACCCCTGGGCGGCAATGGCCTGCATTTCCTGTTCGATTTCGGCGGCAGTGAGCCGGGCCCGTTTGATCTTGTTATGGCAGTTGAAACCGCAGTAGATGCAGTAGTTTTCGCAGTAGTTGGCGATATAAAGCGGGGTAAAAAGATTGACGGCGTTGCCGAAGTGCCTGCGTGTTTCTGCCTGGGCCCTGTGGGCCAGCTGTTCCAGCAGGGGTGCGGCAGCCGGCGAGAGCAGTGCGGCGAAGCCTTCCGGTGTCAGGTGCTCCTGCAGCAAAGCCTGTTTGACGTCTGCCGTTGTGTAGGCGTTTTCATCGTAAGCATTGCGGGCGGCCAGTACCTGCTGCATAATGTCTGAGGCGATTATTTCCATGTCCGGCTGATAAGTCATGGGATCGGTATGCTGATCTATTTTCATCTGCTGTTCACCTGTCTTCCAGAAAGTCTGTCAGCGGTGATGAAGCCGCTGCGCCCTGCTCTAAGACCCGGCCCGGCTTGGCTAAATAAGCGGCACGACCTGCTTCGATGGCCTGCCGGAAGGCTGTTGCCATCAGGGTGATATTGCCGGCCGTGGCGATAGCGGTATTGGCCATGACGGCCGCCGCGCCTATTTCCATGGCTTCGCAGGCTTGGGAAGGACGGCCGATGCCGGCATCGACGATCACCGGCAGGTCGATCTCATCGATGATGATTTTGATAAAATCACGGGTCGCCAGGCCTTTGTTGGAGCCTATAGGCGCGCCCAGCGGCATGATCGAGGCTGCACCTGCGTCACGCAGGTCACGGGCTGTGTTCAGGTCAGGATACATATAGGGCATCACGATAAAACCTTCTTTGGCTAAAATATCCGTGGCCCGGATCGTCTCCTGATTATCCGGCAGCAGATATTTGGAATCGCGGATGATCTCCAGCTTGATAAAATCGCCGCAGCCGCAGGCGCGGGCCAGCCGGGCGATGCGTACTGCTTCTTCAGCGTTACGGGCACCGGAGGTATTGGGCAGCAGGGTGATCCCTTCGGGAATAAAATCAAGGATATTGTCCTGCTGTGATTGGGCGCGCCGCAGCGCCAGGGTGATGATTTGCGCCCCGGCTTGTTCGGCGGCGGCCCTGATCAGCGGCAGCGAGTATTTGCCGCTGCCCAGAATGAAGCGGGACGTAAAGGTGTACCCGCCTAAAATCAGTTTATCTTCGTGCATCGTAAAATCTTCTCCTTTTGTTTAAGGTGTAGTGAGTCTCAGCGCCAGACGCATGACCATAGTCGCGGCATGGGCGGCGCAGACGCTGACCCGCGGCGCAAGCAGGCTGCCGTCGGTGGCGATATCGGCAGTGCCGTCGCCGCACAGGTACAAGCGGCTCAGTCTGCGGCTGGTGGTAATAGTATTGGCGCTGCCGGCGCCCGCCATACCCGAGCAGGCGATGAGGGTGGACTGCGGCAGCTGCTGCAGGATTGTTTCTGTCAGCATGGCTTTCTGCTGCGGGTCGTCAAAGGCTTCGCAGATGATCTGGCAGCCGGCAAAAACTGTTGGGATATTCTGCGGCGTGAGCCGTACAAGCTGCGGTTCGCAGGCCAGATAGGGATTGATCTGCCGCAGCTGCTCAGTCAGGGCGTCTGTTTTTGGTTTACCGACGTCACAGAGACGATAGTTTTGCCGGTTGAGATTACTGAGCTCGACCCGGTCATAGTCGGCAAGGATCAGGCGGCCGATGCCCAGCCGTGTCAGCTGGACAGCGATATTAGAACCAAGCCCGCCCAGCCCGGCGATGCCGACACAGGCAGACTGCAGGCGCTGCCAGCGTTCACTGCCGTGCCTTGCGATGAGAGCGGCTTCAAGCTGCTGTTGGGTGATCGTTTCCGTCATTGTTTCAACCTCCGCCGACAAATTGGACTATTTCGATGGTGTCGCCATCTGCCAGCCGCACTGCGTCAAAATCGCTGCGGCAGATGATCCTGTCGTTCAGTTCGACGGCGACGCGGGCTGCGTCGAAGCCCTGCTGCGTCAGTAATTGAGCCAGCGTGATCCCGGCAGCGGCGTTGACGGCCTGACCGTTGATTTGCATAAGAGTGACCTCCTTCGTCAAAGAAAAATAAAAAAGGCGTCACAAAAAGCTACACCCGTGGTGGTGTACCCCTTTGTGACGCCTTGCGGCTTCACGCTGTTTTTAGCATAGCATTGACGGCTCGTGCTGTCAAGAGCCAAAGCAGTTTCTTAAAACCAGGCCTGCTTTAAGCGCAGCAGCGCCGGGTGGATGTCGTTTTCCTGGATTCCCGCAAAGGAGAGCAGGATCTCTGGTAAGGTGCCGTTGCTGTCGTAAACGGGCAGGATGCGGACGCTGTTTTGCAGTGCCAGTTCGGCCAATTCGGCGGCAGTCAGATTGGTAGCTACGGCCAGCCGCAGGTGCAGCCCGGATTCATAGGCGCGCACGATGATCTTACTGCCGAAGATCTCGGTCAGGGCCTGCCGCAGCAGGACATTTTTGCTGCTGTAAAGCTTGCGCAGTCGCTTGACATGGCGGCGCAGGGCGCCTGCGTCGATAAAGTTAGCCAGGGTCAGTTGTTCAATAGTGGATGAGGTCTGGTTGTAAAGGTGCCCCAGTTGGCGGTAACGCTCCAGCAGCAGGGGCGGCAATACCATATACGAGATGCGCAGGGAAGGCAGCAGCAGCCGTGAAAAAGACCCCAGATAGATAACGGTGCTGCCGTCGCTCATGCCCTGCAGTGAGGAGACGGGCCGGCTAAAATAACGGAATTCGCCGTTGTAGTCGTCTTCCAGCAGGTAAGCCTGCTGCTGTGTTGCCCAGCGCAGCAGGGCCAGCCGCTGCTGCGGCGACATGGAGCGGCCTTTATAGGGATTGGAAGGGCTGACGTAAAGCAGACGCGGCAGGGTCGCTTCCAGCTGCTCGGTGCTGAAATGACTGACCTGCCAGCCATGCGAAGCAAAAAGCCGTTCGGCTTGGGCAAAGCCGGGCGCTTCCAGCGCGATACTGGTGATATCTGGCTGCAGGATGTCGATAAGGATCTGCAGCAGGCTTTGCACACCAGCGCCGATAACGATCTGTTCGGGAGTGCAGATGACGCCACGGGCGGCAGAACTGTATTTGGCCAGCGTGCGGCGCAGGGCTGTTTCACCCTGCGGCTCGCCGTAACCGGACAGCAGGTCTTTATTTTTTAAAGCCCGGTTCAGATAGCGCCGCCACAGTTCCGTAGGAAAAGAGGTGGGATCGATATAATTATTGGCGAAGTTATAACGTACGGCAGGCGGCTCGATGCTTTGGGTTACAGGCGCGTCGCTACGTTTGCGCAGTCCGGCCAGCGCCGCCGCAAAATAACCGCGCTTGGGCTCGTTTTGCAGATAACCGTCGGCGACCAGCTGGTTGTAGGCGCTTTCGACAGTCGTCCGGCTCACCTGCAGCGCTGCCGCCAGCTTACGCACGGACGGCAGTTTATCGCCGGCCGCTAGCTGTTCATTGTAAAGCAATTTTTTGATAGCGTCGGTGATCTGGGTATATAAAGGCGCTGCTGCCTGCTGGTCAAGTTTAAGATTAGTCAAAAGCATCGAACTGTCCCCTTTGAAAAAATAATTTCTGGCTCTTTATTACTGTACAGAGTTATTGTATCATAAAAACTGTCGTTAACGAAAGTGATTTTTTGGGAGGAATAAAGATGACAGATAGACAACTTTTAAATCGTAATCTGGCGCAGATGCTTAAAGGCGGCGTTATTATGGATGTTACCAGTGCTCAGGAGGCCGAGATAGCCGAAGCCGCAGGCGCGGTAGCCGTGATGGCGCTGGAACGGGTGCCGTTCGATATCCGCAGGGACGGCGGCGTGGCCCGCATGAGCGACCCCAGGCTGATCAAGGAGATCAAAAGCGCCGTGTCGATTCCGGTGATGGCCAAGGTCAGGATTGGACATATCGTGGAAGCGGAGATACTGGAGACGCTGGGCATCGATTATATCGACGAAAGTGAAGTCCTGACGCCGGCCGATGATCGATATCATCTGGATAAGCATGCTTTTAAGCTCCCCTTTGTCTGCGGGGCTCGTGATCTGGGTGAAGCTCTGCGCCGCATCGGTGAGGGTGCGGCCATGATCCGTACTAAGGGCGAAGCAGGTACGGGCAATGTGGTGGAGGCTGTACGGCATATGCGGACGATGATGGGGCAGATAAGGCTGCTGCAGAATCTGCCCCAGGAAGAATGGATGAGCTTTGCCAAAGAGCAGGGGGCTCCCTATGAGCTGGTAGCGGAAGTCGCTGCAAGCGGCAATTGCCGGTAGTCAATTTTGCCGCTGGTGGGATCGCGACACCGGCTGATGCGGCGCTGATGATGAAACTGGGCAGCGAAGGCGTTTTTGTCGGGTCCGGTATTTTCCGCAGCGGTGAGCCGGCCCGACGTGCTAAAGCGATCGTGCTGGCGACAAGTTATTATAATGATCCCAAGGTCGTTGCTGAGGTTTCGGAAGATCTGGGCGAGGCCATGAGCGGTATCGATATCAAAACGCTGCCGGCGGGACAAACTTTTGCGGAGCGTGGCTGGTGATGGAGCGTGTGGGGGTATTGGCGCTGCAGGGCTCTTTTGCCGAGCATCTGGCCCGGCTGGAGCAGCTGCCTGACGTGCTGCCGGTGGCTGTCAAAATGGCTGCCGATCTGGAACATGTAGACCGCCTAATCCTGCCCGGCGGCGAAAGCACAGCAATCAGTAAACTTTTGCACAGTACGGGACTGTTTGAGCGGCTGCAGCAGAAAGCGGCAGAGGGGCTGCCTGTCTGGGGCACCTGTGCCGGAATGATCCTGCTGGCGAAAAATATTGTCGGCGGGCTGCCGCATCTGGGCGTGATGGATATCACTGTGCGCCGTAATGCCTATGGCGGGCAGTTGGACAGTTTCAGCTGCCGGCAGACGCTGCCTGCTTTTGGGGCGGAGGAGCTGCCGCTGGTATTCATCAGGGCGCCGTGGATCGAAAGCGTTGGGCCGCGGGCAGAAATTTTAGCGGAGCACGCAGGGAGGATCATCGCCGCGCGGGAAGGGAAGCTTTTGGCGACCAGCTTTCACCCGGAACTGGCGGACAGCGATGCTGTTTATCGTTATTTTTTGCAGCTATAAGATAAAAATAAAAAACGGAGCCTGCACAGCAGGTTCCGTTTTTGTGTATGAAAGGCTCAAAGCTTGTGCTTGACGTGATCCAGCGCCTGGGCGAACAGGGTCAGCACGTGCTCGTCGTCCAGTGAATAAATGACTTCTTTGCCGGCTTTGGCAAACTTGACCAGCTGGGCATGGCGCAGCAGCCGCAGCTGATGGGAGATAGCCGAATGGGTCATATCCAGCATTTCGGCAATATTGCTGACACACATATCTTCATGGGAGAGTAACTCTAAAATCCTGATACGGGTCGGGTCGCCTAAAACCTTAAAGATCTCTGACATCGGCTGCACATATTTATCGGCCAGCTGGGGATGTATTTTGGCGCTGTGCCCGCAGGCGTCGCAGGTCACAGTATTGTTAGCTTTATCTTCGCTCATGACAGGGCTCATCCTTTCTTATCAGCGCGGTAGCCCTTTGTAAAAAAGAACAGCAGCGTCGCATAATAAATAAAACCGCCGGCTTCAGTACGGGTGATCAGCCAGAAGGGAAACAGCGTAAACGCCGCCAGGATAAACAGCACATACGGCACGCATTGCAGCAGCGGCGGCCGGCTGGCCAGCGTACGCCAGCTGATAACGCTGTAGCGGGAGGCGAAAATACCGAAAAAGAAGCCGCTCAGGCAATATAAAACTTGTGAAAGCATGGTATCGATAGTCATAGATCAGATTTATTTCCTTTGTTGGTAAAATGCTGCGGCAGAGCGTAGGTCAGGATGCCGCTTTTGAGAATCAGACCGGCGATGATGCTGCCGCCGACAGTGCTGATGAGAAACGGCGGGATAAAGAACCAGGCAACGGCCGCGCTGCCCAGAAAGAAGCGGGCAAAGACCCAGGCGGCCAGACCGCCTAAAATACCGGTACCAAAGATCTCGCCGGCCATAGCCGCTTTGACGGTGCCGAACCTGCTGTAGCAGAGCCCTGCCAGACAGGCGCCGATCATACTGCCGGGAAAGGCCAGCAGCGAGCCGGTGCCAAACATATTACGCAGGCAGGAAATGACGAAGGCCACTGCCGTCGCATAGCCGGGGCCTAAAATCCCAGCGCCCAGCACGTTGATGGCATGCTGTACGGGAAAGCATTTGGAAACGCCGGCCGGTATATAAATAAGGTGCGCGCTGAGAGTGCCGATGGCCACCAGCAGCGCCGCTAAAGTAAGCTTGTGGATCTTCATGCAACAGACTCCTCTTTAGATAACTTCTGTATCTTATTATAGCATTTCACAGCGAATAAATTAAAGGGAAACAGTAAAAAATGTAGAATATTATAAAGTATATTTAAGGGCATAGCTTACAGTAAAAATATTGGAGGTCAGAAGTATGAAGGCTTTGGCCGGTATCAGGGTGATAGATTTTTCCAAATGGCTGCCGGGACAGTATTGTGGCATGGTACTGGGCGATTTCGGCGCTGATGTGATCAAGGTGGAGACACCGGCAGGCGACGCAACCCGCGGCTTTTTCCCGGCAGCTCTGCCGGGGATGAGCTATTGGCATTTGGCGCTCAACCGTAATAAACGCGGCATTACTGCCGATATCAGGACTGAAGGAGGCCGCAAGCTCCTGCTGCAGCTGCTGGCGGAAGCGGACGTCTTTCTGGAAGGCTTCCGGCCGGGATATCTGGAGCGTTATGGTTTGGACTATGCGGCGGTCAAAGCGATCAATCCGCGGCTGGTCTATTGTTCTATCACCGGCTTTGGACAAAACGGCGCGTACCGTCATAAACCGGCCCATGACCTGAACGTGATCGGCCTGGCTGGGCTGAATTCGCTGGACGATGTCGGCAGTGCCTGTGTATCCGAGGTGCAGGTGTCGGCTTTAGGCAGCAGCCTGAACGCCGTCAGCGGTATCCTGCTGGCGCTGCTGGCACGTGAACGTACAGGAGAAGGGCAGTCTGTCGACGTCAATTTGTACAATACGTCTTTAAGCCTGCAGACGACGGGCATCAGCAGTTTGTGGGGCTGTAAGGCTACCGGCTGTCAGCCCTTCGGGCGCACGGCGCATTATTACAATATTTACCGGACGCAGGATGGACGTTACCTGAGCGTAGGCACGATCGAGCCTAAATTCTGGCGGCGGCTGTGCGGACTTCTGGGCTGCGCAGACCTGATCGACCGGCAGTATGATTTTGAGCATGGCGGTGAGCTGCAGGAGCGGCTGGCGGCAGTGTTCCAAACCAAAACGCAGGCCGACTGGCTGGCGCTGATCGGTGCTGAGGAATTCTGCGTCACGCCCGTCTGTTCGTTGGAAGAAGCTTTGAATAGTGAACTGACGCAGCAATCGGCGATGCTGACGCAAAGGCAGGAGGATATCGGCATGCTGCAGTATGTTCAGCCGGCGATCCGGCTGTCCGAGATGCCGGGCAGCATCGAGCGACGGGCGCCGCTGTTGGGGGAGCACACGGCTGAAGTCCTGGCAGAGCTGGGTTATTCAGAGGCAGAGATCATGCGGCTGCAGGAGACAGGCGCGATTTGACGTTTACGTTAAAACGAGGGATGTGAAAAGATGAAACGATTTATTTTAGCACTGGTCTTTGTATTCTGCTGCAGCCTCGGCATCACGCCGCCGGCAGAAGCAGGGCTGATCAGCAAGCAGCAGGAAATCGAAATGGGCCGTGAAACGGCGATGCAGCTGGAAGCCAAATACGGCGTCGTGCAGGATTATGCCCTGCAGGAACGCGTCAACCGGATAGGCCAGAGCCTGGTCAAGGTCAGCGACCGTCAGGATCTGGATTACAGCTTTAAAGTGCTGAACAGTGATGAAGTCAACGCCCTGGCCTGCCCCGGCGGCTTTGTCTATGTTTTTAAGGGCCTGATCGATTATATGCCTTCTGATGCTGAACTGGCAGGCGTCTTAGGGCACGAGATCACACATGTGGTGAAGAAACACACTGTGCATCAGATAGAAAAGCAGCTTTTGACGACGCTGGCCTTTGCCATTGTAACCAAAGGCGATCTGGGTCTGGCCGGACTGGCTACGCAGGCCCTGTCAGCCGGGTACAGCCGTACTGATGAACGCGGCGCCGATAAAGGCGGTTTTGAGCTGTGCGTTGCTGCCGGTTATAATCCCTACAGCGTAGTGCTGACGATCAACAAGCTGGAAGATCTGGCTAAGGAGCAGGGCAATCCCGGTTACGGAATTTTTTCCAGCCATCCTGAGCCGGAAGAACGGTTGAAGCGCGTTATGAAACAGATCAAGGCGCTGAAGATCCAGCCTGAGATTACTCTGAACGAGGATAAGACGGCGCAGGTGCATGAAGGGGACTGGAGCTTTAATATCACCCAGACCATCGGCAATGACCGACCCGAATACCGTGCCTATATGCTGGCGGGTGGGTTATACTGCGTGCGGCAGCGTGATAAAGGGCATATCGACCCGTATCGTTTTATTGTCTATGATAATGGCGGCAGCGCCACGATCTACTATGATGATATCGAGATCCTGACGGTCTATAATCAGGACGCCTATGCGGGCGGTTTCGGCAGTGCCGGCAGTTATGCAGCGGCCTGTACCGAGCTGCTGCGCCAGTGGGTGCCGGTCGCCAATGCCAACGATACGGCGGCGCCGACCAAAAATAAAGACAAAAAGAAATAGCAGTCAGCCTGTTACCGCTTCTTATTAAAATAAGGAGCGGTAATTTTTTATACATATTTTGTAAGTATTTTCAAAATATACGACAGTTATTATTTATAAAGCATAGTAAATATGTGGTATAATAAATATGGAAATTTATGCGTAAAGGACGGCTGTAACTATGAAGGGTATCCAACAGTTCCGTAAAAATAAACAGGGTTTTTTGCTGGTCGACGCCATGATCGGGGTCCTGGTGGTGGCGATCGGGCTGGCGGCTCTGGCAGCTTTATATACCTATGGCATCGGCGTCATGGTCTCGGCGGACAGACAGGAAAAAGCCGTGCAGATAGCGGCCGAAAAGATCGAACTGTTGAAAGCGGCGGACGGGCACAGTGAGGCAGACATAAAACTGATTGCTGAGCACATTAATAGTAAGGAAAATAATAAAATACTGCTGGATAATATCGAGTACAGTATCAGAGCCGCAGTTGGCGCTAACCTGTATGATACTAACAGAAATTATCCAGGTGACGATACCATTTATCCTGTTAAAGTAACTGTTACATGGAGCGATCCGCGGCCGCAGGTACTGCTGCTGCAAACTTATATCCATACCAATGAGTAAAAGGGGAACGTATGAAAAAAGAAGCTGGGTTTTCTTTAATTGAATTAGTAGTGGCAATGGCGGTCTTGGCGCTGATCATGGGCGCTATGGTGCATTTGTTCGGCGGCAGCGTTGTCAGTCTGCACACCGGCAGTAAGCAGGAAGTTGTTTACGAAGAAGCGCGTCTGGTAATGAACGAATTGAAAACCACCCTGCGCTATGCCGAGAGGGATAGTATTGAGCCGGAAAAGCCTACTGCCGCTACTGAAACCTTTTTTTATAAGGGCGATATGTTTGACAGGCATATGGCAATAGGCGAAGGTAAAAACAAAGCTTATGAAATCACTGTTAAGTGGAAAGACGATACCAAGAGGCAGTTGGAAATAACGCGTAAAAACATTACTGATGGCGATACTAAGGTCACAGTATTCCCGCAGGATATAAAGAACAGCGCATTTACTTACGATGACAAATTTAACGGCGAGTTTCCGATTGTTGCCGAAACTGTAACCTTAAATAACGGCGATAATGTTGTTCTTTATCAAATCACCTTGCCGATACAGTATGTACTGAACGGAAAACCACAGCTGCAGACGCTGACTACAAAAGTTGTACCGAGTAGGGATGAAGAGGAAGACAATTCTATAGAAGGACAATTAATTAGAGCATATAAAGAGATATTAGAACTTGGAATGAAAATAAGCGATAATAAATTAAAACCAAATAAAAATGATTTAACTGCTAATGAATGGAAATTATACAATGATTTTATGGATAAGATTTATGGCGAAGGAAATAGAAATAATTCTTCTTTGACTAGTAATGATGTAATAAGAAAATATTTAGTAAATGAAAAGTATGGTGGTACTTGGCCTGTAAAAAATATTAATGGTGTAGATTTATATATACAACCTTATTGTCATCTTTATAATGTTGCTCCTACTACCAGTAACATTTTTATTTATGGTAGTAAAAATGTGAAAGATACTTCTACGAATAACTGGAATGTTAATTATATTTATGACATGGATGCCAAAAGCTGGTATACAGGAGAAAAAATAATGATAGCCAATAAATCATGGGCAACAGTAAAAGGTGAGATGCAGTCTAAAGGCTGGATTAAAGTAAAATAGTTATATTATGAGGTGACAAGATGAACAATCAACGCGGGTCAGTGACCGTTATCGCCATAGTGATGCTGCTGTTTTTAATGGTCATTGCTGTAGCCTGGCTGCCGATGATGACCATGGAAAAAACGGCTGCTTCGTCGGATTACCGGGAACAACAGGCCTGGTATGCCGCCGAAGCCGGCTACAAACGGGCAATAGCCCAGCTGGATGCTGAAAAAGGCAGTGTTGGTTACTGGTATTGGCTATCCAGAGAAGCTGCATTGAAGGGTGAAGGTAAAGCTTTCGCGCCTAATCGTATTTCCTGGAGTGGTGCTGAAGGTGCAGAGGCTGATGGTGTTTGGTATGCAGCTGCGATCAATTATAAAGATGGAGATACTGTTATTGATGTCGTTGATGGTTATAAGCCAGTAAAAGGAACTGAATACAGCATTACGGCAGTCGGCTCCTGTCAAGGGGTGCGTAAGGTGATCCGGAAAACGCATACTCCGGGCGGCATCGATATTGGCGGCGGTGGCGGAGACAGCGGCGGCGAAGAAGTGTTGGAATTGCCGGGACTGGTACAGGCTGGCGGTACTGTCAGTGTCAGTGGTGCTCAAGGTGGAAGCTTTGGTGGTAATTTATATGGGAAAGAGTATCCAAAGAATTCTGGCAATAATTGGATTTTTAATAATTCCAGTTATACTGATTTTATGAAGGGTGAATATGATGGTGTTTTGAAAACGTATATTCCAGATAATGTTTTTGAAAAAGAGAATTATGCAGATCTAAATGCTATGCCAACAGATAAGTATTCTAGAATACTGGAAGCAGGGAAAAATTATTTTTGGGATATAAGTGACTATAATAATGAGTGGTGTACTATTGATGCAACAAAATCTTCAGGAAAAGTTATTTTTATTGATAATATCAAGAAGAATTTTAAAGGAGCGATCAAAGGTCCCCAAAATGGTTTGCCTGTTACTATTATTTTCACGGGGAATATTGAGTTATCTGCGCATATTAGTGGCAATGTAAGAGTATTTGCTGCGGGTGATTTTAATCTTTTAGATAAGCAGGGAGCTAGTGGATTGATAATGTTGATGTCTAATGGGGAAATGAATCTTACTGGTAGTATCAATAAAGCATTTTTGTCATCAGATAAGAATATAACAATTACTAATTCTGGTGGTTTTTATGGTCAAGCCCAGGTAAGAGGTGATTTTAAAGCTGATTGTGCTATCTATTACAGTGACGCTGTTTTAAAAGCAGACGGTTTTACAGTTCCTAAAGGGATGAAATAAAAAAAGAATAAGTAAATGTCAAATACCCCCTGTTTCCAACGGAAACAGGGGGTATTTGTTTGAGTGTTGAGGTAAGGATGATGATTATAAGGGGTAAGGTGCTTATTATTTGTTGAAATAACGTTTCAGGAGGCCTTCGAAAGCTTTGCCGTGGCGGGCTTCGTCTCTTGCCATTTCATGAACTGTGTCATGGATAGCGTCCAGACCTGCTGCTTTAGCACGGCTGGCAAGGTCAAATTTACCTGCGGTTGCACCGTTTTCAGCCTCTACGCGCATTTCCAGGTTCTTTTTGGTGGAGTCGGTAACGACTTCGCCGAGCAGTTCTGCGAATTTAGCTGCATGTTCAGCTTCTTCAAAAGCTGCTTTTTCCCAGTACATGCCGATTTCAGGATAGCCTTCGCGATGAGCAACGCGGCTCATGGCCAGGTACATACCAACTTCAGTACATTCGCCGTTAAAGTTAGCGCGCAGATCCATTTTGATGTCTTCAGCAACGTCGCTGGCGATACCTACGATATGTTCAGCAGCCCAGGTACGGTCGCCGCTCATTTCGGTGAATTTGGATGCGGGTGCTTTACATTGCGGGCAGTATTCAGGAGCTGCTTCGCCTTCATAAACATAACCACAGATTTGACATACGAATTTTTTCATTCTTCATTCCTCCAAGTGCTATAAAATTTTGATTTTTTGTGAGCAGAACTTACATAAGGGTAAGTTTTCGATGTGTTTATAATAGCACAGCTTCAAGCAGTTGTCAATAATAATTCTCCGTTAGTATTGCAAAAAAATAAGACTGGAAATAGTTAATATTTCCGGTCTTATTTTTGTTTAAGAAAATTGGTTGTTTAAATCAGAATTTAACTGTTACGCCCACGTTGACGCCTTTGGTTTTAACGTCGCTGCCGCCGGGAGCGGAAGATTTGAATTTGTTGTCATAGTAGGACAGGTTCAATTCAACGTTGGATACCAGGCTGCGGCTGAGACCGATTTCATAACTGTTGAGCTTGTTGCCCACGCCGGCTCTGCCCCACAGAGTGCAGAGGAACGGCAATTCTACGCGGCCCTGAACGCCGACCTGTCCGGAGCTGCGGCTGCGGCTGTCGCCGTGCAGTTTAATGTCGCTGTCGACATAGCCTGCATAAACGTCGAGTACCGGCAGGACTTTGTACATCAGGTTAAGCTGCTGGGCTTCAACTTTATTGCTGCCGCTGTTTTTGTATTGGTTCCACTTGTAGTTGACCGCCATATTGCTGCCCAGACCTACGGTGACGCCGGCATAAGGAGAAGTTTTTTTGCTGCCAACGCTGTGGCCTTCATAAGTGTTGCTGGTGGGGGCTGTGATACCAAGATCAAGCGCTACTTTGCCCGCGTTATAGTTTTTGAGCGGCGAGGCGGCGCAGACCGTAGTGATACCTAAAGCCAGAGCCAGAGTTAAAATCAATGTTTTTTTCATTTCTTTGCACCTTCCTTACTAAAAAACTCAGTTGAGTCAGTTCTGGATTTTACCGTCAACGCCTTTGACGAACCAGTCCATGCTCAAAAGTTCCTTATCGGTCAGAGTTGTACCTGCGGGAACTTTTTCGGCGCCGCTTTGATCATAGAGCGGGCCGGTGAAAACTTTTTGTGTACCGGCAATGATGTCTGCTTTGGCAGCATCGGCCAGTTTTTTTGTTGCGTCGCTGACAGCGGGACCATAAGGAGCGATGTCGACGACTTTATCTTTCATGGAACCCCAGTAAGCGCCGGCTTTCCAGGTGCCGTTTTGGACCTGTTTGATGGTTTCTTCATAATACGGGCCCCAGTTCCAGATCGCGGCAGTTAAAGATGCCTTGGGAGCATTGGCCGACATATCGACATTATAACCAATACCGTATTTACCGCGTTCTTCAGCTGCCTGCTGCGGACCGGGGGTATTTTGATGCTGGGCAATAACGTCGGCCCCGGCATCGATCAGGGTAATCGCCGCCTGTTTTTCAGTAGCGGGATTATACCAGGTATTGGTCCAGAGGACTTTGACCTGCACGTCGGGATTGACGCTTTGCGCGCCCAGAGTGAAGGCGTTGATGCCGCGGATGACTTCCGGGATCGGGAAAGCAGCCACATAGCCGATGACATTGGATTTTGTTTCCTTACCGGCAACGATGCCTGTGACGTAACGGGCTTCGTACATACGGCCGAAGTAGTTGCCTACGTTGGGAGCCGTTTTGAAACCGGAGCAGTGCAGGAAAGCAATGTCGGGATATTTTTTGGCGACGTTGATCGTCGGGTCCATATAGCCAAAGCTGGTGGTAAAGATCACTTTGTTGCCCTGGGAAGCCAGTTGAGTGATGACGCGTTCAGAATCGGCACCCTCGGGAACGGATTCGATGTAACTGGCCTGAACGTTGGGCATGTTTTTTTCGACATACTGACGGCCCAGTTCGTGGGCCATGGAATAGCCGCCGTCTTTGGCAGAGCTGACGTAAACGAAAGCGACTTTGGGTTTGTCACCTGCTGCCTTTGGATCGGACTTTTTGTCGCCGCCGCAGCCGGCGAGTAATGCACTGCAGGTCAGCAGACCGATCAGAGCGATGGACAGGATTTTCTTCATGCAAACAACCTCCTCGATAAATTATTGCTGTTTTAATTGTAACAACGGGCGGGCAAGAAAGCAAGATTTTGTGAAATTTAATTAAAATTTGCGGCTAAAGATGTGAAATCTTGATGTTTTAGGAATGGCGAAAGTGCAAAAACGCTTTCAGCGTTGGAGAGTTCAAAAAATTGCTGCGGTGTAGGCGATAAAAAACGTAAATATAGGAAGCGGCAGACTGAGAGCTGTTTTGCTGCAGATCAAAAACAACGGAATAGCAAATGTAGTTCAATAAATTAAACTAAAATATTAATAATTAATTCAATAATCAAATTAATTATAGAATTAAAGATAAAATTCAACTATATTTTAATTACACTTTCTGTATGTTATAATGCTCTTGTTTTAATATCTTAATATACAGGAGGAATAAAAATGAAGAACAAGAAAATGCTTGCGCTTGCGATAATGGCTACGCTAACGGCATGGGGGAACAGTTCCTCGTATGTTCTGGCGGCACCGCCAGCACCTACAGAACCTATTGATTATCAAACTTCACTGGAAGATATAAATTGGGCAGCTGCCCCTACAAATACGCCAATTGTAAATGTAATAAATAATGGCGATGTTACTTTGACTGGCAGCAACAAGATAACCAGCGCTAATGACCAATGGGCAGCCAATTCTCATGGTATTATGGTTCAAAATAATGGTAAGGTAGCAGTGAAGGAAACTACAGATACTACGATCGTTGTTAAAGGTAATGGTTCGTACGGCGTTTATGCTACTTCAGGTGGTACGATGATGAATAACGGCGAACTGAATATCGTGATGGATTACACTGGCTGGAATGGCAATACGTATGCGATTGCAGCCCAGGATAAAGGCGAGGTCGTATTGGGTGCTGGTTCCAAGACTACAATTACTATTGCCGGTGGTGAAACTCACGGCCTTTATGCTGCAGCCGATGGTTTGATCACCAATGACGGCAGTTTGAAAATAACAACAAGTAATACTACTGAATGGGGTGCAAGTGCTATTGTTGCAGACCAAGGGAAAATAGTTTTAGGCGATAAGTCGAATACAATTATTGCTACTGCCGGTCCTGGCGGCAAAGGGCTTTGGGCTGCTAATGGCGGTGCTATTATCGGTTCAGGGCAGTTAGATATTGAAAGCAGTGGTCAATCCGGGACTGGTATAGAGGCGTCCGGCAACGGTGAAATATCTTTTATGGACGGTTCGGAGGTCAATGTTATAACTACTGGTGCGAATGCTTCCGGTGTTTTGGCTGAAGGAGGTATAGTCAGCAGTGTCGGTGATTTGACGATCATTACTAAAGGCCAGTCTTCGCATGGTGTGATGGCTGGGGCGGACGGTGATGTCAAGCTGGCATATGGCTCCGATGTTAAGATCACAACTGACGGCAGCGGTTCTCACGGGGTTTATACTAATGGTACTGATAGTAAAACTACTATTGGCGGTACTTTGGTAATAAACACTACAGGCACTCAGGATTCCCATGGTATCGCGGCTGCCGCTGGCGGACAGGTGACATTGAACAGCAGTTCTGATACACAGATCGAGACGTCAGGTTCACGATCGCATGGCTTTTATGCCGCTGGCGGCACGATCACTGGCAGCGGCAGAGTGGATATAACGACTGCTGCCGCTGAAACCAGCGGATTATTTGCCCAGAACGGCGGCAAGATCGTTCAAAGCGGTGATCTTATAGTAACGACAGCAGGCGCTGCTGCGCATGGCGTTTATGCGGGCGGCGCTACCGCACAGGTTAACTTGTTAGGTACAACTGATGTAGTTACCAAAGGCGATACAGCGCATGCCTTATATGTACAGGAAGGCGGAACGCTGGAACTGGCCGGGCAGATCAAGGCTGATACCTATGGTGCGCAGTCCAGCGGTATTTATGCCAGTGGCAATGGTACGATCAGCACGACAGAACCGAGTATGATTTTTGTAACGACGGAGGCGGACAAGGCGCATGGCGTCAGTGCCGATGGCGGCACGATCGCTTTAGCTGGTACAGCAGTAGTGGATACCAAGGGGGACAGCGCCAATGGCCTGCGTGTCAGCAACGGCGGTAAGATCAGTACGACAACGCCAAGCCTGATCACGGTAGCGACGAAGGCGGATAAAGCGCATGGCATCAGTGCCAATGGCGGTACGATCGCTTTGACGGGCACGGCAGAGGTGAAAACTTCAGGTGACGGTGCTAACGGTATCAGCGCAGACGGCGCCGGCAGCAATATCCAGCTGGAGAATGTGCTCATAACTACCGAAGGCACTGAAGCCCATGGCCTGGCAGTCAATGCTGGCGGTAAGATCAGTTTTGACGGTGCTGCCAAGATCACGATGACTGAAAAAAACAATGCCTACGCGCTGCACGCTTATACAAGCGGTTCAAGTATCACGGGGCAGGGGCAGATAGATATTGACGGCAGTATCTATGCAGGCGATGGCGGTAAAATAGAGGTGGCGGCGGCCGATAATTCGCGGCTGATCGGCGATATCATTGCGGCATCAGCAGGCAGCACGGATTTTTCCTTCGGCACAGGCTCGCTGTTTACCGGCAGTACGATGGTCGACGGCGTGGGGGCGGAAAACAGGCTGACGCTGGGCAGCGGTTCGCTGTGGCAGCTGACGGGGACGTCCTCGCTGACGGCGCTGACGAATGACGCGGTGATCGATATGCGTCAGGACAATAATAGCTTTAGTACGCTGACAGTTGACAACCTGAACGGCAACGGTACGATCATCATGGATATTGACGGTGCCGCCGTTGATCAAAGTGATAAGCTGATCGTCAATAATACCTTTACCGGTAACCAGGTACTGTCTTTGCAGGAGATCAACGGCCGTGACAGCGACATTGGGCTGGGGCAGGCCGCCGTGGGCACGGTACTGGCTACTGTCAATAACGGTAACGGCGTTTTTACTGCTGACGACCATGAGGGTTCGCTTTATTGGGAGCGGTATGAGCTTGGTTCGCAGGCTAACGGCAGTACCGGTTATACGGACTGGTATCTGAAAGCGGTCGATACGCTGAATCCAGGCAATAACCCGACGACTACGGTCAAAACCGCTATGGCGGCTGGCGCGCTGGCTTATCATACCTGGCGCATCGATGACAAGCTGATGGAACGTATGGGCGATCTGCGCCAGCAGGGCGAGGACGCACAGGGCGTCTGGGTAAGGCTGAAAGGCGGTAAGCTCAGCCACGACGGTAAGTATGGCTTTGAAAACAAATACACGATGTATGAGCTGGGCTATGACCAGGTTATGAAAAAGACGGCTGATTATACCCGTTACGGTGGCGTGTCGGTGAGCTACAGCGACGGCAGCAGCAGCTATGACAGCGGCAGCGGCGACAACAAAAATAAAGCGCTCAGCTTTTATGTGACGCAGCTGGGCGAGAAGGGGCATTATTTAGACGTTGTGGCGAAGTTCAACCATATGGACAGCGACTTCACTGTTTTTGACAGCAATGGCAAAAGGATAACCGGTGATTTTGATAATACCGGCGTTTCGCTGAGTGCTGAATATGGCCGCAAAAACAGCCTGAGCCAAAATGGCTGGTACGTTGAGCCGCAGGCGCAGATGACCGTTGGTTATTTGGGCGGCAGCAACTATCTGTCCAATCAGGTACAGGTAGATCAAAGCGGTATTTCCAGCGTCGTAGGCCGGCTTGGCTTCAATATCGGCCGTGACATCGACAGGAAAACCAATTTCTACCTGAAGGCTAATCTGCTGCATGAATTCAGCGGCGGTTATGATGTGACCTTTACCGATAAATTTGGTAATCGCGCTAAACTGGATGATGATTTTAATGATACCTGGTTTGAATATGGCGCGGGCGTTGCTTTCCAGGGCAGCAAAAACAGCTATTTCTATCTGGATGTGGAACGCAGTGCCGGCAGTGATTATAAAAAGGACTGGCAGTGGAATGTCGGCGTCAGCTGGACCTTCTAAAAGCGCCTCTTGCCTGCGCGGACGGACAAAATAACGAATATTTGCAGTAACTGCCGGCCTGTGTTGACAGGCCGGCAGTTTTGCCGAGAAAGTAAGATTTTGTGAAATAAAACCGAAAAAGCTTGTCAAAAAGCGGCTTTAAGTAGATAATTATAATGTATGAGTATGTGTAAATGTAAATTGGGATAAGGCGGGTAAGCATGGGCGATACCGAAAAGACGGCAGGCAACAATAATAAATTTTTAAAAGGGACACTGATCTTGACGGTTTCAAGTATCGTTGTCAAGGTCATCGGCTCTCTGAACTGGATCATTTTATCGCGGGTCTTGGGCGGCGAGGGCATCGGCCTTTATCAGATGGGTTTTCCGATCTACCTGATGGCGATCACTTTGTCGTCGGCGGGGATACCGGTAGCCATTTCGATCATTACGGCGGAAAAACTGGCGCAGAAGGATTTTCTGGGCGCTAAACGGGTCTTTAATGTTTCGCTGCGGCTGCTGTTCGTTACCGGACTAGTTTTTGCGTCAGCACTCTTTTTCGGGGCCCAGTGGCTGATCGATCATCACTGGATCCGTGACGGCCGTGCTTATTATTCGATCATTGCTTTGGCTCCGGCCGTATTTTTTGTTACATTTTTAGCCAGCTTCCGCGGTTATCTGCAGGGCTGGCAGATCATGACGCCGACGGCTGCTTCCGAGATCGTGGAGCAGCTGATGCGCGTGGTGACGATGATCGTTTTTGCGAATATGTTTATGCCGCACGGCCTGGCTTATGCGGCAGGCGGCGCCAGTATGGGCGCAGGCGTCGGCGCTTTCTGTGCTTTGCTGGTCCTGATGTGGTTCTACAGGCGGCTCAAGCATAAGCTGAAAGAGGATCTGCAGCATCAGAACCCGCTGGCAACGAGAGAATCGGCGCGGGCCATCATCAGCCGTCTGCTGCGTCTGGCGCTGCCTGTTTCCATGTCCAGCCTGATGCTGCCGGTAGTGGCTAATCTTGATCTTTTGATCGTGCCGCAGCGGTTGGAAGCGGCCGGCTTTCATATCAGCCAGGCGACGGAATTTTTTGGTTATCTGACAGGGATGGCCGTACCGCTGATCAATCTGGCGACTATTTTTACTGCTGCTATGACGATCAGTCTGGTGCCGGCGATTTCTGAATCGCGGGCGTTAAACGATGTGTTCGGCATCCGGGCCAAGACCAGAACGGCCTTCAGGGTCGCTTTGATCATTACCTGTCCCTGTTTTGTCGGGATGTATTTTCTGGCGGAAAAAATAGCGGCGCTGATTTATAATGCTCCCGGTGCGGCGTCGGCTATCCAGACGATGAGCGTGGGGATCATGCTGCTGGGACTGCATCAGATCAGTACGGGTATCCTGCAGGGCCTGGGGCGGACTTCGATCCCGGTCATCAATATGATCCTGGCGGCGGCAGTCAAGGTGTTTTTGAGCTGGACGCTGACAGCGATACCGACTTTGGGTATTCGGGGCGCGGCGATGGCGACGGTGGTTGATTTTGGTCTGGCGGCCATTTTGAATATGATCTTTATTTACAAATATACGGGCTTTGCCCTGTCTTTCGGCGGTGTGTTCAAACCTGCGGCTGCGGCTGCTGTTATGGGCGCTGCCGTTTACGGCGTGATCACGCTGACGGCAGACTGGGGCGCCTGGGCGATCCTGGCGGCGATGGCCGTGGCCGTACCTGTGTATGGCGGCGTATTGCTGGCTGTGGGCGGTATGGGCAAGGACGATTTGGAGAGCCTGCCTTTTATTGGGCGCAGATTGCTGGCTGCCGGTCAGAAATTAGGGTATTTTAGATAAGAAGGTAGAAACATGGAAGAAAAAGATTTACAGCGGCAGGAAGAATATACTTTTACAGTACCGCGGGCCGAAGGGCAGAAGGTCTATCATTTAGGGGCCAGACGCTTTAAAATGCTGGCCGGCGCGGTCTTGATCTGTACTGTCTGTATGGCGGGCGCGCTTGTTTATATGGGCTATAATTTTTATCAGTTCCGGCAGGAGCGCGCTGATTTTTTAGAATATCAGGCGAAAAAAGGCGAGCTGGAAGCGCAGCTGCAAAGCCTTTTGGCAGACAATGAAAAAATGCTGCGCGATATGTCCGAGATCACGACGCTGGAAACCAAGCTGCGCCGTGCGTTGATCCGTGATACTGACAGCACGAAGCTGGGCAGCGATCTTGGCGGTACGACAGGAGCGGCGGCGACGAACACCGGCAGTACGCCCCGGTATTTGGGGCAGGGTGGCCCTGCTGATTTGGGCGTGAAGGAAATGGCAGCTGTGCTGACGGCGCAGAATAAAAATATGGCGCAGCAGATCGATGAGAAAAAAACTTCGATGAGTGAACTGCTTTCGGAGCTGGAAGGGCGCAACAATAAACGTTCGGTCTTTCCTGACCTGTGGCCTACTAAAGGCGGTACGGTCAGCTCACCCTACGGCGGACGGTCAGGCCCGATCGGCGGCGGCTATGACTGGCATCCGGGCGTGGATATTGCCGTTGATTTCGGCGAACCTGTTTACGCCAGCGCGATGGGTACGGTAGAGGTCGCCGGCTGGAACGGCGGTTATGGCCGTTATGTGCGTATCGACCACGGTAACGGTTATGAAACGGCTTACGGACATATGAGCGGCATTGCTGTTGCGCCCGGTCAAAGTGTGCGCAAGGGCGAGATCATCGGCTTTGTAGGCAGCAGCGGTTACAGCACCGGCCCGCACGTGCATTTTGAGGTTTTTGTCGACGGTCAGAATGTGGACCCGATGTATATGCTGAAGATCGGCCAGCGGCTGAATAAATAATAATTGAAAAGATAAAGAAAAGGCGTTGCTTCCCAGGAAGCAGCGCCTTTAATTATCCAGCTTTATTTTCAGCCTAATTTACGTTCGACCATTTTTACCAGGACAGCAGTGCCGCTGGGCAGCGCTTCTTTGTTCAGGTGCATATCCTGATGATGCAGTCCGGGAGCTGCCGCTGCGCCGACGCCAAAGTAAGCCGCTTTGATATGGGGATATTTGTTGACGAAGTAATGGAAATCTTCGCCGCCGGGATTGACAAGTTCTTTAGCCAGTTTTTCTTTGCCGACGACTTCGACGATACATTCGGCAACTTCTGCTGTCAGTTCGTCGTCGTATTCAGCAGCGGGGATCACGCCGTCGGGAGTAGTGACTTCGGCGGTTGCGCCGACAGCCGCTGCCGCATTGGTCACCGCGCGGCGCAGTTTCTCTAAAAGCTCGGTCATGGCTTCGTTAGTTTGTGCTCGTGTATCAACGATCATTTTTACTTTGTCAGGAATAATATTGGGGGCTGTTCCGCCGCCGCTGATACTTGTGACCTTACAGGACCAGGGGACGATGGGATTGATCTTGATGGCAGTGATCGCATTGATGGCAACAGCTGCCGCTTCGATAGCGTTGACGCCCAGATGCGGACGGGCGCCGTGGCTGGAAAGACCGTTAATGGTGACATGTACGAACGTGCTGGCTGCATGACGTACAGCAGGCGACATTTCGCCATAAGCAATATCCTGTATAGGACGGATGTGCAGACCAAGTGCTATATCGACATCTTCAATGACGCCGGCGTCAATAACGGCCAAAGCGCCTTTTAAGGTTTCTTCACCCTGTTGGAACAGGATGCGCAGCGTGCCGCGCTTAACTTTGCCGACCAGTTCTGAGGCAGCTGCCAAAAGCATGGCGGAATGCGCGTCGTGACCGCAGGCATGGATATTTTTCTTTGCGCCGTCGATGAGAAAGGGCAAGGCGTCCATATCGGCACGCAGCATCATCACTGGTCCGGGCTCGGCGCCTTTGATCTCGCCGATAACGCCGGTGCCGCCGATGTTACGGGTAACTTTGTAGCCCATTGCTTCTAATTTATCTGCCAGGTAGGCAGAGGTTTTAAATTCTTCAAAACCAAGTTCAGGAATTTGATGTAAGTCGTCGTAAATATTGCGCGGATCTAATTTGTTCATAATGCATCGTTCCTTTGTTTTAAAAATTAAAGCGGGCATTACGCTTTAAGGTAATTATAGCATTAACATGACTAAGAAGCAAAAAAGGCACAGCAAAAGCTGTGCCTTTAGATAGAAAGATTTATTTACCGAGGATGATCGAAGTCAATGTGATAGGATCGACATATTTGCCGTCTTTATAGACACGCATATTACCGCTGGCGATTTCATCGATCAGGATCACTTCGTCGTTGTTGTAACCAAATTCAAATTTGATGTCGTACAGATCCAGGCCCATTTTAGCCAGGTCGGCAGCAACGATCTTGGTGATCTTCAGGGTTTGTTCTTTCATGCTGTCAAACATTTCCTGGCTCATGATACCCAGAGCGGCTAAACCTTCAGAAGTGATCAGCGGGTCGCCTTTGGCATCGTCTTTCAGAGTTGCTTCGACGTAACCGCCTTCAAGAACGGTACCGTCGGCGATGTAGTCGCCATAACGGCGGATGAAGCTGCCGGTTGCTTTCAGACGGCAGATGACCTCAAGGCCTTTGCCGAATACTTTAGCAGGCAGGACTTCCATAGTGGCGTTGTCGATATCAGCGCTGACATAGTGGGTTTTGACGCCTTCTTTTTTGAGGATCTCGAAGAAATGGATAGAAGTTTCGAGATTGGCTTTGCCAATGCCTTCGATAGTCAGGCCGATACTGTTTTCACCGGGATCAAAAACACCGTCTTTACCGGTGCAGTCATCTTTGAATTTTAAGAGTACATTGCCGTTTGCCAGGGAATATACTGTTTTAGTTTTGCCTTCGTAAATTTTTTCCATTGGTAACAACCCTTTCACTTTTAAAAGTATTGGAACTATTACAATATTATATAATATTTGGTCTATTAGTGGCAATAGAAGAAAAGAGGAATTTTCTTTAATTTGACAGGTCCCGGCGAATGTGATATTTTGAAATCAAAGAAAACAGACAGGCGGTGGCGTAAATGATCAATATCTCGATACCTGCGATCTGGATCGCATTTTTTGGCGCTTTATTCGGGGCGATGCTGGGTGTGGCTTTATCCTTCTGGTTTATCAAAAAAGAAGTACAGCGGGAAGTAAAACGGATCGAAAACGAATATAAATATCTTTTGGTACAGGGGTTAGTCGGCGGCGTTATGAAATACTTTTTTAAAGAGGAGGACGGCGTGAATACTGCTGCTGCAGAAAAAACGCAGACAGAAAAACAGTGCTGACGGCAAGTTAAAAAACAGGTTTCCTGAGCAAGAACAGGGAGCCTGTTTTTTTATTCTGAGAGTGGTGCTGCAAGAAAAAATTGGCGATAGGTTAAAGCTGACGCAATACTGACATGGACGAAATTTTTTTGGATTATTTTAAAAAAAGCTAAAACAGTATGGATAAAATCATAAATACAGCGTATTGGAAAACAAGAACGGTCAATTAATAAATATAGATAATAGATAGCATAGAGTTGAAAAGGTGAAAAATATTTTGTACAATAGTTACAGTTATGTTGATGCTAAAAAAATAAAGGGAGTGAATTTTTATGAAATTGAAAAACATTGTTTCTGTACTGCTTGCAGCAGCCGTTCTCGGCATGGCAGCCATAGGCTTTGCCGCTGACAGACCCAGCCCGCTGACGCTGACCAGAGCCGCTATCGCGGCTGCTAAAAACGAGATCCCGGCCAGCTGCGATTTTCAGGGGTATAAGACTCAGGACGAGAACAGCCTGATCACTTTTCAGGACCCGGCTACTTTAGAATATTACTTTGTAACGGTTGCTACCGCAACGTCTAAAGTAGAAGAAGTCAAAGTCGAAGGCGCAGTTTTTGTTTTAGGCAGCACCGTCATCAACAAAAATCAGGAGGACATCGAAGCCGCAGTGCTGGCTGCTTATCCTGACGCGCGTGATATTGCGGTAAGTCTGGTTAAAGACGGCAATAATTCTTATTATCAGGCCTTTTTTGCAGGTGACCGCTTTAAAGGCGAGCTGAAATTCAATCCTGCGACCGGTGTGATCATTGAACGTGAATTAGAGTATTATTGAGCAATAAGCCAAGCTGAAAAAAGAAAAGCCGTTTCCGATTTTTCGGAAACGGCTTATTATTTTGCGGTTTGGAGCGGGTGACGAGGCTCGAACTCGCGACACGCGGCTTGGGAAGCCGCTGCTCTACCACTGAGCTACACCCGCAGATGATGATTTGATTACAAAAGGTATTATATCATAGTTGCTAAAGCCCTGCAACAGCAGGCTTTTTAAAAACAAGTGAAAATTATCGACTGTTAAGAAACAGGTATGATCAGTTTTAGCCGTTTAGACACAGTTGCATATCTTTGGTTATTGATGATATAATAATTCCTGAAAATTACATTTTATTAATAAAATGTATAATAATTATTTGAATAATAAAAAATAAACCAAGCAGCTTAAAATATATTTGAAAAAATATCGAATTTACCAAGACCAAAAGATAGCTTTAATTAAGATCATAACAGCCGTATTTACAAATTAAAGGGATAGTTGAGAAGAGGAAGCCATGAAAAAACAGGATAAAAAACAGGCGCTGGCTTTGGGGATACGTGTGAGCATAGTGTTTTTGATGACGGTGGTGGTACTGTTTTCAATAGCTTATTATGTTTTATCGCAGAACTTTAAAGCCCTTCTGACAAATTATACAATTGAGCTTATACAATCTATGACCATCCAGGGCGTTGAAATGGTGACCGAGGAACTGGAAGATAACAGCAGAAATATTACGGCTGCTGCCGATAGCTGGGAAGATGTTACCACTGCAGGGCTGCCTGATAAATTTCCCAAAATGCCTGTTAGTGGGAAGGTACTCAGAATGGTGTATGTTTCTGATGCAGGAACAGTTGCTTCTGATGGCCGGAAGTTAGATATCAGAGACCGTCAGGACATCAGTACGGCTTTGGCTGGTAAGACTGCGATTTATGGTCCGTATTTTAATGAAGCGCGTGAATTTGTAGTCTGTTATTCTGCACCTGTAAGGCGGAGCGGCAAAGTAATTGGAGTATTGAGTGTTGAAAAAGACGGGTACCGTTTTTGTGAGTTGATCAAACATATCAGGTTTGTCAATTCTGGCGAGTCGTATATCATCAATGCTGAAGGGACCGATATTGCTGTCAGTGAGATAGAACACATGGATTGGGTTAATTCGCAGTATAATGCCAGACGACTGCTCAAACAGCATGAAGATGCAACGACCAGATCTATTTTAGATCTGGAGGCTAAAGGGTTGGCCGGTGAAAGCGGTGTTGGCACGTATTATTGGAATGACGGGTTGTGTTATGTTGTTTATAAACCGATCCCTGTTGTGAACTGGGTTTTACTGGTAGGTTTGCGTGAGGAAGAAATCATAGCGATGACACAGTCGGTGCTGCTGGCTTCCGTTTCTAAAGGCCCGACGCTGGTTATTTGCCTGACTTTATTTTTCATTTTGACGGGACTGATCGTTTACTGGATCATTTTGAGTATGAAAAAGAATGCGGAAATCAATGATAAACTGGAGTTTATTGCCAATCATGATACTCTTACCGGCCTTTTGAATCGCCGCTTTATTGAAACGCAGTTATTGGAGCAATGGAAATTTCCGGTCAAGGTTCCCTGTCAGGCCGCTGTGTTTATGGTAGACATTGATAATTTTAAAAAATATAACGATCACTATGGACATTTGCAGGGCGACGACTGCCTGCGTCAAATTGCCGCTATGTTCAGACGCACTTTTGACGGTTATCAGGGAAGTGTGGTACGTTATGGCGGTGAAGAATTTGTGGCTGCTGTTTTTCTGATTGAGCGGCAGGCGGCTTTGGAATTGGGAGAAAAGCTGTGCAGGTCAGTAGAAGCTGCCAGTATTCCAGATGGGCAGGGCGGCAGTGTTACTGTCAGTGTTGGCCTGGCTTTTACGGTTTCTACGATACAGGCTTCGCTCTACGAATGTATCCGTACTGCTGATAAGGCGATGTACGAAGCAAAGCAGGGCGGGAAAAACCGGGTCGTTATTTTGGATGTTACCGGCAGTCAGCAGGGTGACGGTGATATTAAAACAGTAAAGGTCTGACGGTAGAACAGGGCAGACTGCTTGATAGAAATAAGGCTTCTCATCTTTAGATGAGAAGCCTTATTTTATGTACTTAAAACTGGAACGCCGATACTGTTGGGTATCTGTGGGTAGTGTTTTAATATAAGTGTCTGCAGAGCTGAGCTATTTTATTCCAGCTCAGGGTTGATATCCTTCTCTTTTAAACGTTGGCGGACATTCTGGGAAAAAATATAAGCTAAAACGGAAGCCGCTGGTACGCTGACGATGATGCCCAGGACGCCGGCCAGACTACCGCCGACGGTGATGGCTGCCAGTACCCAGATTTCTGATAGACCCACGGATTTACCGACGATCTTAGGATAAAGGACATCGCCTTCGATGCGCTGCAGTACAAAGAAGAAAAGAATAAACAGCCAGATCTTGCCGGGAGCGGCCAGCCCGATGAGAATAAGGCCTAAAAGAGCGCTGATAATGGTGCCGATGATAGGTATAATAGCCAGAAAGCCGACGATGACCGAGATGGACAAGGCGTAGGGCAGACCTAAAAGCAGCATGCCGGCGAGGCATAATAATCCCAGGCAGAAAGCTTCCAGCAGCTGACCGCCGATATAACCTGAAAAAATCGCATGGGCGGCACGGCCAAGATCAAGCAGGTAAGCCGCGCGTTTACTGCTGCAGAAGGCTAAAATCAGATCGCGGGTCTGGTTAGCGATTTTTTCTTTGCTTAATAACAGGTACACAGCAAAAACAGCGCCGATAACGATATTGCTGATCAGGGAGATAATAGAGGTCGTGATATTCAAGGTATTATAGAATAAGGTCGTTTTATTAGTTTCCCAATAGGTGTCGAGGGCGTGCAGTAATTCTGACCACTGCGCCTGCAGGTAATCCAGCGTATCAGGCGAAAGTGCCAGTTCAGCCCACCTCTCTTTCAGGGAAAGTGTCACTTCGGCAGAGGCCTGGGGCAGTGTTTTAACGATCATATTGAAGCTCTGGTGCAGGTCCGGGCCGATCTTGAGGCCGCCAATCAGGACGACGCCGATGATAACGGTCAGCGTGACAATCAGGCAGACGGGACGTTTGACTTTTTGGGGCCAGTCAGAGTGGAAGCGTGCAAACAGTTTTTGCCAGAGACGTTCGATGTGCACTAAAGGTACATTGATGATAAAGGCCAGGCAGCCGCCGATGATAAAAGGCATGATTAAATTGAAGAAGAAGCCAAGCAGGGCCAGCGCCGCTTCATAACGCCAGAGTGCCCAGATAAAGAGGATGACTGCCAGCAAGGGCAGGAATCTTTTGCGTTCCATTATTTTTGCTCCTGTATAAATAATTATAAACTGATTCCATTGTACCATAGAACTAGCAGCCCTTAAAGGGCAATTGTCTTGGAAGTGTGAACATTTGGCGAAGTTTTGGGTCTGCCTGTTCTTGTGGTATCGTTTGAGTGCTTAATGAGGTCTTTGCGAATTTAGCACACATACATACCCTTGTGGTATTGTGTGAAAACTTGGCGAGGTATTTTCGAGCCTAGTGAGAATACATACCCTTGTGGTATAATAGCACTACGAGTTTAAAAAAGTTGGTGAAAAAATGATAGTTATCAGTAAAGCGATTTTGCATATTATGGACTTTAATTCAGGCGCCACTATCTATTCCAGAGCGGAGCTGGATATGGGTGCGCCTGGTACTTATGATTTTCTGGCAGGACATCTGGATAAATTATTCAAGGATGCTTCGGCGAAAACAGGGCAGTTCCTGCCGGAAAGCGTTTTCAGTCAGACGGCATCTAATTATTTGGATGAACATATCACTTTTGCTGATTTCAGCGCCGGTATCTGCAAAGATCTGGATGTCTGCCTGACAGATGCCGGTGAGACGGATATCGTCGATGTTGTTGTCTGTGATTTTACGATCGAAACGGAGCGTTACCTGGGACTGATGCTGTATGGCAGCCGGCCTGCATATACACATCAGGTAGTCAATGACGGTACTGCCGTCCGCAACGAGATCATCCGCCATTATGCGATCCTGCCGAATCCGGTGCAGAAGGTCAATACTTTTGCGCTGGTCAATGTTGCCAGCGGCGAGCTGCGCTTTGCCGATAAAAAACGCAGTATCGGCGGCGAAGACGTATATATCCTGCCGCAGCGGATACTGCAGTGCAGTACTAATACCTCGACGCGGGAAACGGTAAAGCTGGTAACGGAAATGGCGGGGCAGATCGCTGAAAATTACGGTTACAGCAGTACGGAAGCCGTAGCCAGGGTCAAAGGTTATCTGGCGGAAACGGCTGAAACTGACAGTAAGCTGACGACGGCTGCGCTGGCTAAAGAGGTGTTTGCCGATTCCGAGGTGCTGCAGCAGGAACTGCAAAAGGGACTGGAAGAAGCGAAGCTGCCCGAACAGGTGCCGGTGGATAAAAATTACGCGCTGCGCGCGAGTAAATCGCTGAAGATCAAAACTGATACGGGGATCGAGATCATCGTGCCAGCCGAATGTCTGGAAAATAGCGATTATATCGAATTCGTCAGCAATCCTGACGGCAAGATCTCCATTTCGATCAAGAATATCGGCAAAATATTGAACAGATAAAAAAACCAGTCCCTAAGGACTGGTTTTTTTATGAACCTCAAGCTTTGGGTTCTGTTTTTTCTGTTTCCTCTGCCGCTGCGGCAGGAACGCCTGTGACTTCGGCTGTTTCCGCCTTGCTTTCGTCAACAGTTTCTGTCAGCGGGGCCTGTTCTTCTTCAACGATTTCCGGTTCGTGGACCGGCATTTTGCCGCCGCATTCGCCGCAGAATTTGGCGTTGAGCGTTACCTGGGCGCCGCAGTTGGGGCAGGCTGTTTTCGGTTCTTCGCCGGCAAAGGCGGTAGCTTTGATTTTGGCTATCGCGATTTTCAGCTCGTCGATCTTGGTCAGCGCTTCGCTGATAGCGGTGCAGTGTTCCTTGAATTCTTCCGGGATATCTTCGCCGGCTTCAAATTTGGCCCACATGATCTCGCCGATCTTTTTGTGCGTATCGCTGATCTTACCGCGTTCTTTATTGACTTGAGAGTTCAGGCGCTGGATTTCGAGGGCAGCTTCTGCT
>ERZ791915.615-NODE-615-length-34879-cov-8.786670_pt1 | contig 34879 bp, 29 predicted proteins | sample MGYA00510139_ERZ791915 | MGnify/ENA primary metagenome ERZ791915 (study PRJEB30046, sample SAMN00792117) | human gut metagenome | study: EMG produced TPA metagenomics assembly of the A metagenome-wide association study of gut microbiota in type 2... | reverse complement strand
TAACGCAAAATGTACCCTCCTTACTGGGTGTCCAGTAAAGAGGGTACATTTCATGCAGCTAAAGTTTATTTTAATGCACTTTTTGGTAATTCCTTTACCAGGGACCTCGATTCGCCTATTAATGCAGGACTTAATTATGGCTATTCTCTGCTTTTGTCTTTATTCAATCGTGAGATTGTCTCTGCTGGCTATCTGACGCAGCTGGGCATCTTTCATGAAAACACCTATAATCCTTATAACTTTAGCTGTGATTTAATGGAACCCTTTCGCATCCTTGTCGACCGCTATGTTTATAATATGAATCCAACAACCTTTGCAAAAGATGAAAAGCGAGAGATTATCAACCTTTTTCAGGAGATTCTCTATATTGATGACTCGAGACAATTTTTAGCAAATGCTATCAATATTTATGCAAATAGCATTTTTCAAGCCCTGGAGAAGTGTGATACTTCCAAGATTAAGATCTATGAAATATGAGCTATCGATTTATGAGACTGTTAGTATTTTTTGACCTGCCAACAATAACGGCGCAAGATAAACGGGAATATCGAGCTTTTCGCAAGCTATTGATCAAGAATGGCTTTTTTATGATGCAGGAATCCGTCTATTGCCGGATGATCCTAAATAAAGGCCAAGAAGAGGCCATTGTTTCCATCCTCCTAAAAAATAAGCCCAAGGATGGATTGGTCCAGCTCTTATCGATTACGGAAAAGCAGTTTTCCAATATTAAGTGCATTGCGGGAAGTTTTGAGACGGATGTACTCGCTAGTGATGAACGGGTGGTGGTTTTGTGAAGCTCCTCATTCCAGATTATCAAATCAATTTAACATGGAAAGATTATTCCGTTCCCACCCTCATTATTGAAAATCCTCATCAGTTCTTCGAAATTATAAATGACTTGGTCTTGCAGATCAAAGAAGGAAATAATGGAAAAGCCATCTATTCTGATAAGGATAAGCCTGTTCCTTTAGAAAAAGCTTTTGAAATTTTAATCGATTACCTATCCATTGATTCAGTTCCCAAAATGCTTCTTACGAAGATCCAAAAAAGAATGGAATTTCAAGCTACAAATGGGCCTTTATTTGAAAACACACAGATTCTGTTAGCACAAATGGAACACCTAGCGGAAGAAATCGCCATGAGTCTAGATCTTGAAATAGATTGCGAAAAATTAACGGTTGGAAATCTCTTAAAAGCCTTGGGAATCACTATTAATTTGGATTATAATGGACTTGGTGAAAAAATCTTTGTTCTTATGGATCTTATTTCACGCTTTGAAGGAGATAAAATCTTTATTCTAGTCAATCTTCGAAGCTATCTTTCTAGTGAAGAAATACAGCTTTTTGTGGATACGGCCTTGGCTCATGACCTTAAATTTTTGCTTATAGATAACCGCCGATATCCCTTGTTTCATCAGGAAAAGAGGGTTCTTATAGATAACGATTTATGTGTATTATAAATTAGCACCTTTTGAATTTATCTACACGGAATGATAATCCGTTGATCAAATTTGAGGTTTGAGAGATATGTAAATTCAAAGGATAATCAAACGTTCATTCATACCCATTGCTTTTACCACTTGTTTGAGAGATATGTAAATTCAAAGGATAATCAAACCTGGATTCTTGGCTAGCATCACGACATGTGTTTGAGAGATATGTAAATTCAAAGGATAATCAAACGCTGGTCGGTCTGATCTCACCCTTGATGGCGTTTGAGAGATATGTAAATTCAAAGGATAATCAAACAGTTGAGCTCCTGTTCATACAGGCTGATGTGTTTGAGAGATATGTAAATTCAAAGGATAATCAAACTCCTGCTGTCCATGCCTCGCCTCGTACAATGTTTGAGAGATATGTAAATTCAAAGGATAATCAAACTAAACGCCACCTTTGCCGTCATTGAGAGCGTTTGAGAGATATGTAAATTCAAAGGATAATCAAACGGACTATCTGACGAAGGCGCTGATTGGCTAGTTTGAGAGATATGTAAATTCAAAGGATAATCAAACTTCTCTGCTTGTTACTAATGCTCCTTGCAGTTTGAGAGATATGTAAATTCAAAGGATAATCAAACATAGGAGGGCATTCGATGAGCCTTGAATGCGTTTGAGAGATATGTAAATTCAAAGGATAATCAAACGATGAGAGATGCTGCTGCTTGCTGGTTTCCGTTTGAGAGATATGTAAATTCAAAGGATAATCAAACCGGCTATTTGCTGATTCGTAAGGCCCCGTTGTTTGAGAGATATGTAAATTCAAAGGATAATCAAACCCCGGCCACTTCAAACCCTTTGGCGTCATGTTTGAGAGATATGTAAATTCAAAGGATAATCAAACTGATCATATACTCTTCAAAAGCCGTTAAGTGTTTGAGAGATATGTAAATTCAAAGGATAATCAAACCAAGCTCCTGAAGCTCCGGTAAGTTAGCCGGTTTGAGAGATATGTAAATTCAAAGGATAATCAAACTCAAAACCCTCGCCAAAGAGGTCAACATTAGTTTGAGAGATATGTAAATTCAAAGGATAATCAAACCGTCGGCGTCATCCACGGTTTTGCCCTCCCGTTTGAGAGATATGTAAATTCAAAGGATAATCAAACCATCCAGCCCGGGACGAAAATCAAGATTAGGTTTGAGAGATATGTAAATTCAAAGGATAATCAAACGGGTATAGCACTGTGTTACTGCCTATCACAGTTTGAGAGATATGTAAATTCAAAGGATAATCAAACCTTTTTCATTAGCGTATCCGAAAGCTCATCGTTTGAGAGATATGTAAATTCAAAGGATAATCAAACGGTCGGACTGGACGGTTTCGCCCCAGAGACGTTTGAGAGATATGTAAATTCAAAGGATAATCAAACATTAAGCCCTTCGGAAAGCTTTTCTGGGTGTTTGAGAGATATGTAAATTCAAAGGATAATCAAACGGAATATCATATCGTCATAGCAGACGATGTGTTTGAGAGATATGTAAATTCAAAGGATAATCAAACCTTAATCTCGCCCCCGAGGAGCCGGTCGAGTTTGAGAGATATGTAAATTCAAAGGATAATCAAACCTTCACCTTCTCCCAATTTTACTACATTTGTTTGAGAGATATGTAAATTCAAAGGATAATCAAACACAGTTTGGCGAATTCTTCCAGAAGCTTCAGTTTGAGAGATATGTAAATTCAAAGGATAATCAAACTCAACGATGTTCAAAGCCTTGAAATATGAAGTTTGAGAGATATGTAAATTCAAAGGATAATCAAACAGTATGACGCTTTTTCCCAATGGCAATTGCGTTTGAGAGATATGTAAATTCAAAGGATAATCAAACATATCCCCGAATATATCGTTCCTTATGACGAGTTTGAGAGATATGTAAATTCAAAGGATAATCAAACCATTTTCATCTCTGGTATTAATGGACGTAGGTTTGAGAGATATGTAAATTCAAAGGATAATCAAACAGGATTTCCGTCAGCCACGAGCAATGGTTAGTTTGAGAGATATGTAAATTCAAAGGATAATCAAACAAAAAAGGCAATGGCGGCAAGGGTGGAGGTGTTTGAGAGATATGTAAATTCAAAGGATAATCAAACCTGCTGTCTGAAATGCGAATGACAATAATGTTTGAGAGATATGTAAATTCAAAGGATAATCAAACCATGCTCCGCATCGACTGCTGAACGTGGAGGTTTGAGAGATATGTAAATTCAAAGGATAATCAAACTCAAAATCTAGGTTGCGTTTAATGGAATCCGTTTGAGAGATATGTAAATTCAAAGGATAATCAAACATCTTGCCCGTGATCCGTCGGGCCAACAAAGTTTGAGAGATATGTAAATTCAAAGGATAATCAAACCTTAACCACAAAAATGACCTTTAGGAGGTGTTTGAGAGATATGTAAATTCAAAGGATAATCAAACCAATCTGGCCACGAACAAGCCGCCGACGGTGTTTGAGAGATATGTAAATTCAAAGGATAATCAAACTTCCTGCTGTGTAAGTTTTGATAATGCTCGTTTGAGAGATATGTAAATTCAAAGGATAATCAAACTGATAATAATCTCCGGTGTAGTTTTTGCCGTTTGAGAGATATGTAAATTCAAAGGATAATCAAACTGTCATACTCAGGGTGCTGTTGTTGAATAGTTTGAGAGATATGTAAATTCAAAGGATAATCAAACGAACGCTATACCGTTGACCTTCACGTTCGAGTTTGAGAGATATGTAAATTCAAAGGATAATCAAACAGTCAGTAAGGCCAAAGAGCTGCAGTCTCAGTTTGAGAGATATGTAAATTCAAAGGATAATCAAACGTCGGCGTCATCCACGGTTTTGCCCTCCCGTTTGAGAGATATGTAAATTCAAAGGATAATCAAACCGCTGTCGCTGACTCCGTTCTGGCGTCTGAGTTTGAGAGATATGTAAATTCAAAGGATAATCAAACACTTGCCACGCAAGTTCCAGACTTCAACATGTTTGAGAGATATGTAAATTCAAAGGATAATCAAACAAACATCGGACACAGAGCGCTTGGCCGCGTGTTTGAGAGATATGTAAATTCAAAGGATAATCAAACCGACGTTGACGTCAGCGATTTGCCTGACTGGTTTGAGAGATATGTAAATTCAAAGGATAATCAAACAATGAAAGTCAAAGGGCTCCCCAGGGCCCTGTTTGAGAGATATGTAAATTCAAAGGATAACTAAGCGTAAAATGTTTTTCGGTAGGGAAAAATAGTCCTTGCAGAATAAAAGGGAGGCCCCTATTGTTAAGATAGTGTTAACGGCACGAATATCAAAACAAAGGAAGGTCTCCCATGGAAAAGATTGTATCAGATGTCATCAAAATAATAAAAGGGTCTAAGAACGAAATTGAGATGGAAAAGGTCCTCTGGACCTTTCTCCTAAACACCGTTATCGCCATGATTGCCCTTGCCTTTGAGCGAATTAATGATGAGCTCTTTGCATCCCTCAAGGCAGAAGGATATAAGGTACAGCGCAAGGATGCACGCACCATTCAAGGTATCTTTGGTCCTTTGACCTACGAACGGAGGTTGGTGAAGAAGGAGGGAGAAAAGGCCTTCTATCCCCTTGATAGGCATCTGGGGTTTGAGCGCTACCGCAGGTACACGCCCTACCTTGAGTTCTGTGTGGTCAAGCTGGCTGCAAGGTCCGTCTACCGCGTTGTGGAAGAGTCCATCAAGATCCTTTCCCCAGTGATCATCAGCCACCAGAAGGTGGCCATGCTAGTAAGAGACGCCGGCCGGAGATACAGCAAGTATGAAGAGACCATGCTAACCGTTGACGCAAAGCCGGATGGGGAGCTTGTTAAGCCTGACACGCTCTATATCGAAGGCGATGGGCTCTACATCTCTAGGGTAAACGGCAAAGATCCGTCTCTGGAGAGCAAGGAACCTGAGGAAAAGCCCAGAAAGAAGGAATACAATGAGCTGCACCGGATTCAGCTGGATGTGGGCGTGGAGCAGGAAGGAAACGGGAAGAGGCACAGACTTGTAGATAGGCGTGAGTTCGTCGATACAGACCTTGCCAAGGTTCAGATGCAGCTGGAACGCTTCTTGGAAAGCTACTACAACCTTCAGAAGACCATCGTTATCTGCAACAGTGACAATGGACCAGGGTACGTGAGAAGCTCGTTTGAGCGGATGGCAGGAGAGTGTGGTCAGTTTGAGTTCTTCGTGGATCCGTACCATGTGAACCAGAAGGTCAAGACACGGCTCAGCTTCGCTCCCAAGGGCCTTCAGAACGACGTTTTACGCGTCCTGAGACAGTTTTTAATAGGGAGAAGGTGGATGCGTACCTCAATGCGGCAGAAACCCTTGTAGAGACCAAGGAAGAGCGTCACCAGGTCTTCCGCCTTTGAGGTTACTTGAATAGAAATTGGGACATGCTGAAGCCCCATTCTATGCGTAAGGGACTAGAGAAATCGGTGAGGTGCTATGGGACGTGCGAGAAAAGCCCCAGACAGTATTCCTACCGGATGAAAAAGCAAGGCCAGCGCTGGGGAAAGGAAGGCTGCTTAGCCATAGCCAAGGTCCTTGCGGGCCTGCAAAATGATGAGCTTGAAGCAGCGCTGTCCAGCAAGTTCAAGCCCGTAAAAGCACCGAAGAGCGAGGAACTGCGTAAGGCCTTGAGAAGCGCACTGAAGAAATCTCCCATGGTTCCACATGTGGGAATTAGAAATGGGGGAATTGGTGGCTATACGGCCAGCAGTACAGCAATAGGTCACTTAAGTTCCATTTTCCGCATTTAATTAGGCTGCAACACAATCTTATAGGGATCTCCCGAGAAAATGTTGACACATACCCCCGCGCATACGGGGATGAACCTAAGAACCCATCCCGCCATTCCCGTTTCCCAGGGTATTTTCCCGCGTATGCGGGAATGAACCCCATTTTCAGCATTTGGGAATGGTAGCGGCTCGAATTGGGATGGGCTGTCAGGCCAAAGCACTTTTAGTGATGAAGCTGATATTATCTTGAAAGCGGGACGGTGTTTTTGATAACGAAGGTTGAAAAAAACACAAATTCAAGCAAGATATACATTGACCTTGAAGTTGCTGATAGCCAAAAATAAGGGAGGACGTCTATGAAGAAAGAGAATCTCAGCCGTTATGATAGCGAAGTATGGAGCGACAACTCCAAAAATTGCGAGCAATGCAAAGACTGTATTTTTACGACGATTGAGGAATACCAAAAATGTACTTGCGAGATATACACTGATATGTATGATGACCCAAAACCCAATGACGTTATATTCAAAGGAATTCCGTGCAAGTATTATCAACGTTGCGAGTATTCCACGCGCATACGGGGATGAACCTAAAGGGGTGATCATCATGGAGTCTAATTCAAAAATTACGGCTTTACTTGGTTTGTTGATGGCACTTCCCATCACACTTTTTTGGACAGGCGTATCTGGAATTGGCATCACACTCGTTTGTCTTGTGATTTTCCCTTCAGAATACTTCTTACAAGCAACACTTCTTTTTACCACACTCTTTTTTATCGTTCTAAACGTCAACGGCTGGCGTGAACTACGAAGGTAGGCTGCTTACAAGCTAACTACTCCATAAGCATTCCCCGCGCATGCGGGGATGACTCCTTCGTCTGAGCAACAATCGCAGCCGGGTCAACGTATTCCCCGCGCATGCAGGGGTGTCCCTTGTACTAAACCTAGACTTAGCAGCGAACTCCTGTATTCCCCGCAGCTGCGGGGTTGTTCTTTTTGAGAAATGTATGAAAACTTAATGAAGAAAAAGTAAAAATTGGCTGCACTTTGGAAATTTAATTCAACTTCCATCCAGGCCAGATTAGATTGTCTCCTTTCAGCTGTGGTCTCCCACTTATTTAGTCTATGATACGATTTGAGCGCTGAGCATCTACCTAAACACTCCCTCTCCCTTTCTTATCTCCTATAAATCCTGTATAATAAGACTATCCACAACGAACCATCCACATAAGGAGCTTTTTACTATGGAACAAGATAAAAAATTTGCACTGCTCATTGATGCAGAAAATATTTCTCCGCAATATATCGATATCATCCTTTCAGAAGCAAACAATCTGGGGAATGTCATCTATAAACGCATTTATGGTAACTGGACAAGTCCGCAGATGGGGAGCTGGAAGTCGACCATTCTCGATAACGCAATCCAGCCGGTACAGCAGTACAGCAACACAAGCGGCAAAAATTCAAGTGATTCGGCTCTCATCATTGATACGATGGATCTGCTTTACCGGACCCAGCTTGATGGATTCTGCATTGTCTCATCAGACAGCGACTTTACGCGCTTGGCATCCCGCCTGCGTGAATCGGATAAGTATGTCTTAGGGATGGGGGAGAGCAAGACGCCGCGCTCCTTTATCTCTGCTTGCAATCGGTTCCTGTATCTTGACGTCCTTTATGCAGAATCAAAACGGGAAGATATGCCTGAGACCGAACAGGCAGCGCTTCAGGAAGAACCTGCTGAACCAAGAAATCACGCAAAAACCAGCAAAGCGGTTCAGGAAGGCAATAAAAAAGTGCGGGCCATCCGCAGTGCCCTGATCAAACTTACCGATGAGAATTCCAATGATAATGGTTGGATCAGTTCAAGTTATTTGGGTAATCTCGTCATTCGCCAATATCCGGACTTTGACGTGCGTGTTTATGGATATAAGAAATTCCTTGACTTCATCCGTTCCCTTAATATCTTTGAAATCCATTCAACAAGCAACCCGAAGAACATGACGGCAAAGACCTATTATTTCCGTTTGAAATAGAGGAGAAAGGCTGAAAGGTTTCCATGCCTGATGCGAAAAGTTTTTTAAAAAGGTGCTTGCCAAGTATTAAAAACTATGGTATCATCTATATCTGTCAGGTGACTGATTGGCCCAGTAGTTCAGTTGGTTAGAATGCCGCCCTGTCACGGCGGAGATCGTCGGTTCGAGTCCGTCCTGGGTCGCCAATGCGGAAGTAGCTCAGTGGTAGAGCATCACCTTGCCAAGGTGGGGGTCGCGAGTTCGAATCTCGTTTTCCGCTCCATAGGAGTATAGTTCAATGGTAGAGCAACGGTCTCCAAAACCGTGGATCTGGGTTCGAATCCTAGTACTCCTGCCAGAGAATTTTGAAAGACATGCTGCATAGCGGCATGTCTTTTTCGTTATAATTCCTTATTTGTAATGGTACACGATGATGTAAGGTTATAAAATCCGCATTTAATACCGATAATAAGGCGCGCCCTAAACCGCCCTTCGGGCGGGGACTGAATAAATTTTTCGATAACACGGTTCTACGGACTGCTAAGCACAGCAGACTGTGCTTACAGGCAGCCTCGAACTAGCGAAAAGTGTTCCCCGCTACTGCTTATGTGGAGACGTCGGGGGAAAAACGCCTCTTTTCATCCACTACCCACTCCCGCAAGCAAGCTCGCTGGTTATAATCCTGCTAAGAAAGACTATTTGCAAGATCATCGTACACAAAAACGGTTCCGTTACTTTTGCATCCGCCAGATTCTAACTTAGGCGGATGTAAGGGATAATCCGACTCGCACTCTGTGGTTTCACCTTGGAGCACCGGCTTTGCCGGCAGAGGAAACTCTGAATGCTCCTATCGTCGCTGCCCTCTGAGTAAGTTCGCTGCACGAATTTACTCAGAAAGACGGTGATATTTTTTGGGCGACAGTGAAATGAGAGTGTGGTACGCAGCTTCGTATGAATCGTCATGCTGCCATTGCATTCATAATCATAAGAAGCAAGCAATGGAGGCACGTTGCTCTGGATAATCGGCACGATTTGTGCACCGAGGTTCTTCATAGCTGGCCGCCCCTTGCCTTCCTCCTCCCATAATGCTATAATACTTCTATTAATTCCATACTTATGTGATGAACAAGAGAGTACCTTTTGGCTGGTGTCCCAGAGAGCGCAGGCAAGGTGGGAGCTGCGCACAGAAGCGAGAGGGAAGTTCACTTGGGAGCATCCGTCCTGAACAGAGTAGGGATGGCGCAGGCTGCGTTACGGCCGCAATGAAGTACAAATTAGGGTGGTACCGCGAACCTTCGCCCCTTTTCCGGGGTGGAGGTCATTTTTTTTAGGAGGCGTTGGTATGTACGACAAACTGGAGGAACTGCGGGAAAAGATCCGCAAGGACTTAGGCGAAGTCAAATGTGTGGATGACCTGAAAAACATCCGTGTGCAGTATTTGGGCAAAAAAGGCGCCCTGACCGAAATCCTGCGCGGTCTCGGCAGTGTAGCCGCCGAAGAACGTCCAAAAGTGGGCAAAATGGTGAATGAAGTGCGCAGCAAGGTGGAAGCCCGCATTGCTGACCAAATGAAACTGCTTGAAGCCCGCCAGCTTGAAGAAAAAATGGCGTCTGAAAAGATTGACGTGACCTTGCCGGGCCGCAAGGCAGCCGAAGGGCATCTGCATCCTGTGACGCTCACCCTGCGTGAGATCAAAAAGGTCTTCATGCGCATGGGCTTTGAAGTCGCCGAAGGTCCTGAAATTGAAAATGACTATTTTAACTTTGAGGCACTGAACCTGCCTAAGGATCATCCGGCCCGCGACATGCAGGACACGTTCTATCTGACCGATGAATTCCTCATGCGGACCCAGACCTCTCCTGTACAGGCTCGTACCATGCAGTCCCGTACGCCCAACAGCCCCATCCGCATGATCTGCCCGGGCACGGTGTACCGCAATGACTATGACGCAACCCATTCCCCCATGTTCCACCAGGTCGAAGGCCTTGTCATCGATAAAAATATCAGTCTGGCCGACCTCAAAGGGACACTGGAACTCTTCTGCAAGGAAATGTTTGGCTCTTCCGTCAAGATTCGTCTCCGTCCGAGCTTCTTCCCCTTTACGGAACCGTCCGCCGAAGTCGACATCAGCTGCGTCATCTGCGGCGGCAAAGGCTGCCGCGTCTGCAAGAACTCCGGCTGGCTCGAAATCCTCGGAGCCGGTATGGTGCATCCCAACGTCCTGCGCATGAGCGGCTATGACCCTGAAAAGGTCAGCGGGTTTGCTTTCGGGATGGGCGTCGAACGAATTGCCATGCTCCGTTATGGTATCGATGACCTGCGCCTGTTCTTTGAAAATGACCTGCGTTTCATTCGTCAGTTTAAATAAGGGGGCCGCTTGTTATGTTAGCTTCAATCAATTGGCTGAAAAAATATGTAGAGATTCCGGTTACGCCGGAAGTTCTTGCTGATAAACTTACCCGCGTCGGGCTCGAAGTGGAGCAGGTCCTTCACCTGGGTGAAGGCATCGAAGGCGTCATTACGGGCAAAGTCGTGACTATTGAGCGTCATCCTGATTCCGATCATCTTTGGGTTTGCCAAATGGACCTCGGAAAAGGGGATACGGTTCAGATCCTGACAGGTGCCCAGAACGTCCATCAAGGGGATGTAGTCCCTGTAGCTCAGGTCGGTTCCCATTTGCCGAACGGCATGGAACTCAAACCCGTGAAGATGCGCGGCCTTGATTCCAACGGCATGCTCTGCAGCGCGGGAGAACTGGGCATCGACGCCAAACTGCTTCTTCCCGAGCAGCGCGACGGCATCTTTATTCTCCCTGCTGATACACCTATTGGGGCCGATATCAAAGCCGTCCTTGGTCTTGATGATGTCGTCCTTGATATTGACCTTACGGCAAACCGCGGTGACTGCTTCAACATGCTGGGTCTTGCCCGCGAATGTGCCGCCGTCCTCGGAACGAAACTGACTTTACCGGACTATGCACCGGAAAGTGGGGAAGGAACCCCAGCGAGTGACCGCGCCACCGTCGATATTGTCGCCACCGACGTATGCAGCCGCTTTGGCCTGCGCATGATTGAAAACCTTGAAATCAAGGAATCGCCTGAATGGATGCAAAAACTTCTCCGCGCTGTCAATATCCGCCCCATCAATAACGTTGTCGACGTCACAAACTACGTCATGATGGAACTGGGCCAGCCTATGCACGCTTACGACTATGACAAAGTGGCCGGCCATCATTGGGTCGTCCGCCGCGCTCATGAAGGCGAACACCTAAAGACCCTTGATGGTCAGGACCGCGCCCTTTCGCCGGAAATGATCGTCATTGGTGATGATGAAAAAGGCATTGGCCTTGGCGGCATCATGGGCGGCTTTGAAACGGAAGTAACGGGCGCCACAAAGACGGTCATGCTCGAAGCGGCCACCTTTAACGGCCCGACCATCCGCCGGACCTCAAAAGCCCTGGGCCTTCGCAGCGAAGCGTCCCAGCGCTTTGAACGCGGGGTCGATACCATCTTGAACCATAACGCCCTGAACCGCGCCATCTATCTCCTTGAAGAAATTGGCGCCGGCAAAGCCGTTCACGGTGTGGCTGAATGTTACCCCGTACCGGAAAAACCGGTGGAAATCAAAGCGGCTCCGACGAAACTGGCCGCCCGCATTGGCTGCGACATCGACGCGGCAACGATGAAAGCCATCCTCGAAAACCTAGACTTTACTGTCGAGGAAAAAGGCGAGGACAGCTGGGTTGTCACCGTACCGACCTGGCGCAAGGACTGCGACTGCAGTGCCGATCTCAGTGAAGAAGTGGCCCGTATGTATGGCTATGACAAGATTGAATCGAAGACGCCGGAACTCATTATGGCCCGTGGCGGTCAGGCCCCCATTGAAGATGTGAAGGACATGATCCGCGACACCCTGACCGGCATTGGCCTTGATGAAGTCATGACCTACAGCTTCTATAACGCCCAGGTCTTTGATAACCTCGGACTTCCGGCTGATGACAGCCGCCGCAAGGCCCTACAGATCATCAACCCCATCAGTGATGATTTCCGCACCATCCGGACCACACTGACGCCGTGCCTGCTTTCCACCGTTGCGTATAACCAGGCCCGTCAGAGCGAACGGACAGCCATCTTTGAAGTGGGCCGCGTCTTCATTCCGAAAACCCTGCCGCTTACGGACTTCCCAGAAGAAAAGATGGTCCTTGCCATTGCCATGAGCGGCAAACGCAACCCCCTTTCTTGGAATACGGCTAAAGACGCCATCGACTTCTATGACATCAAAGGCGCCCTTGAAGAAGTCATGGACAGCCTCCAAGTGAAAGGCCTCTCCTATGGACCGACGAAGGAAGTTTTCCTCCATCCTGGAAAGAGCTGCGCCATCAGCTATGAAGGGAAAGTCATCGGCTTCATGGGAGCCATCCATCCGACCGTTCAGGACCGCTTTGGCCTCAGTGCGGAAACCTACGTTCTCGAAGTGGAGATTGCACCTTTCGTCAAGAGTGCTGAACAGATTCCACAGTTCGAACACGTCCCGCAATTCCCGAGCGTTTCCCGTGATATCGCCGTCGTTGTAAAAGCGGGTGTCTCCGCAAGCGACCTTGAAGCCGAAATCCGCAAAGAAGGCGGTGCCCTCCTCGTAGACGTCCGCATCTTCGATGTCTATACGGGCAAACAGGTTAAATCTGGCTATAAATCTGTCGCCTTTAACCTCACCTTCCAGGATGTTAGCCGCACCCTCCAGGATAAAGACGTCGACGACGTCATCAAACAGATCGTTGCCAACGTCCAGGATAAGTTCGGCGGGATGCTGAGAGATTAAGTTCATATTTTAGTCGGAGCAGCCATTGCTTCGATTTGATGTAACACGTGAGCCCATTGCTTTCGGAAAGATAACTCCGAAGCAATGGGCTCATAGCGTATTGTAGGACGGAAAGCCTCACGGTTGAGGGTAGGGGAAAGGGCTGTCAAGCTGTCTATTCGGTCTAGTGCGTTGGTTGTTCTACAGCTCTTTTGATCGGTGAGAAGGTTGTCGAGCTATATATATATATCCATCCTGTGGGCCGAATGGCTGTCTCGAGCCTGCGGATCTGGCTGTCAAGCAAAAAAACGTGACGCACGGCGTTAACAGGTCGAGTCTTTGCCTTACGGTCTTTTGCCTTACAGTCTTTGTCTTACGGTCTTTTGCCTTCGTGTTTTGCCTTAGAGACGGCGAAAGCCGTTCCGCTCTAGTGGGACGGATCGACTCTACGAGTCGAGCTCAGAGGCAAAACACGAAGGCAGGTAGTGGTGAGAATAAGGAATGCGCTGCTGAATATCATCATAGCAATAATCCCACAGATTGAATTTTGAGCTAGGCCCGATTGAGAAATACGCAAACAACAGCACATTTACCAAGAGCATACAATACCTCCCACGCTCAAAAAGCCCTGAACCGAATTCGTGTCTACGTTCGGTTCAGGGCTTACGTTACGGTCTTTTGCCTTAGAGACGGCGAAAGCCGTTCCGCCTTGCCAAGGCGGGGGACCAAAAGCCACTTGATTCTGCAAAGCAGAAGGCAAGTTCTTTTGGTGGTGGATGAGGAGGGCGTTTTTTGTCCGACGTCTCCATACGAGCGGTAGCGAGGAATATTTTTCGATGGGTCAAAACCGTTAATCGCAAGACACTGTCGAAGCGATTCGGCTTACGGACCGTGTTATCGAAAAATCAATTCGGCGCCCACGACCGAAGGGAGACGGTTTGGCGCCGACGTTCTGGTCTTTCTTCTATTTACATGATTCGAATGGGGCTCAGATTGGTTCAGATGCTCGGAATAACGCGAAGCAGGCTGACGACGTCATGCAACGAATGCCCCGTTCCGATCTTTTCTTCCATTTGCTTTTTGCGAATTTGGTTCAGATGGATCCAGATGCGAGGAGCCCCCACTTCCACCGACGACAGGCGGAAATTCCCGTTATTACGTTTTCCTAACGCCATCGTATTTCCTTCCATTTACCTTTTTCGAATATGGCTCCAGATTGGTTCAGATGCTAGGAATAACGCGAAGCAGGCTGACGACGTCGTACAAGATTTGGGTACTTCTAGGAAGCCTGCCGCGTTTGACAACGCAGATGGACCGATATGGACTGTAGGCGAAAAAGGTTTCCTACATCATCCGAAAAAATTCCAAGAAGTGGCTCGCCCGACGAAGGCATTTTTTCGGGCGTCTTTAACATGAAATTGTGTATCGCAACATTTTACGATGCGCCATGCCTTCATTGCCACCTCATAAATCTTGAAAAGGCAATGAAGGCACCTCGTGCAGAGAATCGGAGCGATTTTTGCTCCGAGTATAAAGAAAGGGGAGAAGCGCCCAGGCGTAAGCTATCCCCAAACGTGGGACGGTCCATCGTACGATAGGCCATGAGGCCATTGTTTCCACAAAACCTTTTTAAAAAGTGGCCTCACACACTTCATCAAATCAGCCCGATTTTTGGGCTGACTCAAAAGGGATCGACGAAGGCATATTTCGGGCGTCTTAGAAATGAGATTGTGGTACGGAACTTCTTACGAATCGTCAAGACTTTCTTGCTCTCATAAGAATCTTTTCTCAAGCAAGAAAGACACGTAACTGCATCGAATCGGAGCGATTTTTGCTCCGAGTATTAACATGGGGGGCCAATTCTATGACAAGAAGCTCCCCCCATGTTATAATATCCCCATCATAACCTCGAAAGGAAGCTCATCATGCCATCATCCATCGTTCGTAAAGCCGTGGTCCCCGTCGCAGGCTTTGGTACGTCCTTTCTTCCTGAAACCAAGACGATGCCCAAGGCCATGCTGCCTATTGTCGATATTCCCGCCATCCAGTTTGTCATTGAAGAAATCACCAAAAGCGGCATCGAGGAAATCCTCCTCATCAGCGGCCACGCCAAACGCGCCGTCGAGGACCACTTTGATTCCTCTCCGGAACTGGAGGACCAGCTCTTCCAGTCCGGTAAGACCGCCCTTTTGGAAGAAATCCGCGATATCTCCAAAGTGAATTTTCACTACATCCGCCAAAAGCAGCAGCGCGGCCTCGGTGACGCCATTTTGTGCGCCAAGGACTTCATCGACGGAGAGCCCTTCATCGTCGCCCTTCCTGACGATATCATCCTAAACGACGAAGAAAAGGGCCTTTCCCAGCTCCTGCGCCAGTTTGAAACTACCCGATCGACCATCCTTGGCTGCTGCGAAGTTAGGGCAGGGGACGTCTCCAAATACGGTATCATTTCAGGCGAAACGGATGAAACCCATCCGGACCTTGTCCGCGTCCATGACATCATGGAAAAACCGGTTGCTGAAAATGCCCCCAGCCATCAGGCCATCTTTGGGCGCTATATCATTACGCCTGACGTCTTTGATTACCTGGAACTCACGCCAAACGGCCTTAACGGACAGATCCAGCTGACCGATGCCCTGCGCGCCATGAGCCATAACGAGCCCATGTACGCCTACAACATGAAAGGCCACTTCTATAACGTCGGTGATAAAATGGGCTACCTCAAAGCCGTTGTCGACTATGGCCTGCGCCGCAAAGACCTGAAAGATGACTTTGCCTCCTACTTGAAGGACTTTGTCGCTAAAATGGAATAATGAACATAAGAGCTATGAAGCATGCTGCTTCATAGCTCTTTGCGTTTCTGCAATTGATTCTATCTTATATAACTTGTCTCTATCTATCGGAAAATATGATGAAGGGAAAATGAAGAAATGCTCCTCAGCGTCCCCAATATAGGGACTTTTTATGATATAATATTCTAATATGATATCAACTTAACAAGTTGCAGACACGTTACTCTTTAATCCCTATAAGAATGATTTTGTCATGGTGCCAGATACGTAAAAGAATGGGTTGTACCGGTTCGATGCGGGTCCCCGGCACCACTTTTTATTGAGTATGCATAGGGGGAACCCTTTAGAACTATAGATTTTCTATGAATATAATTTGAAGGAGACTTTTCATGTACGACTATCTGATTGTTGGTTCCGGCCTTTTTGGCAGCGTCTTTGCTCATGAAATGCATAAAAAAGGAAAATCCTGCCTTGTCCTCGAACGCCGTCTCCATGTTGGCGGTAATATTTACTGTGAGAACAAGGATGGCATTAACATCCATACCTATGGCGCCCATATTTTTCACACGTCGAACAAAAAAGTCTGGGACTACGTGAATCAGTTTGTTGAATTTAATAACTACGTCAATTCTCCCGTTGCAAACTATAAAGGCGAGCTCTACAATTTACCCTTTAACATGAATACCTTTACGAAAATGTGGGGCGTTGTAACACCTAAGGAAGCGGCCGAAAAGATTGCCCAGCAGCGCGCCGAAGCAGGCATCACGGATCCAAAAAATCTCGAAGAACAGGCCATTTCCCTTATCGGGACGGACATTTATACGAAGCTCATCAAAGGCTATACGGAAAAGCAATGGGGGAGAAGCTGCACGGAGCTGCCAGCATTCATCATTAAACGCCTCCCCGTTCGTTACACCTTTGATAATAACTATTTCAACGACCGCTATCAGGGCATTCCCGTGGGCGGCTACAATAAACTCATCGAAGGGCTTCTTGCTGGCATTGAAGTCCGTACTGGTGTGGATTATCTGAAGCACCGCGACGAATACAAAGATATGGCAAAAAGGATTGTCTATACCGGCCCCATTGACGAATACTTTGGTTACAAATTGGGCCCCTTGGAATACCGCGGCCTGCGTTTTGAAACGGAGCGCCTCGAAGAAGAAAATCATCAGGGTGTAGCCGTCATGAACTATACGGACCACGAAACGCCCTGGACTCGAATCATCGAACATAAACACTTCGAATTTGGTACCCAGCCCGTAACCTATGTGACGAAAGAATATCCCGCAGATTGGCAGCCAGGAGAAGAAGCGTATTATCCCGTTAATAACGCTAGGAATCAAAGCCTATATGAACAATATGCTGCACTAGCTCAAAATGAACAGAATGTAATCTTTGGAGGCCGGTTGGCGGAGTACAAATACTACGACATGGATGATGTTGTTGAATCAGCGCTTAACTGTGTCGTAAAATGCAAATGAGAGGTTTTAAGATGAATATACGAAAAGAAATTGAGATGCACGAACATGTTGTTCGAAGTTTTAAAATGACATGCATTGATGCTTTAGAAAAAAGTGCAGCACTTTGTGCTGAATGTCTTGAAGCAGGAAATAAAATTTTACTTTGCGGAAATGGCGGGAGCGCAGCAGACAGCCAACATATCGCTGCTGAATTTGTAGGTCGTTTCATGAAAGAACGAAAGGGACTTCCTGCAATCGCTCTGACGACGGATACATCGATTCTTACGGCTATTGGTAATGACTATGGCTATGAAGATGTATTTCGGCGCCAGGTAGAAGCCCTGGGCAAAGCAGGAGATCTTATTATTGGTATATCAACATCTGGTAATAGTAAAAACATTATTAAAGCTTTTTATGAAGCAAAAGAAAAAGGCATGAAAATTATTGCCTTTACAGGGCAAAAACACAGTGCTGCTGAGGAACTTGCTAACATTACAATTAAGGTGCCTTCCTCTATGACCGCAAGAATCCAGGAATGCCATATTATGGCTGGACATATCATCTGCAGTTACGTGGATCAAAAGTATTAGTAGGTATTGAGGAATGGAGCGTTTAAACCCTGTGGATATTAAAATTATTATTGCAACCCATAAAAAATACTGGCTTCCTAAAGACTCCATTTATCTCCCACTGCAGGTGGGGGCTGAAGGGAAAAAAGATTTGGGCTATGCAAAGGACAATATCGGCAATAACATTTCTGCTAAAAATGCTAACTTCTGCGAACTGACAGGTCTTTATTGGGCCTGGAAAAATCTCGACGCTGATTACATTGGTCTCGTTCACTATCGCCGCTATTTTACGAGAAAAGAAGTCCACAATATTGAAAAGAAAAAATCCCAAATCCTTACAAAAGAGGATTGGGAAAATTTGCTGTCCCGCTATCCCGTTATCGTCCCCGATAAACGCAAATACTACATCGAGAGCAATCGGTCCCATTATAACCATGCCCATCATCCTGAGGGCCTCAATATAACGGAGCAGATTCTTATCGAAAAGTATCCTGAATATCTTCCCGCCTTTAACACGGTTATGAACCGCACCTGGGCCCATATGTTCAACATGTTTGTCATGAGACGGGCTCTTTTTAACGACTATATGACCTGGATGTTTGACGTTCTTTTTGAACTTGAAAAACGAGTCGATATAACGGACTGGGATGCCTATGAATCCCGTATCTATGGCTTTGTCAGTGAACTCTTGCTTGACGTATGGCTGGAAAAGAACCACGCCATCTATCATGAACAGAATGTTTCCTTTATGGAGAAACAAAATTGGATCAAAAAGGGCGGAGTGTTTTTAAAAAGGAAAGTGTTTGGAAAATAATATATTAATTTCACTGTGTAAAGGTGAGGATTGTATGAAGAAAATAGAAACTGAAGAGATGAAGAAACTAGAATTAGACATGCTCATTGATGTAGCTAAATTTTGTGATGAAAATGACATAAGGTATTATCTTAGTGGAGGTACTCTTTTAGGTGCCGTCAGGCATAAAGGATTTATTCCCTGGGATGATGACATAGATATCAGCATGCCTAGACCGGATTATTTAAAATTTGTGAGTACTTATAATGGTTCCAGTGAATTTTACCAAGTTCAATCTATTGAAAATAATGATAAGTATTGGAGAACATTCGCAAAAGTTTTTGATACTAGAACTTATCTCAAGGAAGACGCAATAAGAATGCCGAAAGATGGAAATGGGGTTTTTATTGATATATTTCCCATAGATGGATTACCAGATGGAAAATTAGAACAGCTCATCCTCTTTAAAGAACAAGAGTTTTTAAATTTCCTATACCATGCATCTGCGTGGAATTATACGATGAGTCATAAATATAAGGATCATTTAGGACATTTTGCAAACTGTAAAGGCTTAGTTAGAACGTTTTTCAAATTTTTAGCCATTACTTTACTTCATCCACTTCCAACAATTCGAATAATAAAAACTATTAATAAAAATGCTTCAAAATTAGAGTATGAAAAATGTCGATATGTTGGAGCAATTGTTGACTGTGCTCATGGTGCTGCTTGCGAAAAGATGGAGAAGGACAATTTTGAACCTAGAAGTAAGTTCATCTTTGAAAATAGTGAATTTTGGGGTCCTAAAGGTTATGATGAATATCTCACAAATTTATACGGAGATTATATGAAACTCCCTCCTATAAATCGGCGTGAAACTCATCATGACTTTATAGCATACTGGAAAGAGGGTATTAATGGATGATTGCTTTATTAACCGCTGGCGGAGTAGGAAGTCGAATGCAGCAGGATATTCCGAAACAATTTATTCACGTAAATAATAAACCAATTATCATTTACACGCTTGAAGCATTCCAACATAATCCTAATATTGAATCGATTATCATTGCCGTATTAAAAGATTGGGATAATATCTTATGGGCATATGCTAAACAGTATCATATTTCTAAATTAAAATGGGTTGTTACAGGTGGATCAACTGGTCAGGAATCTATTCATAATTGCATCGGAAAATTAAGAGATATAGGTATCCCTTTAACTACGCCTATCATGATTCATGATGGCAATCGTCCCCTCATCTCTCAAGATATTATTACAGATAGTATTGCAACCTTTAAAAAGCATGGTTCGGCTGTAGCTGCAATTCCGTGTGTAGAAGTAGTGTTTAAGAGCCAAAATAAAATTTCATCAAAAGAATTTTTGGAACGAAATGAGTTATTTAGAACTCAGACTCCACATACTTATACTTTAGGGAATCTTTTAGAGGCACATGATATGGCGAAAGAAAAAGGATTACCCGATATGGCTGCAACTTGTTCTCTTATGAGCGCACTTGGGTATGAAATTTTCTTTTCAAAAGGGGCGGAAAAGAATTTAAAAATTACTACAATGGAAGATTTGGATATATTTAAGGCGTTATTAGCCGAAAAATAAGTATTTTATAGTAAATTTTAAGTTGAAAGAGAGAAAGTTATGAGTGTAATTTATAGCTCTGAATATTGGTTCGATGTTAAGAGAGTTGCGGATGTTATCCCAAACTTAAATCAACTTAAGAATAAAAAAATATTAATAACTGGAGCTACAGGGATGATTTGCTCCGCAGTTTTTGAAATTTTAATATATTTAAACAGAAACTATCATTTTAATATTAGTATAACGTTAGCGGGGAGAAGCAGAGAGCGAATTAAAGATCGCTTTAAGTTGTTAAATGAGAACGAGGATTATAGGTTTACTTTTTATGATTCTACTTCTTATTCTTTTGATTACAGTGAAAAAGTAGATTTTATTATTCATGGCGCTAGTCCTGCTGATCCAAAATCCTATGGCCTGTATCCTGTAGAAACAATGAAATCTAATATTATTGGTCTCGATACATTACTAAAAGTCAATAAAAAAAATACGAATTGCAGACTTTTATATCTATCTTCAAGCGAAATATATGGTAGGAAAGAGGACAATGATCCATACAAAGAATCAGATTACGGTTATGTTGACGTCTTAAACCCTCGAGCCTGCTATCCAAATGCTAAGCGTGCAGCAGAAACTCTTTGTGCTTCGTACTATAAAGAATTTGGAACTGATTTTGTTATTGTCAGACCGGGCCATATTTATGGGCCTTCTATCACGGATAAAGATAGTCGTGCTTCTGCTCAATTTACAAGAAAAGCAAAAGTTGGAAGGAATATCATACTGAAGAGTGTAGGAAATCAATTGAGATCATATTGTTATACTCTCGATTGCGCTTCGGCAATTTTAACGGTCTTATTAAATGGAATTTGCGGGAATGCCTATAATATTTCAAATCCAAAATCAGTAATATCAGTGCGAAATTTAGCAGAACTAATGGCAAAAATAGCTGGAGTAAATATCAATTATGAATTACCAAGTGATGAAGAAAAAAGTAACTACAACTTAATGGAAAACTCGTCTTTAGATGCTACTAAATTAATTAAGCTAGGATGGACAGGCATCTTTTCACCTGAGGAAGGTGTGGCACGTACTCTAAATTATATTGATTTATCATAAAAATACTTGTATATGATGGATAAAAATGCTTCTAGATTAAAGCTAGAATAGGAGATTGGTAAGTGAAATATGTAAATTACGTACTTATTATTATATATGTAATAATCTCCAGCTTAAAGAAAATTCTTGGGTTGCCAAAAACAAGTAATAAAAAGATGTTGATCATTTTGGATCAGCCTGGCATAGGGGATACCGTATGTCTTTTAGATGCCTTATACAACATTGAACGAAATTTCTCTGAAGAATTTCAAATATATTTTACTGCGCCAAAATCCGTGATACATTTTTTGATGTCAACTAATTCCACTTTTGGCTTTGAATTTATATCACTAGATTTAGTTGACAAGTTCAAATTAAATAAATTCAAATCGAATTCCCAAATACTACAAGTTCAAAAATGGGATGTCATTATTTCATTCAATCGTATAGGTATTTTTTTAAAGCTACTTATTTTTTCATTACAGTACAATAAACTTTATGTAAGTGAATTCTTGGAAGTGGCAAACCATGTCATCGAAAGGTTCTTGAGTAAATTTCTTTCGAATTATTCATGTCTAAAGTTTCCTTATCGAGAACATGTACTAACAGTTCATAAGAAAATGTTTTACTTTGTTTTTAATTCATTATATCCGAATCGTACAAATCCACATTATTTGAAGTATAATATTCCTATTCTTTCACCACCAATTTTAGAGAAAAATGAAAACTATATACTTCTTTGTCCTTCTATAGCTCGGGATCATTCCAATCCTTTTAGAGCCTGGAGTGTAGATAATTATGTGAAATTATGTGATTATCTCACATCCACATTGAATTTAAAGGTTTGCGTGTCTGGTACGAGCGCTGATTGCAGCGTAAATTCATATCTCAAAAGGCAAGTACTTAATAAAAGTATGGTGATTGATTTAACTGGCGGGACTTCTTTTAAAGAATGGATTGAACTCATACGAAATGCAAAATTTATAGTTGGAAACGATAGTGGATATATTCACCTAGTTGCCCATTTGGGTGTTCCGTCGTTTGTTATTTCTGGGTATTGGAACTATGGACGATTTCTTCCATATCCAAATGACCATAATAAGAAAACTAAACCTGTTGATATTAGAATAAAAAAAGTATCTTGTGAAAGTTGTTCGAGAAGATTTATTCCACAAAATAATTTAGATAAAAAAGAATGTGATAATGATATAAAATTGTATAATACATATAAATGTATTCATGATATTTCTTGTGAATATGTAATTCAAACAATTGAGAAATTTTATCATACTAAAGAAAATTGGAATGATATAAAAGTATAGTTTTTCACTTAAAACATATTAAATGGGATGCAATTTAACAGAATTACATATTGCAAATAGAAAGTGGCTAAGAAAAGTGGCTAAGAGACCACTTTATTTCTGCCGTATAATAACATTTTAGAATCAAGTAATCTTTAACTTAATATTTGTCTTTGTGGTGTGTAGCAGATAAAGAGGGCAATGCGTATGTTAAAAAAGATGCAAAATAACTTTCTCGCGTTTTTAAGTTGACGGGAAAACTTCATCTAAAGAATGAAGCGAACTTCTTTGGGATGCAAAGTTTGTTTTTGGAAATGATAGTGGATATATTCATTTGGCGCATTTTTTAAGGGGGCCTTCTTCTGCGATTGCGGGCTATTGGAATTATGGGCGATTCTTACCTTATCCTGAGGGAGAAAATAATAAGTGAGGAAAAGTTTTTGATATTCGAATTCCAATGTTATCTTGTGTTGGTTGTGCTCATTGCAGTGACATAAACTATGATAGACTGAACTGTAACCAAATTACAGAAAGATATGGTACCTATAAATGTATTTGGAAAATAAGCATAGAAATGGCTAAAAAAGTTATCAATAGTATGCTTTAGCGGATTGCACTAAGAGTACAGTATAATTCTATTGCAGGTATAAATTAAGGATCTTCAGTACACATCAATTTTTTCATTATATATTATGTACTATGGATTTTATATATAAGAGATAGAAATGTTATTTGAGCTAAATTGCAATAACAAGTTGGACACTTTTCTAACTCTGCTTAAGCTACACCCAGATTATAGATTTTATCTAGTTCCTCTGAAAATATCTCCTCTGGACTATGGCAACCGAGAATCTTGCGAGAAAGGCTGTTGCACCACAGCTCAATTTCAAAGACGTCTTCTGCTATGTAGGAATCAAATCCGCTTCCCTTTAGGGATGAAACGTAGGATAAGCCCGTTATGGCGTTCTACGGAGCCTTTATCGCACGAGGTGTAGGGATGCGCATAGTATACCAGTGTCTCTGCAGCCTTTTCAAGGCTTGAAAGGTCTGCAAACTCTGAACCATTGTCCGTCGTAATTGTTTTGAAGACCGCTCCGAAGTGTTCGCTGTATTCATCCAAGAGCGTTTCGAAGGCAGCCATAACGCTTTTAGCGGATTTGTCTGGCAGCTTAACAATCATGAACTCCCTGGTCTTACGCTCCAAAAGAGTAAGAAGGGCCTCATCTTGGCCGGACTTTGCGCCAATAACTAAATCGCATTCCCCATGGCCGAATTCCTTTCGTTCATCGACTTCTTTAGGCCTTGCTTCAATACTCCGGTCAAGTTTTCGCTTGTTCAGACGAAGCAGATGTTTCTTCGTTTTTCCGCGCAGTTTCATGGGCAGATTGTGGTTCCTGATATTCAAGAACTCCATGCCGACATAGTTGTACATCGTCTTTGTGCAAACCACTTGATTCCGGCTAAAGTCTCCCGATATAAGAGCATTGCCCACGCAGACATCAAGGAACCGCCCTGTGGAAAAGGACTTCTTTTCCACAGGCGCGATTATCAAGGTAACTGTAATGACTAATGACAGCAGGAGGCCTTTCTGTTCTCTTCGTAGACCTTATGCCCCCTGGAGGCCTTATACCGTCTTTTGGTGCCGTGATAAAGCAGTGTGGATCCGCGCTTGGTTTCATTGGATATGGTAATTGGAGAACAAGTAAATTCTCTGGCAATGGCTATTAAGGAATACCTATCTTTCAGGCGACTTTGGATGAGCATCCTATCCTCGTACGAAAGATGTTTTTCGTTTTTGCCCATTTGTGGTAGAATATGTGTTGCCCATAGTGTCATTCCTCCTAGGATTTGGTCTGGTAGCTATATTCTAATAGAGAATGCTTCATTATGGGCCTTTTTATATTCCCCAAATGGACCCTTTAGGGGTGCCCAACTTCATTTTACAATTAGCCAAATGTTATTTGATGTTTTTATTATAGAAAAAAGATTTATTTGTACTATCATACTATATATTGGGAGTTGAACCTATTTGAATGAACTTATTTCGATTATTATTCCTATATATAATTTAGAGAAATATATAGATGACTGCCTCTCATCAATTGTAAAACAGTCTTACCCCAATATAGAAATCTTACTTATTGATGATGGCAGTAGAGACAAGAGTTTTTCAAAATGCATCAGTTGGCAAAAACGAGATAGTCGAATAAAAGCTATCAAGCAGTACCATCAAGGTGTTAGTACCGCGAGAAACTTAGGAATAAAAATTTCAAAAGGGAAGTATCTTGCCTTTGTGGATGGAGATGATACGATAGCTGAAAACTATATCGAAACTTTATATGAGACGACAATCTGTATGGGGAAGGATATTGTTTTTTGCGGAATTAAAGAAATTCAATTTCCTAACAGAAAAGAAATAGATCATCTTTTATCTAGAAACTGCAGTGGCTTATTGAGAAATGACTTCCGAGAATTATACACTGGATCAATGCATTTATCAATTGGAACTCCAGTCTGTAAATTATTTAAGAAAAGCGTTATAAAGAAAAATGGTCTCTCCTTTAAAGAAGGGCTTGAAAACCGGGAAGATGCTTTATTTGTTTTTAGCTATCTTCATTATTGTAAAACTTATGCCACTACTAATTTAACCTACTATAATTATTATAGACATAATCGAGGGAGTGCCACTGAAAAATTTGAATATAGTAGAATTGATTCGGATATTTTATATTTAAATTTTTTAAGAACATGGTTAATGGATGAAAATATTCCCTATGCTGCTGATATTTTAGGTGCTGAAATTGTAGGGAGTGTAAGGAGTCTTGCCATAGTTCTAAGTAGAAAAAATAGTTTTAGAATTTATTATAGAGCAATAAATCTTGTTTGTAATAGAATTCGTGAAAATGTTAAATTGCCAAAAAATGTGACATATTTAAAACATAAGATTATGTTGAATTTGATGTCTTTACGGATTTATTTTTTGATAGGAGTCTATTATTGGATTAAGTTTTGTATAAATATATAGAGGTATTTTATATTTGCGTAAAGGAGTTGTTCAATTGACATTTGATAAATATAAAATAGAAAAAATCAAGATAATCTTATTGGGAATTATTACTTTAACAATTATTTTTCCTAATATACCCAAATTTGTTCAAGCAAATTTTATTTTCGGATCTTTATCCTCTCGGCTTACGGTATATTTCATACCTTTGCTATTTTTTTTAGTTTATCTTGATCATACGGTGGGTGCATTGACTAATAAGAAAAATCTATTTTTTAGATATACGTTTCTTTATTTTTCAATACTATCCATATCTTTATTAGTAGGATTGAAAAATTATCCGTATTATGAAAATATTTTATCAGGACCAGTTAACCAAGTTGACAAACTGCCATTTATTTATGGACAATTTTCTAAATGGGGAGTCCCGGTATCAGAGAAGGATTTATTGAAGATCTGGATGTTTGCTAGGCCCATAAAAACTTTTCTTGTAGAATATCTCTTAACATTCGTATTCTCAATCTCTATTTACGAGTGCTATAAGAAAAATATTAGCCAAACAATTTATCGATTTAATCAAGCTGTAGTTCTTTCGGTGCTAATTGTATTGCTTTATAGTTTTTTAGACCTTTTTTATTTGGGCGGTAATAAATTTGCTGAGTATCTGCTTCGCATATTAAACCCAATTATTCATAGTGTTTGCGATTCAGGAACTTGGTGGCCACCTTTATTATGGAATAATCAACTGAGATCAGTATTTGCAGAACCATCTTATTTTGGAATTTATATGGCTTTTGCATTGCCGTGGATATGGAAGAAAATATTCGAATACGGCAGCCGCAATTTTTATGCCTATTTTTATTGGGGAATGAACTTTTTTTCCATTTATTTTCTATATCTTTCTAGAGCACGTACTTCAAATATCTTGCTTTTTGGTGAAATTGTATTGGTAAGCTTTTTTGTAATGAATTATCTATCAAATAAGAAGAATAGACTTTTAGGTGTAATTTTATGTTCCATCGTGGCTATTATATGCTCAGTTAGTTCTATCAATTATTTTGCGAAGAAATCTACAAATATAAAGAAAAATATTACTGTAACCGATTACCTAGACGATACAGTCACATCATTAGCTAATACAGATAAAAGAAGTAATCGTTCCCGCTACTCAATTATGATAGCCGATTTTCGCATAGGATTAGACCATCCTATTTTAGGTGTTGGCATAGGTCTCAGAAATGCTTATATTCCAGAATATTTGCCAGATAAGGAACACTTGAGCAACGAAACTAAAATGTGGATTAAAAATCAGAAAAAGAAGGGCATCATGAAATCTGGTTTTCCAAAATTGGGTGAATACACTTCTCGATTTGCGGAAACGGGACTGATCGGAGTCGTTTTGTTTTTAATTCCTCCTATTTATTTATTGTGGGAGCTTTTTAATTCTGTGCGTCGTAAGTCAAAAGTTGAGGCTGATTCAACGCAGGAGATATTTTTCATGATTTCCTTAATGGGCATTCTGGCTTCCGGCATAGGTGATTCCCTAAATATTACGTATGCATACTGGATTATGCTTGGATTAGGCTATACGATACTCCGGAAAAATAGAGAGGAACAGCATGAATCAGCGTAAATTTGGGATTTTTCTCAGCTATTTGAATATTATGTTGCATGCTTTCATCGGCTTCCTTTATGTTCCCATCCTCCTTCACTATATTGGAAAGAGCGAGTATGGACTTTATCAACTCATGGGGTCTTTAATTGCCTATTTCAGTATTATGGATTTTGGCCTTACAGCAGCTGTGATTCGCTTTTATACGAAATACAAAGCACTCAATAATCAAAAGGGCATGGAAAATATCCTTGCCCTTTCCTTACGTGGGTATGGTATTGTTACAATCCTCGTTTTAGGAATTGGGGTATTTTGTTATTCTTTCTTAGATCAGGCTTTTGCTGTGTCTATGACAGCAAGCGAACTTGCTGAAGCAAAGTATATTTTTCTGCTGCTCCTCCTAAATATCGTTATTACTCTTTCTACCATGGTGTTTAGGGCTGTCATTAATGCCCATGAAAAATTCTTGTTCTTAAAGGGTTTAGAAACTTTTCAGCTCGTCTCACAACCTATTCTTGTAATTCTAGTATTGAAGCATTATCCTAGCGCTTTTTCTGTTGCTGCTGTTCAAACGGGCATCAATATATTTTTAGTTTTATCCAGGATTTTCTATTCGTTCCATGTTTTGCACGTGCGAATTCGTTTTCATGAGTGGGACTATGCCCTCATTCATGAATTCAAGCGATTGGCACTTAGTGTATTTGTTGTGAGCCTGATTGACCAGGTTTTTTGGAAAACCAATCAGATTCTTCTTGGCATGTTTAGAGGGACGTCGGCAGTAGCTGTTTATTCCATTGCTTCGCTGATTTACATGAATTATATGGCCTTATCTACAGCCATCTCAGGCGTATACTTGCCTCATATTACAGAAATGGTAGCAAAAGGGGAACCCATAGAAAAGCTGTCTACTCTTTTTATCCAAATTGGCAGATGGCAGTATTATTTACTGGGCCTTGTAGCAAGCGGTTTTATCATATTTGGCAGGGAATTTATTGCAATGTGGGCAGGTGCTGGATTTGAAGATGCTTATGCCATTACGCTTCTTATCATCCTACCCTTTACCATTGATCTTATCCAAAACATTGGTCTCGCAATATTGCAGGCTATGAATCGATATGAACTGCGGGCTAGAGTCTATTTTTTTATCGGCATGCTTAATCTTATTCTTGCAGTGCCTTTGGGCATCAAATGGGGAGGAATTGGCTGCGCCGTCGCTACAGGCAGCGCCATGCTGATAGGGAATGGGATTCTTATGAATTGGATTTACAGCACGAAGATTAAACTTACTATTAAGAAGTTTTGGATGAATATTGGGCGGATTACAATATCCATTCTTTGTGTTTTACTTATGGGGTTATTGTTGGAACATTTTGTTGAACTTCCAGGGAAACTTGGTTTTATCGTTAAAATTGTAGTTTATACCTTCCTTTATGGAGAAATGATTTATAAGTTTGCGATGAATGAGAATGAACGGAATGGAGTTAAAAAGATAGCGGGGAAAATGCCAAAATAACATTATACTTAATAAAAAACACTGGTTAGTGATAGAAAGTCAAAGTGAAATTTATTGGGGGAAATATATATGATGAATAATAGAACACGTTCATTAGAAATCGATCTTGCAAGAAAAGAGTTACACCATCTATTTACTCAAGAACGTTTATTACTCTCTCCTCATATAAATTTCATATATGGACGTAATGGTACTGGCAAGAGTTCATTAGCTGAATCCATCAAAAATCAATTAGACGACCCTAGGAGAGTGTTTTTGTTTCAAGGATTTGAAAGTGTAATTGGTAAAAATGAAAAACTTAACGCAATTATTCTTGGAGAGGCGAATGTTGAGATTAATCGTTCTTTAGAAGAAAAACATAATCAGCTTAATCAGATCGAAGCAAATATTGACAATGAGAAAAATGAATTGGAAGTATTAGACGGTAAAACTGAACATTTTGGCAATAGACTAGAAGCTGCGAAAAAAGACTATGATCGTGCTCTTAATGTATTCAAGGAGAAACAATCAGATATAGCGAGAAAGATTAAAAATAATAAACCTCAAATTGCTAATCCTAGTTACACTAGAGATACTTTGAAGGCGGAAATTGAGCAATCCGCCAAATTAGATGAAAGTACGCGCAAGGAAGCTTTAGAAAATTTAACTGTAAAAGAGAAAAAAGCAAATAAAATTAATGATTTCGATTGTGATTTGAATAACTTACTCGATGGCGTAAATGATATTTTGACTAATTCTGTAAAAAGAGCAATAACTCTCAAGCGATTGGAAGGTAACCCAAAGAAAGAAGAATTTGCGCAAACTGGAATTCAATTACACAAAGCAGGAGATATTTGTGCTTTTTGCGGGAATAAAGTAACTGAAGATTCTTTAGACGAATTATCCCAATATTTTGCGGGAAAAGATATAGAAAATTTTCAAAATACGATAGAACAAAAATATAAAGACGTAAATAGTTATATTGATAACTTAGAAAAAATTAAAATTAATATTGATGATTTTTATCCAAAATATAGTAAAGAAGCTCTGCTTTTAGAAAAGGAATTGATTGAGGTAAAAAAGTCCATAAATAAATTTTTAATAATTCTTAAAAGTGCACTAGATGAAAAGAAAAAGAACTTGTTTACCCCTTCAAAGTCACTCTCAATTGAATGCCCAAATTCTTTGACTGATTTGGTACGAAAAATTAATGAACTTACTGTAATAAATAACTCTATGAGCGTAGATAAAATAATCGATGATGCTCAGAATCGTTTGCGTCTAGACAAAGTATATCAATACACTCATGAGGAAGCTTATTTATCTATCAAAAATGAATTGGACGATAAAGAAAACAAATTAGAGAAAATAAAATGCGATGAAAAACAAATAAAAATTAAAATTAATAGATTAGATGAATCGAAGAAAATAATAGAAAAAGAAATTCAAGATTTACAGAAGCAAACGCAAAATGAAATGGTACTAGCCAATAGAATTAATGAACTTTTAGCTGGAAAAGCACCATTTGAACTTTCGTTAATAAAGGAAAATCCTAATTTAAAAGGTTACTATATAGTAAAAAATCGTGATGATAAAGAAGTAAGAGATATAATGTCATTATCTTCTGGTGAACTTAATTTTATTGGGTTCTTATATTTTTGGGGGAAAATTAAGGAGAATGAGAGTGTCAGAAATAAGGTAATTATTTTTGATGATCCAATGAATTCAAATGATGAATATTTTCAATATTATATAATGTCCAAGCTCAATGAAGAAATGAAAAAGGACAGAGAAAGTATATTCATATTGCTAACTCATAATAAGCACTTTTATCTGAACGCTTCCTATAGGTATGAATATCTAAAACAGTCTAAGTTGAAAAATATTGGTGCAAAGGGTGCTTGGCATATTCATTTTTTCCCCACTGGAAAACATACTGAAATTCATTATATTGAATCGAAAGAAGATGATTTTAAAACTAGCTATGAGTCATTATGGAAGGACTTAAAATTCCTTTATAACTGCAATGAAGCCTCTTGCGATTTACTATTGAATCCAGCACGAAGAATTTTAGAGACGTTTATTAAATTTAATGGACTTGATTCTCATGAATTTTATGCAGAGAACATTGAAGCAAAGAAGCTATTTGATGTAAATTCTCATTCTATAGATGACCTAGATTCAGAACTTAATGGTAAAACAAAGAATGAAATTATTAAATTAATTGAGGAATGTTTTTATAAAAATCATGGGGAGAGTCATTTCAAAAAGTTTTGGGATGTAAGCGGGGATAATTTTCAGCATTAAAAATTATTTGTTTGTGTGACCTAAGGAAAAATTGACTTTCATATATGTTTGAAATGTCGGGAGCATGAATATGAAAATCCTCATAACCGGCGGTGCCGGATTCATAGGCAGTAACTTTATCTTTCATATGCTGAAAAACCATCCGAATGACTGTATCATTTGCCTAGATAAACTGACATATGCGGGTAATTTGTGCACGTTAAGACCCATTATGAATCAGCCGAACTTCAGCTTTGTAAAAGTGGATATCTGCGATAGGGAGGCCATCTATCGGCTTTTTGCAGCTGAACGCCCTGATATGGTTGTGAATTTTGCGGCTGAATCCCATGTGGACCGCTCCATTGATAGCCCTAGTATCTTTTATCAAACGAATGTACTGGGAACGGTAACATTGCTGGAAGCCTGTAGGATCTATGGAATTAAACGTTTTCAGCAGGTCTCAACGGATGAAGTTTATGGTGATTTGCCCCTATCAGCCGCAGCACCTGGGTTTAAGGAGACGGACCAGCTTCGGCCGTCGAGTCCCTACAGCAGTTCTAAAGCTGCAGCGGATCTTGCAGTATTGTCCTATCATCGTACCTATGGGATCCCTGTCACCATCAGCCGCAGTTCCAATAATTATGGCAGGTTTCAGCACCCAGAAAAACTCATCCCCAAAATGATACAGCTTGCCCTTAAGAAGAAACCACTTCCCCTATATGGCGATGGCAGTAATGTACGTGATTGGCTTTACGTTCATGATCATTGCCGGGCTATCGATATGATTCTCCAGCATGGACGGGTAGGAGAAATCTATAACGTTGGATCAGGGGAGGAGCGCAGCAACCTTGAAATTGTTCGTCTTATTTGTCGAAGCTTGAATAAGCCGGAGAGTTTGATTCAGTTTGTGGAAGATAGGAAAGGGCACGATGTGCGCTATTCCCTGGATATTTCTAAGATCCGTAATGAATTGGGATGGAGTCCGGAGACAGCATTTGATGTGGGGATGGCAAAGACGATTCAGTGGTATGAGGAAGAGTATGGAGAAAATTCCCTTTAGATTATAAAGATAGATTGTGTCAATAATCTTTCGCAAATTCATTTTCAGCCGTCGGTGTACAGGGTTAACTGGCAGTGAACTGGTCATATGCCTGGCATTGAAATTCAAGTTCAAACAGATGGTCCATATTCAGGTATCTCTTGGATCCCCAGTCTGTTGCTGCTACATGGCGCAACCGGGCACAGACCAGCATCAGAGCGCTCTGGCCATCTGGAAAAGCTCCAATCGCCTTTGTACGGCGCTTGATTTCCCAATTGACTCGTTCCGTGGTATTGTTGGTTCGGATTCGATTCCAGTGTTCGCTAGGATAGTCCATATATGTAAAGGTTTCTTCGATGCCTTCTTCCACTTCCGCAGTTAGCTTCAATTCCCGAAGCTTCTCAGCAACCAGTGCAGCCTTTTCACGGGCTGCGGCTTTAGTTTCCTGAGTCTAAAATTTCAAAAACTCTGAAAATTGAAATTTTGCATAAAACGTGCAAAAAATCCAATGAGATTGACAAATTAGGTTTGTGTTATATATAATTATATAAGAAGATTATTTTTGCATGTGAACTGGGAGGTGGATCATGTTATTGCAATTTACTGTAAAAAATTTCATGTCCATAAAGGATGAAGTAACTCTGAGTTTGCTGGCTAATCCGAGTGTTCATGAGCATGAAGACATCCTTATCAGTCACAAAAATGAGAAGCTTCTGCCTATTGCATCTATTTATGGAGCAAATGCGGCGGGAAAGAGCAATCTTTTTAGAGCGATTTCAACGGCTATTAAGGCCATTCGCTATTCGAATGACCGGCAAATTGATCGGCCTATCGGTGGAATCATTCCTTTTGCAATGGATCCTAAAACCGTTAAGCAACCGACTTCTTTCGATTTTATATTCATTACAAAAGGTAAAAAATACCAATATGGTTTTTCAGCTACAAATCGGGCCATTATTGATGAATACCTTTATGAATTTCGTACTTCTCGTTCTTCTAAGATATTTGAACGCAGTCAATCCAATAAGTACAGCTTTACCAAGAAGAATGAAGATGAGTTTAACTCCTATGTTTCTAAAAATTCACCGAATAAACTATTCCTTTCTACAGCCACTAGTTGGAATTGCAAACTGACAAAAGATGCTTATACGTGGTTTTCTGAGAGCATTGATGTTTTTGATTCAAACTTTATCGCCGATTATGGAATGCAAATTCTTGAGGAAGGCAATGAAGAAGGCAAAGAATTTTTACGTAAAAAATTACAAGAGGCAGATTTTAATATAGATGGATACGTCCTCAAAGTAAGAGAAACGAACTTTGAGAATCTCAATCAATCAGCAATGCCTGAGGAAGCCTATGAAGTTATGAAAAAACTTTTAAAGGATTATAAGGGCAAAGAAGTAGAATTCAACGTATCTCATTCGGTTGTCGATAAAGACGGCCATCGCTCTTCGTATAGTTTGCCTTTTCAACTTGAATCAGAGGGAACCAAAAGGATGTTCTTTTATGGAATATCTTTCTGGAAAGCACTTAAATTAGGTAAAACGATCTTCATCGATGAACTAGATACTAGTATGCATCCCCTTCTTGTGAAATTCCTATTAAAAACTTTCAATGATATAAAAACTAATCCAAATCATGCTCAACTTATTTTTTCAACCCATGATGTTAGTTTACTATCTTTAAAAGAATTTAGGCGCGATCAGATTTATTTTGTCGCAAAAGATAGAAAATCTGCGGTCAGCACATTTTATCCCCTAGATGAATTTTCACCAAGAAAAACTGAAAATGTCCAGAGAGGATATCTGCAAGGCCGTTATGGAGCTATTCCGGTTATTAACCAGGAGGACCTCCAATGGTAGCATTTATGCAGAAAAGCAGAGGAAAGCGCCTGAGAAAACGAAAGAAGATTATTTTTATTGGGGCTGAAGGAAAGAATAAAACAGAAACAAAATATTTCAATTCATTCAATCGACTTCAGGATACTTATATTGTTAAATTTGCGCGCAATAATCGTACGGATCCTAAGGGAATGGTTACTTCCATCCATAAAGAAGCATAGACGGAAGGTATTACTGGACGCAATGGCGATGAGGTGTATGTCTTGCTGGATGCTGATTCAGAGCAATATAAAAAGGAACAGATCAAAGAAGCAATTTCGATAGGCAAAAATAAAAATGAAAATGTTATCATATCAAATCCATGCTTTGAGCTATGGTTCTTATTACATTTTGAATACACGACAAAGTATTTCTCTAGCAATCGTGAATTGATAAAAGAACTAAAACGTTATATTAAAAACTACGAGAAGAATTTAGATGTCTTTACTATGCTTGAAGATAAGCAAATGGATGCTCTGAAAAATGCTAAGAAGTTGCATTCAGTTCATGCAGAGACAAGGAAACAATTAGGATATGTTCAAAATCCTGAAACTGATATTGATATCTTAGTTGATAAGTTGAAATCTTGAATAAAATGGTAGAAATCGGTTATAACAAATACACTGGTTTCTTTGTAAAATATGAAGATGCTGTATCGTAAATTCCCTTACGAAAGGATGCGGGGAGATGGACCTTTATTTAAAGAAGAAAGTGCGGGATGCTTGTCCTCAGCTTGTTGCTGTGGAATCATAAGGCACGGCTCAAGCTGGCGCATCACATTATTGAAGTGCTTAAGAAATTTCAAGTTCGTGAAGAAATCTGTATAAGATGAAGGTTTTTGATAGCGTCACGGGTGTGATGTGTACCCCAAAAACTGGACGCATATAAATTAGTTAAATGGCATTAGTGG
>ERZ791915.613-NODE-613-length-34933-cov-2.880641_pt1 | contig 34933 bp, 39 predicted proteins | sample MGYA00510139_ERZ791915 | MGnify/ENA primary metagenome ERZ791915 (study PRJEB30046, sample SAMN00792117) | human gut metagenome | study: EMG produced TPA metagenomics assembly of the A metagenome-wide association study of gut microbiota in type 2... | reverse complement strand
TTCGAATCCTGTCACGTACATCTAAGGCCCCGGAGATGATGTCTCCGGGGTTTTTGTGTTTCACTATGAAATTATTTTTGTATCTCAAAACGAACACCGGCGCTCCTGGGATCAGAACGCAGCTGAAGAACTATTGAGATACATTACTTTCTTAAATTTCAGCTTAGTCTTGCTTGAAATAGAAAACATTTTTATATTTTTTCTCTTTTCTCCATTCACGTACAATTCTCACAGCATCTTCATAAGACAAGTCTGATAATGTTTCACCCAAACAATCCTTATGAGGTTGTCTGAAATCACCTACTACCGTATATTTATTTCCCATATTTTTCATTCCTTTCTTGATTAAATTTCCAATTTAACTGCAGTTTTCCGGAATCCGAAGATCTATTGAGATACACGTTTCCGGGCATCCGCCAAAATCTTACCAACAGAACTATCAAACTCTTTAATCAGAGTATTGATATGTAAAGCAGCCTGCACCATAGGTTCCAGCTTACGGAGCTGATCATAGCAGCTATTATAATCTGCTTCCAGATCTTCCAAACGATTATCTAAGATTTTTAAATATTCACGCCTTCTGGCTTCGGACTCTTTCGCATCAATGATGATATTCTCAAACTTCTGGTTAAAGCCATCACCGGGGGCCTGCATGATGTAGTCATATACAGGTTGGGATAACCGGATAGATTTGTTAATACTCTTCTGATAATTCCGGGGATTATATAACATAACGCACCTCCATCAATATGCTTTCACAAAAAATATAGGATCCAAATGATAAATATTGTTGCAGAACCGCAGGTTATCAGCCAGATGTAAATATCCCTGAGTAGTCTCTATAGAGCTATGACCCATATACAACCGCAGGATCTCCAGATTACCACCGCCAAGGCAAAAGCTGGTACCGAATGTGTGCCGGAGTAAATAGGGAAACAACCTGGTAATTTCGGAAGATATTTTCAAACGATCAATCACACACTTTAAAGCATTGCCAGTAAGAGGATCACCATTCTCAACACAGAATACATATTCATGACTACAATCAAGACGCTTTTTTAACCAATACTGCAGATACTTCTTTACAGTTCGACCCATAGGAACAATTCGGCTTTTTCCACCTTTTGAAAAATGGATCACAAAATAACTTTCAGAAAAATGTAAGTCCTGGATCTTCAGACGGACAACTTCTCCCGGACGCATCCCGGCATCCAGTAAGCAATGGATCATAGCAAGGTTCCGACATCCAAAAGTACTGTTAATGCTATAACAGGAATCAATTATATTCACCTCATCAACAGTTAACGGCTCTACCATCCGAGCATAAGCTCTGGGAAGCTTCAAATGCTCAGAAGGGTTCGCCTGACAATAACCATTTTCAATACAGAATAACCAAAAGCACTTCATATCTTTCAGGTAGTCTTTTCGGGTCCTGGCAGAGATCTTCCTGGGCTCCTTTGCTTTAAAGTTAGGGTTATTATCATTACGGATCTTATTTTTCAAATAAATTGAATACTGATTAATATCCAGCTTTTCAACTTCCTCAAGGGTGATCTGATCAGGTTCCTTCTGAAAACGATCAGAAACAAAATTAAAAAAGTAACCAAGATTGTTGCGATAATTCTTAACAGTCTTATCAGAGCAATAAGTTTCACGATCATTCAGAAACAGATCACGAGCTTCAGTAAGTACCATTCTTATTTCCTCCGGTAATAGTAATGTGACCAGTAGATTTATCCTGGTGAATATGTAGACCATCCGAATCAGCTTTTGCTAACAACTCTCCTAACCTCCACCTGGAATAAATATTTTCTTTAGCAGACATACGGAGTCTGTTCACTTCCTGGTTAAGATAATATAGATTCATCATCACACCTCTCTTTCAGTTCTTTTATTTGCGTTTCCATACCATTACACTTAATACGAAGATCCCGGAGCTGTGACCAGAGATCCATAGCAGCTTCCTGATCCTGCATGGAACGATTTTCCAAATAATAACAACCAGCAATTATCAAACTTATGATAATAGCTGTAACACATATACAGATACAGATTCCCATACACCATGCACCTCCAAAATAAAACCAATACCAAAAACCAAAATCATAAGAAAAGAATAAAGAACAGAAAAATTTAACATACCTATCTTTCTACAAATATGAAACAAATCATTTAACCAGGAAAAAATGAACAAGGGCAACAATATAAAATGCCCAAAAACAATAAATCCAATAATTGTAATAATTCCATTAGACACCTCCGATGAATGTATCTCAAATCCGCTGCAGCTTTTCCGAACCCGGAAGATCTTCCGAGATACATTTACACATTGAACTCAAACACAGATACCCGGTTTGAATAGTTGGGAACATCTACCTTATAGGTTTTTATGCAATCTATTGACAAATGCACACCGAACTTATATTCTATAAATTGTAGAGCATCCATCAGGTTATTAGGTTCGCAGAAACCCAGGGTCCTCTCAGGCAGATCAAGGTTTTTAGTAACAAGGTAACGCTGCTTACCGAAAGTACAATCACACAAATCCTTTGTTATGTACTTAACGATATAAGAAACAGCTTTGTATGTATCAGTTATTTTAGTTGCAGTAGTATATCCGTTTCTATATTCTTTGATGTTATATATGTACTCACCGTCTGGATAGCTTGTCCTTAAGTATTCGCCATAATACTTATTCGGGACAGGCTCTCCTTTTTTATTGAGCATCAATTCACCATTCTTCTTTTTACGAAACTTCTGATTATTCACTGCTTTTTCAAATGTCAGTTCATCAACGTTTGAGACCAGTGCGTGAAAATGCCAGGCACCGGACTCATGTTGCTCCGGTACGATCAGTGCCTTTAACTTCGGACATTTCTTTTTGATGTTGTGAAACCAGTTCGATACCTTCTTTTTCGATTCCGAAAAATTAAATTCATCGAAATGATCTACTGGATCAAATGTCAATGTAAAAAACCATTCCCATTTATTTGCCCGGCCATAATCATAGATCATACGTTTTGACCGGTTCAATGATGAGATCAGCGACCGCTCCCTACGACTGGCAGCTTCCTCAGGAGAGATATATTCCTCCTCCAGATCGGCAGCTTCATCAATCTCTTCATCAATCTCTGACCCTATTTCCGTAACCTGCAGAGGATCATATGACATATCAAATGGTGATATTTGTTTTAATTCAATCCATTTATCAATATCAAATTCATCATCCTCATCATCATAGTCAGTAGTATGTAGATCGGGAAGATTATATGGTCTCCAATAATCATCTTTGGTTCTGATTGCCCGATGATAATACGTCAACTGAAAAGTACCATTCTTATACTTTTTAAGACGTACGTTATATGACATATAAATTACCTCAATTTTACAAAACTACCCTAATTGTGTTGCTATTGTCAAGTAAAGGGAACGGGATCGCCTGCGGCGACCCGTTCCGGCAACACAACCGGCAAAATTTCGGTTCGCCTGATGCGCGTGAGACGAGCTCACGCGCATCCAGCCAAACCTCGATATTTAATTTTTCATAGTTTGATCTGCATGTCGTAGTTGTCTCTATAAAACTTCTCCAGCTTCTCCCGCCAGGACTTCATCTCCCAGTCGAAGTCCAGCGGGATGAAGTTGGTATCATAGAAGACCCCTTCGAACAATGCAGCGTTTTTCTCTACCACAAAATCCGTATATTTCCCGGTGTTGAGGTAGAGAAAACGATAATGGATATGCGTAGAGGAGCTCTTGACCAGGATCACCACATTCATCTGGTTACGGATCCGGTTATAGACCATCTGCGCATCAATGCTGGTAAATACGAATAAGCAGTTCTGCTTCCCTAGCGTATTGATAAATATACTGATATCCTTAAGCTTCCGGTAGTCCTGAGCATCACAGCCGTTATAGATCTCGTCGATCAGGACAACCTTCGGCGAGAGATCCAACGGCAGCTCATCCATAGAATTAACAAACCGGAATTCAGGATCCCGGGGAGAATATAAATTTGTGTACACCGGCAGATAGATCCCCTGCTGCTTACAGGCCTGCTGTAAACCTTTAACAAGCTTGTAAGCGATCAGGGTCTTACCGCTACGCTGTACACCATAAATACCGACAATAGCTCCGGGCATAATATCCCTCCGATCTTACGACCTCAATAACAATATACTTTCCTGGCTACGTCCGGGCCCGCGGGTACCCTCCCCGCAAATGGGCCCTATACCGACTGGACAGATACCCTGTCCTGCACGGCAAGCCGTGCACCGTCTCCATGAAAGAAAAAACAGGGTAACCAAGGAAAAGGGAGGGGACTACTGCAGCCACTACTCCTGCTGCACATCCGTCACGTTGTTCAGAGTCGATACTTTGATACCGCGCAGGTATTCGTTCTGGGTATATGCACTCAGAAGATTCTGGAGCACCTTGGAAGAGAGCAGCCCCAGGTTCTTATTATGAGCCATAACCTTATCGAAAGACTCAAACATGGACCTCATATCAGCAAGATCATACTTCTCGATAAAATAAAAAGCCTGGAATAGTAGATGCTGTTGATCATTATCGTATATAGGCAGGATCTCATAAATCGACCGTATGGGATCATTGCTCACATTTCCAGCAGACATAGAGTCTAGAATCGCCTGAAAGTCAATACCAGCCATAACGCACTCCTTTCTTGTATCTCAAAATCAACACCGGCATACTCCGGATCCGGAGCTGCAGCGTAAACAAATGAGATACATTTATTTTGTAAATATGATCAGCACAGAAAGTACAATATTCACAATAGCGAAGATCTTCACGGAATTATCTTTCCGGAAGAAGTTCCCAAACATGATATTGCTCATTCTGGCTTTGTCCTGCAGGAACTCAAGATCCTGGTTAGTGGCAGTCACCACAAGATCAGGACCCAAAGGAACACACTCTGATTCCTCCAGCAGAACATGATATTTGTTATTAAACTCATGCAAATTCTTAGCAGACCGAACCCCGGAGTCAGTAACCATATAGATCATCAGTTTCGCCATCCTTTCACAAAAGTCAGTGCAGACCGAACCAGTACATCCAAATTGATGATAATGTAAATGCCAAGGCACACGCCAAACACAGCAGCATAATTAAATGCTTCCAGTTCCACTGCATACAATTTTAAACACCTCCTAACGGGTCTTGCTTACAATGCGGATCTTGCTCAGATCACAGGCAGCACCAACCACTTCCAGCGCAACATTGATAACAAAGACCCCGGCAAAAAAATAAGCAGACCAGACCAAAAGATCCATGAGACACCTCCTAAAATCAACCTATTTTTTCTTAAAAATGAGTAAAAAAAGAAGAGCTATCATAATAGCCAGAGCATACTGGATAAACTCCAATCGACTCAATAACTCATTCTCATAGCGCGTAACATAGACAGGAGACTCCATAAAAGCTTCATAGGTATCATAGACCGGAAACAGATCCTCTGAGGGTTCCGTAGAGGTGGTATAAGGCACCGGAGTAGAACTTCCGGTGCCACCACCTATGATAGCTTCCGTAACGTCTGTAATAACTGAATCAATATCAGAAAGAAGATCATTTCCAGAAACAGTAGTCACAGTCGATTCAGAAACAGCATCCGGATCAGATACCTCATCAGTCTTCGGAATGTTCTTCTGAAGCTCCTCCGATGATATCTTTTCCTCCACATCTACACCTCCGTTACAGACGGACACCGCCGGAGAAAGCATTCTTCAGCGCGTAGATGATGGTGAAGCCGAGAGCAAAACCGGCAGAGATGTAAACCAACGGCATCATAGAGCTTGTAATAACGTTGGTATATTCAAACATCTTACTGGGGTCGAAATTAAGCTGCAGGGCAGCACTGCCCTCAGAAGCAGCGACCATAACAGCATTAGATAAAAACGGCATATCACATACCTCCTTTTAAAAACATGGTTTACAGTTACATTTATATAAATGGCCAATTTATATCTACTTAAAAAACTTACCCAGCATACCGGATAAAAAGCCCTTGCAGGTCTGTCCGGTAGCCTGCTGGATCAATGCGTCAATCGCTTCGTAAAGCAGAACTACAATCTTATAAATGGTCCACAGACAGCCGAATAGGACAGTCAGGTAGATCATATAGAACGCCATATCCCCAACGAGATAATGGAAAGTGCTGATAGCTTCCACGACAGGCATCCCGGTAAACTCACTGGTACCATTAGAATCGACCATAGCGACAATCGTCTGGTCGAACTGCTCCAGGGTATTATATAAAGTCTGCAAGGCATCCAGCACCAATACGATCATGTCAACGATCGAGGAGAAGAAACTGACGATCTTCTCAGGAATCTCCGTGAGGGATCCGATTTTAAAATCCAAAAAATTCATAGACTACCGGCTCCCTCCCTTCGGAATATGTATGTGGAATGCAAAACCGCGGAGCAGCTTGATCACACCAAACACCATAAATATATAAATAAGACCCATCATAAAATCATAGACACTCATACCAATACCGGTGATCTCTAAGGTCTTAAGGTAATTCAGACCCAGAACCATATCATCCGGCAGAAACCCGGGGGATGCTTCAATCTTGAAGATCCCCACGATAAACTGCAGGCAATGCAGGAAGATCCGCAGGAGCATGAGCAGGATCATAATAAGCAGGATCAGACCGTTCAGCAGAGATAGCAGATCCGGAGTATGTTTCCCGGAATCATCACCGCCACCCGGGTCTGTACCACCGGGATCAGAAGGCTGCAAAGCTGACACAGGATCAAGCAGGGCCTGCAGGATCTTGTCCAGGTAAGCTTGTAAGTTCGCCCAGGAAGGCAACGCACCCAGCAAAGACTGGATCGCACCCAGTGGATCCGCAAACACCTGGAGCATGGCAGAAGGCAGACTGGCTATATTACCAAGTACCAGCTGCACCTGTTGAGGAAAGATCTCTATAATCCGGAGGACTCCGTTATAGAGATTAGTTAAACCGGTAGTAATAGCTCCCATAGGATCACAAAAGAAATCCCATATTCCGGAAGCTATCGCCTTAATTGCCGAAAGGATCAAACCGAGAATACCGGAATAATTCGTATCCGTTCCGGGATCCGGAGCAGTAGACGGTTCCGGATCAGGAGCAGCCGTAGGCTCCGGAGCAGGATCCGGCTGTGCTTCTGCCAATGCTTCCGCAACAGCAGCCTTAACCGCTGCGATCATCTCAGCATTATTCGCTTCCTTGTCCGTTCCGGTGGCTTCTACGCCATTCGCAGCTTTCTTCATAGCGTTGTTCATAGCAGGAACCTTTGCAGGATCCAACTTCGTACCGGATAAGTTCTCCAAAGTATTCGGAGCAGCTGCGGTCATGGAATGGTAGTCATAAGGCGTACCATTCAAAAGACTAGAAGAATCGACACCAGACAAACCATTGTTAATGTACGAATTAAAAAATTTTTTCAAAGAATCAAACGATTTAAAAAAAGGAATATTTGTAACTAAGCTACAATTATCGCCTAAATAAAAACCACCTAAAGTGACGGTAGTAACAGAACCATCAGATAAATTAGTTAAAACACAAGGAAAAGAACTTCCATCAGTGTATAAGCTAGAACCTGAAATACGTACCAAATTGAGAGAAAAATAGTCACTATCACCAGATGAAAATTGATAAACAAAAGAATAAAATTGATTCTCAGAATTCAAATAAGGATCCGGAGTAATAACATAAGTTTTATTATCTTTTTTTATAGAAAATCGTGCAGAACCAGTTTTTAAATAAGAATAATCAAATACTGGTAAATTAGAATTATAATCACCATAATACTTCGCCGGCTCCACCTCTGGCACTGCATTATTCTGAACACTGCTCAAAAAATCCGCACCTGCAGCAACAAGGTTTGCACCAACAAACATACCCTGAAGATCAGTAAACGGATTGACATATTTATCATCAGGATCAGGAGAAGAACTGGGATCCGGAGACTGGCTAGGACTGGCCGTACCATCGATAATACGATATTTAGCAAAAGCCTTCTTATCCGGTCTCACTTTTAATTTACCATTGCCCATAGCTGCTTCTATCAAAGCATCCATATCTTCCTGAGTCATAACAGAGCCATCGGGTCCGTAAATAGTGAACCTCTCAAAAGGATCATATGCAAGACTATCTATGAAACCAATAAATGCCTCAAACAGAGACATACCAGAATCATAATCATCCAGTCCATCCTTAATACCGGATGCGATGGAGATCGTCTCAAAGATGTTATAAAGCATCATCACGAACTCAACACTCATCTCCGGAGATACAGCAACAGACGCAGCCTGAGCAGTCATAGACGCAGGGCCGGAGACTACGCTAGTAGCAAATATCACCACCGCCAGCACAAGCGGAACGATTCTCTTCTTGAGTTTCTTTAACATCTCCATAGATCACATCTCCCTCCGGCATCAGCTGCTCACAAGCAGCAAAGATATCATCACGCCGATCAGCAAAGTCACGACAGCAGTTAAGCGGATACTGCTTATTCTGCATCAGGCAGTACTTACATACTTTAGGATCGAAATAAACTACCATAGCATCACCTGGTAATTACAACTTCTACACAGCCACCACCACCGGGCAGGATAGAACGAACGATAGAATACATAAGTTCTTCAGGCACATCAGCCTGCTCACCAACAAATATCACATCAGTCACCTCACCGGTGCTGTCATAATCAATACCTTCACGAATGGTAATCCCATTCGCATATAAAACTTTAAGCAAAGAAATCAAGTACATAACGCACCTCCTGTATCGGGCTCCGGCTGAACATCAGATGCATGATTAAGCATAATATCGATAAAATCTAACGCTTCCTCAGCATTATGAAACAAAGGAGTCTGTAAAACTACATCACCACAATAAGTATCAGCTTTACTGGCATGGATGTTATAACCAACAAAAACCTCACCACAACAAACAATTCTCCTACATCTAACATGCAAAGACGATGGAATAACAGATACAAGATCACCAGAATGATCAATAAGTTTAACAGGATCCGACATACAAAATAACCTCACTTTCAATAAAGGAATACCGGATGCAGGTAGGGCTGCACCCGGCAGATATAAAAAGGGGAATGTTACCGGTCACGCTTTGCCTTAATGCGATCACAGACAACGGTAACCGATACACAAAAGCTAAAAACCAACATAGCAAATACAACTACTGCAGCCATAATGAACCTCCGATCTATTTACCTGTTAATGATTTCTTGAAAGTGAAGCTGTTGGCAACAACCATTGCCACACCATCCTTATTGATCCGGACATCCAAATCAGCTTCATAGACACCGGGAACCTCAGGGAAATCATTAAAACTATTGAATCCAACACGGGCCTTCGCCAGCTTGTACCCCTTTTGCTGTTCTTCAGCACAGGGAGCGAGATTGTTCGTCATCAGATACCTAACGGATGTACCTTCATTGATCTCACCAGTCTCAGTATCAGTCATCTGGTACTGGGTTGCATTGAGGACAATTACCTCTTTTTTCATTAAGTCCATACTTTTACCTCCGTAAAATGAGAGACGCACGCAATTTTGATGCATTTTAGAAAAAATGATGTTATAATAAAAGTTAAAAAAATAATTGCGAAAGCGTCGATTTGTGTTTACAAACTGAATATACTACGAAAAATTGAAGTAGTCAATAGACAAACTACAATATTTTGCAGTAGGAGAGGGCAATATGGGATTAATAGATAATCTTACGCGGATCATGGAGAAAAAGAATATATCAGCATACCAGCTTGAAAAGGCAGGAATTGTAAAACAAACGACCTTTACAAGCTGGAAAAAAGGAACCCAGCCGGCTCTGGATAAAATAATCAATATAATGCAATATATCGAAGTAACGCCTAATGAGCTTTTTGGATACCCAACAGAAAAACTATTGACAGAGAACGAGCAAGAGCTCCTGGAGCAGTTCCGAAAATTATCTGACCGGGATCAGATAAAATTTATAGGGAGAATAGAGGAATTCACAAAAGAAAGGGGAAATCAGAATGAATGAAGCAATATTCGGATATTCAATGGTAGGGGTAATAATCTTAATCGCGATCATCACAATCAAAGTACATGAATATAGGCATCCAAAACCAAAGAAGAGAGAAAAACCTATTAAGCCAGTAATATCAAAAGATCCGGTAATCGACGAGACACCAATCAAACTAAACGAGGATCCTAGATATAAAGACTTCATTAATGCACAATGGGACGAAATGAACAAATAGGATGCCATACGGTCACTTCCTTATATTATATCGACCTAGATAGCTACGGACCAGAAGGTCGTGGGTTCGAATCCTGTCACGTACATCTAAGGCCCCGGAGATGATGTCTCCGGGGTTTTTATTTTGCATTTTAGAAAAGTTTTAGAAATACTTCCCGATCCGTATATTTACGTGGTACTTATGTCATGCTAAAATGATGATGTAAATGGAGGAAGTCGTGAAAGTATGAACAAACAGGAATTTGTGGACCGACTGCGGATGGCGCTGAATGGGCGTGTTTCTCCCGGTCTGGTCATGGATAATGTAAATTATTACCAGGATTATATAAATACAGAGATCCGCAAGGGCAGGACAGAAGAGGAAGTCTTAGAGAGCCTGGGAGATCCCAGACTGATCGCCCGCACAATCATTCAGACCAACGGTGGAGACAACCGTTCCGGATACCGGAACACGGTCTACGGCAACGGAGAGTATCGGGAGGCTGCCGGACAGAATGTCCATCGTAGTTATACAGAGGAAGACGATGGCTACGGAACACACCAGAGTAAGGTGGGAAATGTTCTGGCGAAGCTTCCGGGCTGGGTGTGGCTGATCCTTGGGATTCTGGTGGTAGTATTGATCTTCGGTGCGGTATTTTCCGTATTGTCTTTTCTGGCACCGGTACTGATTCCGATTGTGGTAGTATTGTTCCTGGTGAAATTATTTCGGGACTGGCTTAACTAGCAACTATATAAATCAGCTATTCATAGTCCCTCAATTCGCAAAACGCCTCTGCGAGGCTTACTTTTTGCTCATTGAGGTTACTTCGTCAAATAAATATAATCGGAGTACCTTACAGATGCGAGCATCTGACGGTTGCTCCGATTATATTTATTGACTCTGAATAGTTCCAACGTAAAGAGCCGCCAGGGGGAAGCTGGTGGCTCTCATGAGGGGAGTATAAATAAATAATACATAAGGGTGCAAATAGAATCATGAAGGGGTTTCTATTTACAATTATGATTATAGTACTAATGATATAAAAATGCAAGAAGAAATTTAGTTCTAAAGTACCATAATTTTTGGGCATATTTTTGTGCGAAATAGACATACTACTCCTGTAACTAAAAAGATATTTCCTATCAGGAGGTCACAAATATGTCTAACAATTATGAACAGAACAATCAGAACAAGTATAACAACTCTTATGACGAGAGCGAGAACAGTAAGAACTCCCAGAATAAGCAGAACAGCCAGAATCAGAATAAGAATCAGAGCAACAACAGGGAGCAGAACAAGAGCTGCTAATCGGGTGCATAATTTTTCAGGGGCTGCCGCAAGGCAGCCCTATTTACATATTTTCAGAATCCATATATAATAACTTTATATGTGCAATAATTGATGACTAAGATCCGGAGGAACGAATGAGACGTTTTGAATTGATTGCTCCCTGCCATTTCGGTATGGAATCAGTATTAAAAAGAGAGATCACAGATCTGGGATATGATATTACAGAAGTGGCGGATGGTCGTGTCACCTTTTTCGGAGATGAGGAGGCTTTGTGCAGAGCAAATATTTTTCTGCGGACGGCAGAAAGAATCCTTATCAAAATCGGAAGTTTTCATGCGGAGACTTTTGAAGAACTGTTTCAGGGCACGAAAAATCTTCCCTGGGAAGAATACATTCCGAAGGACGGCAAATTCTGGGTGGCCAAGGCAGCTAGTGTAAAGTCCAAATTGTTCAGCCCCTCGGATATTCAGTCCATTATGAAAAAAGCAATGGTGGAGCGGCTGAAGGCCCAGTATGAGATCAGCTGGTTCCCTGAAGATGGAGAAAATTTCCCTGTCCGGGTATTCCTGATGAAGGATGAAGTGACCGTGGGACTGGACAGCACCGGAGAGTCCTTACATAAGAGAGGATATCGTAAGCTGACGGCAAAAGCCCCCATTGCGGAGAATCTGGCTGCTGCACTGATTGAACTGACTCCCTGGAATGCGGGCAGGATCCTGGTGGATCCCTTCTGCGGAAGCGGCACCTTCCCTATTGAGGCAGCCATGATGGCAGCCAATATGGCACCCGGCAGGAACCGCAGTTTTACAGCGGAAGAATGGCCCCATATCATAGGAAAAAAGGTATGGTATGATACAATGGATGAGGCGGAAGAGATGATCAATCTGTCAGTGGAGACAGATATTCAGGGCTATGATATTGACGAGGATATGGTGAAGATCGCCAGAGAAAATGCACGGATGGCGGGTGTGGACAAGCTGATCCATTTCCAGCGTCGTGGTGTGGAAGAGCTTCATCACCCGAAGAAATACGGCTTTATTATCACCAATCCTCCCTATGGAGAGCGTTTGCAGGATAAGAGCCAGATGCCGCAGTTGTACCGTACCATCGGAGAACGATTCCGGGAACTGGATTCCTGGAGTATGTATCTGATCACTGCCTATGAGCAGGCAGAGAAGGATATCGGCAGGAAAGCGGACAAGAACCGCAAGATATACAACGGAATGATGAAGACTTATTATTATCAGTTTCTGGGACCGAAGCCTCCGAAGAGAAGAGACGTTTAGAAGAAATGAAAAATTTACTGCAGATCAGGGATCAACAACAGAATAGACGCATTACATTGATCCTCTGGCTCCTGCTGGGAAGTATGTCTATGGGCATCATGCTCTGGACGGCAGCGCATAAGACGGTGGTGATCTCCGCGTTAAGTCAGGAACAGGGCGGTCTGGTCACAGAGAATCAGGCGGAACGGTCCCATGAAATGCAGCTGGCCATGGCGGAAGACAGGAAGGCAGAACGGGAGATCTGTATACCATTGGAGACCGGTACGAAAGCGGAAAATGTAGTGGTGGAAAATCATTACATGGAAAGGGAACTCTGGATCTATGTGCAGAACGGCAGAAAATCTTTTTACCGGGAACATCAGCTTACCGGAGATTTCAGTCTGGTGGGAAACGGCATCTGTGAAGCACAGAACGAGGGCGTATTGCTCAGATTGTCCATGAAGGAGATCCTGGAGTATCACAGTACTCTGGAAGAGGGAACTCTGAAGATCGATTTTGTCAATCCCAGAGAATCTTACGACCGGATCGTAGTGCTGGATCCCGTGGGAGGCGGAAGGGACAGAGGCGTTGCCGATTCCGGATGTGAGGAGAAGAACATCGCTCTGGAGGTGGCAAGACAGACGGCACAGCTGTTGGAAGGAAGCATGGTAAAAATATATCTTACCCGTACAGAAGATACAGAGGTCGCACAGGAAGTAAGGCGTAGCTTCGCTGACTGGGTGGATGCAGATCTGTACCTGGAGATCGGACTGTCAGCAGATGATGCACAGGAGAGTACCTACGGCATCCGGGCAGAATACAATGATGAGTATTATCTGCCGGATTTCGGAAATGTACAATGGGCCGACTGCGTGACCAGACAAGTGACGGTGGCTTCCAGCAACCGGGCCATTGGATTGTTCCCGGCGGAGGAAGATGACATTCTGTGGCAGCTGAAGATCCCGGCAGCCAGAATTTCTCTCGGATATGTGACCAACAGCAGCGAGAGACAGCTGCTGGAACAGGAAAGCTATCAAAAAAAGCTGGCGGAAGGTATTGCAGAAGCTATTTCCGAGGTTTATACTAATACGCAATGATGACTATATAAGAACACAAATGCGGCAAGGAGTTAATATGCAGGGAAGAATCGTATTCGCGACCGGCAATGCCGGAAAAATCAAAGAGATCCGCATGATCATGGAGGATACCGGTCTGGAAGTCGTATCCATGAAAGATGCGGGCATTAAAGCAGATATTGAAGAAAACGGTAAGACCTACGAAGAGAATGCACTGATCAAGGCCCGTGCGGTGGCTGCTTTTACGAAAGATATCGTGATGGCGGATGACTCCGGACTGGAGATCGATGCCCTGAATAAGGAACCTGGAATCTATTCTGCCAGATATCTGGGAGAGGATACGCCGTATTCCATAAAAAATGCAAATCTGATCCAGAGACTGGAAGGAGTGCCGGAGGAAAAGCGTACTGCCAGATTCGTCTGTGCCATTGCAGCAGTGCTCCCGGACGGCAGAGAACTTACCACAAGAGCTACCATTGAAGGGCGGATCGGATATGAAGAGAAGGGGACCAACGGATTCGGTTACGATCCTATTTTTTACGTACCGGAATTCGGTAAGACCACGGCGGAGTTGACAGAAGAAGAGAAGAACCAGGTCAGTCACAGAGGTAAGGCCCTGGAGCTGATGAAAGAGGAACTGAAGAAATATGAAGATACTGATCGTAAGTGATACCCATAAAAAGAATGAGAATTACTTCAAAGTACTGGAGATGCACCATCCGGACATGGTGATCCACTGTGGAGATGCGGAGGGCAGTGAGTATGCACTTTCTTCTGCGGCAGAATGCCCGGTTTATATCGTTCTGGGCAACAATGACTTTTTCTCGGATCTCCCCAGAGAGATCACACTGGATATCGGATCCTACAAAGTATGGGTGACCCACGGACACAATTATTATGTATCCATGGGAAATGAGACCATCAAAAAAGAGGCCATTGACCGGGGCGTTGATATCGTGCTGTACGGACATACCCATCGGCCGGTGATCGATATTGATGATGACATCATTGCCGTGAACCCGGGAAGTCTGTCCTATCCGAGACAGGAGGGACGCCAGCCTTCCTATGCGATCATGGAGATTGACAGAGAGGGAAAGGTGCATTTTACGATTGCTTATCTTCGCCAGTGATGCTTCAAACTTCTCTCTTGACAGATAGAAAATCTCTGGGTTATAATAACATCTGCGTTGCGGAAATCCGCGATAACGCAGCTTCGGGGTGTGGCTCAGCTTGGCTAGAGCACCTGGTTTGGGACCAGGGGGTCGCAGGTTCGAATCCTGTCACCCCGACGTGTAACTTGGATTTTGTATTTATTTTTCAAAAAATTAGCACAAAACTGTTGACAAATGATGTCGGATAAGTTACAATATGCTTCGTCGGTTCGCTGATGTAGCTAACAGACAGATATGTGTTCGTAGCTCAGCTGGATAGAGCAACGGCCTTCTAAGCCGTGGGTCGGGGGTTCGAATCCCTTCGAGCACATTTGAGATAAGGAAGACTTTTGGTCATCACTGTCTCGCATGGTGGGTATAGCGCAGTTGGTTAGCGCGCCAGATTGTGGCTCTGGAGGCCAAGGGTTCGAATCCCTTTATCCACCTTTATTATGAGTGAAGTGTCGTAATGGCACGCTTGGTGTCATATTTATAGGGCTATCGCCAAGCGGTAAGGCACAGCACTTTGACTGCTGCATTCGCTGGTTCGAATCCAGCTAGCCCTGTTTTATTATGGGGTATTAGCTCAGTCGGTAGAGCACTTGACTTTTAATCAAGTTGTCGGGGGTTCGAATCCCCCATGCCTCACTAGGTGTTGTGATATCCTGATTTGGGGATTCGAACCCCCTGGTCGAGATCCCCCATGCCTCACTTGTTTCTTTTATACAGCATCCTCACATTTTGAAAACCCCTTTCGGGGCTTTTTTTATTCCATTTTATAGAAGAAAGGAAATACTATGCAGACTAAAGAAAACAAGATGGGTGTCATGCCCATAGACAAATTACTGATCTCCATGTCACTGCCCATGATGATCTCCATGCTGGTACAGGCACTGTACAATATTGTGGACAGTATTTTCGTGTCCAGGATCAACGAATATGCCCTACGTGCTGTATCTCTGGCATTCCCCATCCAGAGTCTGATGATCGCTGTGGCGGTGGGAACAGCGGTAGGTATCAATGCCTTCTTGTCCAGAACCCTGGGAGAAAAGGATTTTGAGAAAGCCAATATTATTGCCAGAAACGGTATTTTTATCGCAATTGCCAGCTATATAGGCTTTGCGGTGATCGGTGCACTGATCAGCAGACCGTTTTTTGCCAGCCAGACGGAAGTACTGGAGGTGCGGGAATACGGTGTGACCTATCTGACGATCTGTTGTGTGGCGGGAATGGGTATTTTTCTGCAGACGACTTTTGAGAGGCTGTTACAGGCTACCGGTAAGACCATATATACGATGATTACCCAGTCAACCGGCGCGATCATCAATATCATTCTGGATCCGATCCTGATCTTTGGGTATTTTGGCATGCCCCGCATGGGAATCGCCGGTGCTGCAGTGGCTACCGTGTTTGGACAGATCGTTGCCGCATCCATGGCATTATGGTTTAATCTGAAATTCAATAAGGAACTGGATATTTCCATGAAAGGATTCCATCCCAACGGTCATCTGATCGGACAGATTTATAAGGTAGGAGCCCCTTCCATCGTGGTACAGGCTATCGGTTCCCTGATGACCTACGGAATGAATCTGATCCTGGCATCTTTCGGTTCCGCCCAGACGGTGTTCGGTATTTACTTTAAGCTGCAGAGCTTTGTGTTTATGCCTGTTTTTGGACTGAATAACGGCATGGTGCCTATCATTGCTTACAATTATGGCGCAGGACATAAGGACCGCGTTATTAAGACCATTAAACACAGTGTGGCTTACGGTGTGGGTATCATGTGTGTGGGACTCATTGTAATGCACATCTTTCCGGCACAGCTCATGCGTATGTTTGATGCGGAGGAAAGCCTGATCGCCATCGGTATTCCGGCGCTGGAGACCATTTCCCTAAGCTTTGTGTTTGCTGGCTTCTGTATCGTGGTGGGAAGCGTATTCCAGGCACTGGGTAACGGCGTCTACAGTATGATCGTGTCCGTGGCCAGACAGATGTGCGTGCTGCTTCCGGTGGCAAAGCTTTTGTCCTTAAGCGGTGAAGTGACATTGATCTGGTGGGCCTTTCCCATCGCGGAACTGGCCAGCCTGCTCTTAAGTACCCATTTCCTCGTAAGGATCTATAAAAAGATCATCTGCCACATTGGAGAACCGGTAACGACAAGAGAGATTACAGAATAAAATAGAAACAGATGCGGCGGGGGTGCTTGACAAGCAAAAGGAAGGAAGAGTATAATTATTCAAGGTCCTTTGGCAGAGAGCATTCCCGTTTGTCAAGGTTTTAAGCTAATCGTCGGATATGGCAGTTAGTAAGCGGATATGGCGGAAGTGGCAGACGCGATAGATTTAGGTTCTATTGTCAACAGACGTGCAGGTTCAAGTCCTGTTATCCGCATTGCGTAATTATGGAAGCATAGCTCAGCCGGGATGAGCGTTCGCCTCACACGCGAAAGGTCAGGGGTTCGAGCCCCCTTGCTTCCACTCGAAATAACTATTCAGAGCTCATGACAAGGACTGAATAGTTATTTTTTTAATCAGAGAGCATCGGATAAGTAATGTACGAAAGCACAGAAATATAAAGGAATACAAAAGCAATGAAGAAAAATGTAAGAAAACAGGGAATTCTGCTGCCGATATCCAGTATTCCCTCGGCATATGGTATCGGAACCTTCGGTAAGGAAAGTTACCGTTTTGTGGACTTCCTGGAAAAATCAGGCAACCATCTCTGGCAGATCCTGCCGTTAGGTCCTACTGGCTACGGCGATTCTCCGTACCAGTCCTTTTCCACCTTTGCGGGGAATCCCTACTATATTGACATGGAGCTTCTGATCGAAGACGGCTATCTGACAAAAGAGATCTGTGACAGCTATGATTTCGGAGACAATGAGCATTATGTGGACTATGAGAAGATTTATCTGTCCCGTTTTAAAGTCCTGAAAATTGCGTTTGACAATGCCAGGGAACAGGGCCTTACAGAGACCGGAGACTATCAGAAATTCCTTACGGAAAATGCGTACTGGCTGGATGACTACGCTCTGTATATGGCGGTGAAAAATGCTTTTGGCGGTGTCTGCTTTATGGAATGGGACGAGGACATCCGTCTCAGAAAAGCAGCGGCACTTCGCAAATACCGTAAGAAGCTGGCGGAAGAAATCGCATTTTATTGCTTCCAACAGTACCTGTTTGCAAAACAGTGGAAAGAACTGAAAGCCTATGCCAATAAGAAAGGCATTGAGATCGTAGGGGATATTCCCATCTATGTGGCATTTGACAGTGCCGATACCTGGGCAAACCCGAAGCTGTTCCAGCTGGATAAGGAAGGCCGGCCCATCGGAGTGGCGGGATGTCCACCCGATTGTTTCTCCGAGACCGGACAGTTATGGGGCAACCCACTCTACGACTGGAGTTATCATAAGAAGACCGGTTATGCGTGGTGGATGCAGCGGATCGCCTATTGCTATCAGCTGTATGATGTGCTTCGTATTGATCATTTCCGCGGCTTTGATGAATACTGGTTCGTTCCTTACGGAGATCCGACGGCGGAGAACGGCCATTGGGAAAAAGGCCCCGGTTACGAATTATTCGATGTCATGAAGAAGAAACTGGGCAGGAAGAAAGTGATCGCGGAAGATCTGGGATTTCTGACTCCCAGCGTGATCCGGCTGGTGAAGAAGACCGGGTATCCCGGAATGAAGATTCTTCAGTTTGCTTTTGATGCCGGAAATGACAGTGAATATCTGCCGCACAATTATGACAAGAACTGTGTGGTCTATACCGGAACCCACGATAACGATACTGCGGTGGGGTTCTTACAGAATATGCCGGAGAAGGACAAGAAATTTGCAAAGAAATATCTGGGACATAAGAATGACAAGAAGCTTTGCTTTGAGATCATCCGGGCAGCATTGTCCAGCTGTGCGGATACCGCAATCATTCCCATGCAGGATTATCTGGAGCTGGACAGCAGCGCCAGGATCAACACGCCCTCCACTCTGGGATGCAACTGGAAATGGCGTATGGATAAGAATGCACTGGATCCAAAGCTGGCGAAGAAGATTTATAAAATGGCAAAATTATATGCAAGAGTATAAAAATGCGGAAGGCGATAAGCCTTCCGTATTTTAGTTCCGGGGAATAGCATTTTTTAGTGGACTATCTGTATATTTTTGGACATTTTTGCACGAATGTGGAAAATAGCATTTTTATATGGTATCTTTAACAGTAGATTGGGCGGAATTCTGTCAGGGATTCCGGTTTGGGAGAGATACATATGCGTCATAAGGCTGAAAAAATGGGCAGAAACAGAGGCCAGGGGATCATTATAGGGTTTCTGGTGTTTGTTATTGCAGTCATTTCGATATGCACAATTATTTTTCGTTCCTATGTGCGGGAGTTTCATAAAGTAACAGAAAAGGAAAAATATGACCAGTATTATGTGATGATCACGGAGGATCGGAAGCCGGACTTCTGGCAGTCGGTATACCGCGGAGCCTATGAGCGGGGGCAGGCGGAAAATGTATATGTGGACCTGCTGGGGGAGCACTTGTCTCAGGAATATTCCAGATCCGACCTTATGCGGATCGCCATGACATCCGGTGTGGACGGTATTCTGGTGGAATCCGATGAAAGTGACGAGATGTCGGAGCTGATTGATGAGGCGGTAGACCGTGGAATTCCGGTAGTTACCCTGTATGGAGACAATACCCACAGTGCCAGATGCAGCTTTGTGGGTGTGGGAAGTTATAATCTGGGAAGAGAGTATGGAAGACAGGTGCTGAAACTGGCAGCGGCAGAGGATACAGAAGATCCGTTAAAGGTAGCGGTACTGATGAATGCTCACGCACTGAATTCTACCCAGAATATCGTGTGTTCCGGAATTCAGGATGCTCTGGAACAGGAGAAGCTTCAGGGATCGGAGATCCAGATGTCTCTGATCACGGTGGATGACACCAATACCTTCTCCGTTGAGGAGTCCATCCGGGATATTTTTATGGATCAGACTCTTCCGGATATTATCATCTGTCTGAACGAACTGAGTACGACCTGTGTCTACCAGGCTGTGGTGGATTACAACTGTGTGGGAGAGATCGCCATTCTCGGATATTATGACACGGATACTATATTAAAGGCCATCGAACGCAATGTCATCACAGCAACGATCTCCATTGACACGGAACAGATGGGAGCATTTTGTGTGGATGCGTTGCAGGAATATTACAATTACGGTTATACGAGCCAGTATTTTACGGCAGATGTTACCGTGATCGATCAGAGCAACGTGGAAGAGTATTTAGGCAAACAGGAAGAGGCAGAGTGAGGCGGGGTATGACAAAGAAATTTCGGCAGCTGTCTCTTCAGGCGAAGATGAGCAGCATTTTTATTCTGGTAAATCTGGTGGTATTTGCAGTGACGGTAATTCTGATCCTTGGCATCAACAGCATGTCCTCTGAAATCGATATGGTCTATCAGGGGAATCTGCGGCTGAATGAACTGTCGGATGCCCTGACGGCAGTACAGGACAGCATGACAGAGTATCTGGATTCCAAGACCAGTGATTCCCTGGAGGAATTCTATCGCAGTGAACAGATTTATGCCCAGATGGTACAGGGGTTGAGTGATGACGTGACGGAAGCCGCCTTTCGACGGATGGAGCGTAGCATCCGGCATATGTCTGAGGAGTATCTGGATCTGGTGGGGCAGACCATCGAAGCCAAGAGAGGACGAAACGTGGAAAAATACAGGGTGCGCTATGAAAATGCCACCCAGATGTATGAGTACATAAATACTTATATATATAGTCTGAATAACGAACAGTTCCGCAGTAATTCCGAGAACTACAGCCGCCTGTCAGTGGCATTCCGCAGCTTTGAACTGTTCAGTGTCATTACCCTGACGATCGTGGCAGTGATCAGCGTGGCCATTGTGGTAAAACTGACGGGAGAAATCATCAGTCCGTTGAAGAGGCTCACGGTAATGGCCAATGAAGTGGCGGGTGAAAATTTTGATACGGAACTTCTGCCGGTGCAGTCGGAGGATGAGATCGGCGTGGTAACCGGAGCGTTCAACCAGATGGTTATCAGTATCAGACAATATCTGGAGAGACTGCGGCAGAGTATGGAGATCCAGCGTTCACTGATGGAGAAGGAACTTCTGATGGAATCCCATCTGAAGGATGCGCAGCTGAAATATCTGCAGGCGCAGATCAATCCCCATTTTCTGTTCAACACCCTCAATGCCGGAGCTCAGCTGGCGATGATGGAGGGGGCGGACCGAACCTATGATTATATACAGAATGTGGCGGATTTCTTCCGCTATAATGTGAAAAAGGGCAATGATATCGTCACGCTCCGGGAGGAACTGGAGTTGATCGATCATTATATTTATATCCTGAATGTCCGCTTTTCCGGAGATATTCATTATGAAAAGGAGATTTCGGAGGATCTGTTGGATTGTGCCGTGCCCAGCATGATCCTGCAGCCCATTGTGGAAAATTGTGTAAATCACGGTATCCGGGAGATGAGTGGAGAAGGACGGATCTGGCTGAAGGTGTATCACGGGGAAGAAGATACGCTGGTCATCAGTATCCGGGACAACGGCATCGGTATGGATGCGGAGATCATAGAGAAGCTGAAGAACGGAACCTACCATGAAAAGCGGCAGAGCTCCGGTTCCAACGGTATCGCCATGGGAAATGTCATAGCAAGACTGAAGCTGTTCACCCAGAACGAAGATGTCATGACGATCCGCAGTGATGGCAGGAACCAGGGCACGGAAGTGATCCTGTATCTTCCGGTAAAGGAGAGAGAAAAAGCAGATGTATAAGATCATGTTGGCAGATGATGAAGGAATCGTGATCGATTCCCTGAAGTTCATTATTGAGAAAGAATTTAAGGATATCTGTGAAGTGCAGTATGCCAAAACCGGAAGGAGTGTCATCGAACTGGCGGAGAGCTTCCGACCGGACATTGCAGTCATGGATATCCAGATGCCGGGGATCAACGGCATCGATGCCATGAAAGAGATCCGCAGGACCAATAATCACACGGTGTTTATTGTGATGTCGGCCTATGATAAATTCGACTATGCCAAGGAAGCAATCAAGCTGGGAGTTATGGAGTATATCACCAAACCCATGGAGAAGACCAGGATCGTGAACGCGCTTCGCAAGGCCATGGAAAATATCGATGCCGAGCGTCTGAAGCGGAAAAATGAGCTGTTGATCAAGGAAAAGCTGGAGACAGTGGTTCCCATTATTGAAAGTGGACTGATCCACAATATTCTCCTGCAGGAGCATTTCAGGGAGGATATCGAGAATTACCGTTCCATTCTGGGGATTACGCGGCAGTATGCTTATATGATCGCGGTGGTCAGCGGTGACGAGCAGCAGGGCAATCATATGACGAACGCAGTGGGCAGCAGTGTCCGGATGCAGAAGCATTATCAGGAGGTAAGGGATTGTCTGAAGGAACACTTTGACTGTATCGTGGGAACGGTGATGGCCAATAAGCTGGCGGTGCTGGTTCCTTACGAAAAAGAAATAATGGATTACAACGAACGTATTGAACTGATCGAGAAAGCCAGGGAACTGGTGCGCTACATGCGCAAGCGTACGGATATCAGCTTCCGTATCGGCATCGGAGGACCGAAGGATTTTCTCATGGCATCAGAGTCCTATACCGAGGCGCTGAATGCACTGGTGGCATCCACGGGCAGTGTGGCTCATGTGGATGATCTGCCGATCCGCTGCGAATTTGCCGGAAACTATCCGGTGAAACTGGAGAAGAAGCTGTTTGCGGAGATTGAGGACGGAGACATCGATAATGCTTCGGCAACGGCAGCGGCATTTTTTGACTGGATGACGGACATCGGATCGGATTTGATGAACATGCGCCTGAAGATCCTGGAATTTGTGCTGTGGTCGGAACACATTGCCTATGAGAAAGGCGGTATGACTTATCAATTGAACTCCCGGGCGGATTATCTGCCGCAGGTCATGGAGATGGCAGAGCCATCGGCCATGAAGACCTGGTTCCTGGAAAAGGTAAAAGAGTCTTGCCGCAATGTTTTGAACAAGAGAGAAGAGAAGTCCGGCAGTATCATTGAAATGGCCAAAAATTACATTAAGAATAATTACCACAAAGACATTTCCCTGGATGATGTATCCAGAGAGGTCAATATCAGCCCGTATTATTTCAGCAAGCTTTTCAAGGAAACCACGGGAGAGAATTTCATCGAATATCTGACGAATCTGCGAATGGATAAGGCAAAGGAACTGTTGGAGACCACGGAGTGCTCCATGAAGGAGATCTGCGTCAGAACGGGATATTCAGATCCGAATTATTTCAGCCGCAGCTTTAAAAAGAACGTGGGGGTCACTCCGACGGTCTATAAGGAGAATCGGGGAAAAATATATGAACAGGGCAGTGTGTAAAATGAAAAAAATGTGGAAATATGCAGCGGTTGTGCTTGTCTGTGTGCTGACACTCGGCGCCTGCGGTAATCTGGACAGCAGTAAAACGTCCGGGGATGCCGCACAGGACCGGAAGATCCAGATCGGCATGAGCTTCGATTCTTTTGTCATCGAGAGGTGGCAGACAGACCGGGATATCTTCGTATCCACAGCCAAGGAACTGGGGGCGGAGGTCAATGTACAGAATGCCAACGGGGATCTGGAACAGCAGAAGAAACAGATCAATTATTTCATTGATAAGGGAATGGACGTTATTGTCATCATCTGCATTGATTCCGAGGGGCTGGCAGAGCAGGTGCAAAAGGCGAAGGAAGCAGGGATTAAAGTCATCGCCTACGACCGAATGATCATGGATTCGGATATTGATCTGTATATCACTTTCGACAACGAGCGCGTCGGCACCATGATGGGAGAAGCACTGGTGGATAACGGGCTGTCTGGTGGAAAAGTGCTGATGCTGGGAGGTTCTGCGGTGGACAGCAACGTGGCTATGGTAGAGAAAGGATTCCGGAAGGTGATGGAGGATCATCAGGTGACAATCCTGGATTCCATGCATGCGGACGGATGGAAAGCGGAGCTCGCAGCGGCCTATGTCTATGACCATATGGATGTTGTCTCGGAAGCGGATGCCATCATGTGTGGCAACGATGATCTGGCCAGTAAGGTGGTGCATGCCCTGAAGGAAAAGAGGATGGCGGGAGACATCATGGTCGTTGGGCAGGATGCCGATCTGGAAGCCTGTCAGCGGATCGTAGAAGGAACACAGGTCATGACGGTTTATAAGCCAGTGGAGAAGCTGGCCCAGAAGGCTGCGGAATGTGCCGTGCTTCTGGCAGAAGGAAAGGAGCTTCCAGAAGAGACTGTGACGATAGAAAGCGGAAACTATCAGGTGCCCTATATCGGACTGGAACCCATCAGCGTGGATAAGACCAATATCAATGATGTGATCATAGGCAGTGGATTCCATCTGAAGGAAGATGTCTATCTGAATGTCCCTGCCGAAATGCCCTGACGGGATCGTGAACGCAGAAAACTAGGATTAGGAAAAATTTGGTAAGATAGCTGTGCTTGCAGACAAAATATTGCTAGCACAGCTTATTTTTGCCTTCCGGACAGCACAGAAAAGTGCAGAAGGTCATAAAATCATGCTATTTGATCTATGGTATTCTCTACTTGTCAACAAAAACAAACCAAACAAGGGAGGTTACTTTTTATGAGGAAGAAATTATTAAGCACACTTCTTGCAACAGCCATGGCTGTTACAATGCTTGCAGGATGTGGATCCAATGGGGGACAGCAGGCAACCACACCGGCAACGGACAATAAGACGGAGACTTCCGCAGAAGCAAAGACGGAGACTTCCGCAGAAGCAAAGACAGAGACTTCTGGTGCAACAGGCGGCGGTAAGGTCGGTGTAGCAATGCCCACCAAGGATCTGCAGAGATGGAATCAGGATGGTAGCAACATGCAGGCTCAGCTGGAGGCAGCAGGCTATGATGTAGATCTGCAGTACGCATCTAACGATATTCCCACACAGGTATCCCAGATCGAGAATATGATCAACTCCGGCTGCGAACTTCTGGTCATCGCATCCATCGACGGTGACTCTCTTGGAACCGTTCTGGAGCAGGCAAAGGAAAAAGACATTCCGGTTATCGCATATGACCGTTTGATCATGAACTCCGATGCAGTTACTTATTACGCAACCTTCGATAACTACATGGTAGGTACGAAACAGGGTGAATACATCAGAGATCAGTTGGATCTGGATAACGCAGCAGGACCTTTCAATATTGAGTTAGTAACCGGTGACCCCGGCGACAACAATGCAAGATTCTTCTTCGGTGGTGCGATGGATGTTCTGCAGCCCTACATTGATGCAGGCAAGCTGGTAGTAAAATCCGGACAGACCGATTTCGAAACCGTTGCAACCGCTAACTGGTCTACTGAGACCGCTCAGTCCAGAATGGATGCTATCATTTCCGCAAACTATGCAGACGGAACCAAGCTGGATGCAGTGCTGTGCTCCAACGACTCTACCGCACTTGGTGTTACCAACTCTCTGGAAGCTAACTATACCGGCGAGTGGCCCATCATTACCGGTCAGGACTGCGATAAGCCCAACGTTAAGAACATGATCTCCGGTAAGCAGTCCATGTCCATCTTCAAGGATACCCGTACTCTGGCATCCAAGGTTGTAGAGATGGTAGACGCTGTTATGAAGGGCGGCGAGGCACCTGTCAACGATACCACAACTTACGACAATGGTACCGGCGTTATTCCTTCCTATCTGTGTGAGCCCGTATTCGCTGATGCAAGCAACTACAAAGAACTGCTCATCGATTCCGGTTACTATACAGAGGCAGATTTACAGTAATTTATAATAACACGGATCTGTAAGGATCCTTACGGCAGGCGGGCGTTTCCCGCCTGCTGTATTCATGGGTAAAGCAAGAATAAGATTTTAAATGTTTGATTAGATAATGTGGAAACAAGACTTGGGAGGGATACCATTGGCAAAGATATTACTGGAAATGAAAAATATAACCAAAACATTCCCCGGTGTAAAAGCACTTGACAATGTAAACCTGCAGGTGGAAGAAGGAGAGATCCATGCCCTTGTAGGCGAGAACGGCGCAGGAAAGTCCACACTTATGAATGTACTGAGCGGTATTTATCCGTACGGATCTTATGAAGGCGATATCATCTATAATGGTGAGATCTGCAAATTCGACAAGATCAAGGACAGTGAGGAAAAAGGTATCGTTATTATTCATCAGGAACTTGCGCTGATCCCCTATATGACCATCGGGGAGAATATGTTCCTTGGCAATGAACGGGGACATAAGTACAAAATCAACTGGAATGAAACCAATGCCAGGGCGGCGGAACTGTTAAAGACCGTAGGCCTGAAGGAAGGCCCCCAGACATTGATAAAGGATATTGGCGTAGGAAAACAGCAGCTGGTAGAGATTGCGAAGGCACTGGCCAAGAACGCAAAACTTCTGATCCTGGATGAGCCTACTGCCTCTCTGAATGAGACGGATTCCAAGGCACTGTTGGATCTGATGCTGGAACTCAAGAAAAAGGGAATGACATCCATCATCATCTCTCATAAGCTGAATGAGATTTCTTATGTGGCAGATAAGATCACCGTCATTCGTGACGGATCTACCATCGAAACGCTTGTGAAGGGAAAAGATGATATTACCGAGAGCCGGATCATCAAAGGAATGGTAGGAAGAGAGATCGCTGACCGATTCCCGAAGAGAGAGCCGAAGATCGGAGAGGTCCTGATGGAAGTAAAAGACTGGACGGTACATCATCCGCTGTACTCAGACCGTAAGGTAGTGGATAACGTTAACCTCAATGTCAGAAAAGGCGAAGTAGTAGGTATCTCTGGACTGATGGGTGCGGGCCGTACGGAACTGGCAATGAGCCTGTTCGGAAAAAGCTATGGCTCCAATATCAGCGGCGAACTGTATATCAACGGCAAAAAAGTACAGCTGAATACTGTACAGGAAGCCATCAAAAATCATCTGGCATATGTGACGGAGGATCGAAAGGGCAACGGACTGATTCTGAGCAACCCGATCAAGATTAATACAACTCTGGCAAATCTGGATGCCATCAGCAGACATACTGTTATTGATAAAGACAAAGAGTACAATGTGGCGGTAGACTACAAGAACAAACTGAATACGAAATGTCCAACTGTGGAGCAGAATGTAGGAAACTTAAGCGGCGGTAATCAACAGAAGGTACTTTTGGCAAAATGGATGTTCACAGATCCGGATATCCTGATCCTGGATGAGCCGACGAGAGGTATTGATGTTGGTGCAAAATACGAAATCTACTGCATCATTAACCAACTGGTGGCAGAAGGAAAATCGGTTCTCATGATCTCCTCGGAGCTGCCTGAGATCCTTGGCATGTGTGACCGGATCTATGTAATGAACGAAGGAAAAATAGTAGGAGAACTGGCGGGCAGTGAGGCAACACAGGAGCTTATCATGTCCAAGATATTATCAGCCGGTAAGAAAGGAGCATTGGCATGAATAAAACAAAGGGCCTCGATTTTATAAAAAGATATACCATGATCCTCGTACTGATCGTGGTTACGGCATTTTTTGCATGGAGAACCGGAGGAGCAATCCTGCTTCCCATGAATGTCAGCAGTCTGATCTCGCAGAACGCATATGTGTTTATTCTGGCAACCGGTATGCTGTTATGTATCCTGACCGGCGGTAACATCGATCTGTCCGTTGGATCTGTTGTATGTTTCGTCGGTGCCATCGGAGCGGTACTCATGGTCAACATGAAAATGAACATGTGGCTGGCTATTCTGATCATGTTTGCTATCGGTACACTGATCGGTGCTTTCCAGGGTTTCTGGATCGCTTATGTGAGAATCCCGCCTTTCATCGTGACATTGGCCGGCATGCTGGCTTTTCGAGGATTAAGCAACGTAGTCCTGCAGGGTATGACCGTATCCATTAAGGACTGCACTACATTCGTAAATCTGTTCGGTGGCGGTGCTGACTGTTATATTCCCGATTTCTTCGGTAATGGTCCCATCAATCTGACCTGTGTATTTGCCGGTGTGATCGCTGCAGTGATCTTTGCAGTGTTACAGCTGAAGAATAGAGCCGACAAGGTGAAAAAAGGATACGAAGCTCCCAGCATGGGTTCCACGATCGGCAAAATCGTAGTGATCGCTGCAGTGATCCTGGCATTCAGCTATCGTCTGGCACAGCACAAAGGTATTCCCAGCGTATTGATCTGGGTACTGATTGTTATCATGGTATATGGTTACATCACTTCCAACACTACTGTGGGACGTTATTTCTACGCAGTGGGCGGTAATGAGAAGGCCACCAAATTATCCGGTATCAATACCAACAAGGTTTATTTCCTGGCTTATATGAACATGGGATTCTTGGCAGCGTTAGCTGGTATGGTAACCATTGCACGTATGACTTCCGCACAGCCGACATACGGACAGAACTATGAAATGGATGCCATCGGTTCCTGCTTCATCGGCGGTGCTTCCGCATACGGCGGAACCGGAACTGTACCCGGAGTTATCGTAGGTGCTGTACTGATGGGTGTTATTAACCTGGGTATGTCTTTGATGGGTGTCGATCAGAATATGCAGAAGGTAGTCAAGGGTCTGGTACTTCTGGCAGCAGTTATCTTCGATGTTGTATCCAAACGTGGTGGAAAATTAATTGCCAAGAATTAATTTCTACATATCTAATCAAAAGGGCCCGGTGCATATGCGCTGCAGGCCCTTTTGATGGTATTGGGCGGAGGAGAAGAGCATGAATAAGGGAAAAGAACGGAAGAAGCGGGAAGGAAAGCAGAAAAAAGGAGTCGGGATCGGAGTCAAGATCGTGACGCTTTTACTGCTGCTGGCAGTTGCTGCACTCAGCTGTATGGGAGTGCTGGTGCAGACACTGCAATCGGTCATTGTAACCAACGATGAAATCGTGGCCGGTCAGGTGGCTGAACAGGAGAAAATCTCGGAGCTTTCCAGACAGTTTACTTACATTAACGGGCAGGTGCTGACCCATGTCATGACCACCAACAGTGTGACAATGGATAATTTGTCGGATAAGATCCTGCAGGAGATCACTGATATGGAACAACAGATGACGGAGTTCGAAGGACTGCTGTCTGAGGGGGATGCCCGGAGAGAGGCGTTTGACAGTGCTTCTGCGGAACTGGCAAAATACAAAAAGACCGTGGAGAGTCTGCTGGTCACCAGTGCAGAGAATAAGACGCAGGCCTATGTGTCCGCCACATCGAATCTGCCGATGTTCAATGAACATATTGAAAGTTATATGAATCAGATGCTGGAGATCACCGGAGAGCAGATGGCACAGGCACAGGGACAGATGGAGCAGCGTGCGGCCAGAGTGCCCATGATCGTGGCGGTGGCAAGTCTGGTACTGCTTGCAGTAGTCGTGGTGATCATGCTGGGATTGCGGATCTGGGTCATCGGTCCGGTGAAATATGCTACGAGGCAGGTGGATGAACTGGTGGAGGGCATTCGCAATAACAGAGGTGACATCACCAGACGGATCCGGGTGAAATCGGGGGATGAAGTCGGCAGATTATCCATGGCCATCAATGATCTGGTGGCGCAGATGCAGACCATCATAAGGGCGATTACCGAGAGCTGCGGACATATGGAGGAAAAACAGACCGGTATTATCTCCAATGTGGAAAAGGTAAATGCCACCGCGGAGGACACCACCCAGAAGCTGGGAGTGATGGCTGGTGGCATGCAGTCTGTCACGGAGGCTATCGGAGGGGTGCAACAGGATACCGGGGTGCTGGATACCACGGTGGAGAACATGCTGGAGGTGGCACAGGATGGACGCAATTATGCGGCGGATATCAAGGATAGGGCCGGAAAAATGAAGGCAACGGCGGTGGCGAGTAAGCAGGAGGCAACCCGGGTGATGAAGGAGATCGACACGGCAATGACGGAGTCCATCGCCAACAGCAGGCAGATCCACAAGATCACGGAACTGACGGAAGAAATCCTGGGAATTGCTGGAACAACGAATCTGCTGGCACTGAATGCGTCTATCGAGGCTGCCAGAGCAGGAGAAGCAGGCCGGGGATTCGCAGTCGTGGCGGAGGAGATCCGCAAGCTCGCAGACAGCTCCAGAGAGTCAGCCAATAATATCCAGGAGATAAGTAACCGGGTAGTGGAAAGCGTGGAAGAACTTTCCGAAAATGCTACAAAACTTTTGGATTTTATGAATACCAGAGTCATGAGAGATTACGATGCTCTGGAGGATACGGGCACAAATTATCATGAGGCTGCGGATCATGTGGATGAGATGATGAATGAATTCCGACAGAAGATCGATGAACTGTTGTCGGTACTGCAGAATGTCAATAGTGCTAACTCACAGATGGAAGCAACCGTGGAGGACAGTACGGAAAAGCTGGCGGTGGTAAAGAACAACAACCGGGGATTACAGCAGGAGATGAAGGATATTTCCTATGCGGTGGATGATCTGACCGGTGCAGTGGGACAGTTGAAAGAAAGTATCCGCTGTTTTACAGTGGTATAGACAGAAAAAATAAAATGCACGGGATTCCCGATGGGGAATTACCGTGCATTTTGAATGACTGCAGTTACATTTTAGGAATTTTCCGGAGCGTGATGCAGCTCCAGAGCCAGATAGGAATTGTGGTATTCCTTGCAGTAGGTGACATCTTTGTCAAACCATGCGGGAGGGACGAAAGCCTCTGCTGCTTCTTTACTTCCAAACTCCACTTCTGCCATGATCAGAGGGGCGAAGGGGGCATCAAAAACATCCAGCTCGATGGTCAGGGAATAATCTGCCGGAGGAGTGGGAAAGCCTTCTTTGAATCCGGGATGCTCCAGAGGGATCAGATAGCGTCTTTTGGAGATTACGCTGCCATCGGCTTTTTCCCGTAAATGATAATAAGATGCCTCGTTCAGCGGAAGATTGCTCTCATCTCTGGCCATCATGCCGCTGCCTTTGTAAGTGAGATAATATTCATCATCCTGTTTTCTGGCTCTGACCACAGGATTATAATTCAGATATACCTGCTCGATATGATGAGAAGGATAGCTTTCCAGATTGTCGGGTAAGGATTTCAGGGTAAACTTTCGCTCGATTTCCATAATACTAATGCCTCGCTTCTGTAATTAAGACTTAAAAACACTTCTTTAGTATAACATGATTTTCCTTGAAAATACAGTGAAATCTGCAAATATCTGCCCCTGGGAATTGAATTACGCTTCCAAATTGTGTATACTAATCATAACTGTGCAAAGTCAGAGTATATGACTTGCAAATGAGACAGAAAACAAAACGGAAAGCGAGGGAAAACCATGAGTAAGATAGCGATTTTTCTGGCAAATGGGTTTGAGGAAATAGAAGGTCTGACGGTAGTGGATATCTGCCGCAGATGTGGACTGACCATTGATATGGTGTCCATTACGGAAGAAAAACAGGTGATGGGATCACATAAGATTCCGGTGACTGCGGATATGACATTGTCCCAGGTGAATTTTGAGGAATATGATTGTCTGGTATTGCCCGGTGGCGGACAGGGAACGAAGAATCTGGAGGCCTGTGAGCCCCTGATGCAGCAGATCGATGCTTTTTATGCATCGGGAAAATACATTGCGGCAATCTGTGCGGCTCCCAGTATCTTCGGACACAGAGGAATCCTGAAGGGAAAGAGAGCATGCGCCTATCCCTGCTTCGAGGATCATCTGGAAGGTGCGGCTGTGACTGCAGGCCCCGTGGAAGTGAACGGTAACGTGATCACTTCCCGCGGAATGGGGACTTCCATCCCCTTCGGACTGGCGATCGCCGGTGTATTCTGTGGACAGGATAAGGCAGATGCCTGCGCCCACGCTATTGTATTTCAGCCGTAAGCAGCTGAAGAGAAAGACGAGGACAGAAAATGAAAAAAGCGTTAATTACAGGAATTACCGGACAGGACGGCTCTTATCTGGCAGAGTTCCTGCTGGAAAAAGGATATGAAGTGCATGGACTGATCCGCAGATCTTCCATCAGCAATACCGGTCGTATCGACCATCTGATCCGGGAGGATAAGATCGTTCTCCACGGTGGAGATATGACGGATTCTACCAGTCTGGTACGTATCATCGGAGAAGTCAGACCGGATGAGATCTACAATCTGGGAGCGCAGAGCCATGTACAGGTAAGCTTTGAGGCACCGGAATATGCCGGAGATGTAGATGCACTGGGCGTGCTGCGGATTCTGGAGGCTGTGCGTATGGTGGGACTGGCCGAGACCTGCCGTATTTATCAGGCATCCACATCCGAACTCTATGGCCGAGTGGAAGAAGTGCCTCAGAATGAGAACACCCCGTTCCATCCCTACAGCCCCTATGCGGTGGCAAAACAGTACGGCTTCTGGATCGTGAAGGAATACAGAGAAGCGTATAATATGTTCGCAGTCAACGGCATTCTGTTCAACCATGAATCCGAGCGCCGGGGAGAGACTTTCGTTACCCGTAAGATCACACTGGCAGCCGGCAGAATCGCCTGCGGTATCCAGGATAAACTCTATCTGGGCAATCTGGATTCCAAGAGAGACTGGGGCTATGCGAAGGACTATGTGGAATGCATGTGGCTGATGCTGCAGCATGACAAGCCGGAGGACTTCGTTATTGCCACCGGTGTACAGCATACCGTAAGAGAATTTACCACACTGGCATTCCATTATGTGGGAATCGAACTGGAATGGCAGGGCAGCGGTATCCATGAAAAAGGAATCAACAAGGCCAACGGCAAGGTGGTGGTGGAGGTCAGCGAGGCCTTTTACCGTCCCACGGATGTGGTCAATCTGTGGGGAGATCCGACGAAGGCCCGCACGGTGCTGGGATGGAATCCCCAGAGAACCAGCTACGAGGAACTGTGCCGTCTGATGGCAGAGCACGATCTGAAGCTGGCAAAGGCTGAAGCGGTAGTGTTGAAGGAAACCGCGGAATAACAGGAGAAATAAAGAGAGGAAGTACTGTAATATCATGGAAAAAGACGCAAAAATATATGTAGCCGGCCACAAGGGTATGGTAGGAAGTGCTATTTGTAGAGCACTCCAGAGAAAAGGATATACCAATATCATCACCCGCAGCCATAAGGAACTGGATCTGTGCAGACAGGTTGCCGTGGAGGAATTTTTTTCCAGGGAGAAGCCGGACTATGTGTTCCTGGCCGCAGCCAAGGTGGGCGGCATCATGGCCAACAGTGAGGCACTGGCGGATTTCATGTATGAAAATATGATCTTGGAGATGAATGTGATCCATGCGGCATGGCAGAACAACTGCAAGAAGCTGATGTTTTTGGGCAGCAGCTGTATCTATCCCCGTATGGCACCGCAGCCCATGAAGGAGAGCTGCCTGTTGACTTCTGAGCTGGAGAAAACCAATGAGGCATATGCACTGGCGAAGATCTCCGGACTGAAATACTGCGAGTTCCTGAACAGACAGTACGGAACCGATTATATCAGTGTCATGCCCACGAATCTGTACGGGCCCAACGACAATTATCATCCCACCCACAGCCATGTGCTTCCGGCGCTGATCCGCCGCTTCCATGAGGCAAAAGTATCCGGCGCGAAGGAAGTAGTCTGCTGGGGAACAGGAACCCCACTGCGGGAATTTCTCTATGTGGATGATCTGGCAGATGCCTGCGTGTATCTGATGAATACCTACAGCGGCGATGAGACAGTGAATTTGGGAACCGGCAAGGAACTGACCATCCGGGAACTGACGGAACTGGTAGCGAAGGTAGTAGGTTATACTGGGGAGATCAAATGGGATCCCAGCAAGCCGGATGGAACTCCCAGAAAGCTTCTGGATGTCAGCAAACTGGAAAGCCTGGGCTACCATTATACGACGGAGCTGGAAGAAGGTATCCGTCTGACTTATGAGGATTTCCTCAATAATCCCATGCGTGCGGAACGCTAATGGTTCCGGGCACGAACAGCGCAGGCAGACAGACGGCCCGGGAAAGGATGAAGTGAACAGAATGAATGATTTTCGGAAGACAGCACAGGAGATGCTGGAATTTATAAGAATAAGTCCTACCTGTTTTCATGCAGTGGCCAATATCGGAAGGATGCTGGAGGCAGCAGGCTTTCAGCAGTTACAGGAAAAGGAAGAATGGAAACTGGAAAAGGGCGGACGGTATTATACGGAGCGCAATGATTCTTCCGTTATTGCGTTTGTGATTCCGGAAAAGGAGGTCGGCATCAGGGGCTTTCATATGGCAGCAGCCCACAGTGATTCCCCCTGCTTTAAGATCAAAGAGAAGCCGGAATTGACCGTGGAGGAGCATTATCTGCGTCTGAACACCGAAAAATACGGCGGCATGATCTTGTCCACCTGGTTGGACAGACCACTCTCCGTCGCTGGCAGACTGGCTGTGAAGAACGGGAACGGTATCGAGGGCAGACTGGTGAATATCGACAGAGATCTCTGTGTGATCCCCAATGTGGCCATCCATATGAACCGGGAAATGAACAAGGGTGTGGAGTACAATCCCCAGGTGGATCTGCTGCCTTTGCTTGCGGACGTATCATTTGACGAATATGATACACATACTACATACGATGCACAGACCGCATCGGAGAATGCGGAGGAACAGCCGGAAACAGTAGAGAAGCCCACACTGGCAGCGCTGGCAGCAGAAGCGGCAGGCGTGGATGCTGAGACGATTCTCGGAGAAGACCTGTTCCTGTACACCAGACAGGAAGGAAAAATGATAGGAGCAAAGGGAGAATTCGTGTTGTCTCCCAGACTGGATGATCTGCAGAGCGCTTTTGCCCTGACAAAAGCTTTTACGGAGAGTACACCTGCGGAATATATCAATATCTGTGCAGTATTTGATAATGAAGAAGTAGGAA
>ERZ791915.597-NODE-597-length-35594-cov-3.586173_pt1 | contig 35594 bp, 33 predicted proteins | sample MGYA00510139_ERZ791915 | MGnify/ENA primary metagenome ERZ791915 (study PRJEB30046, sample SAMN00792117) | human gut metagenome | study: EMG produced TPA metagenomics assembly of the A metagenome-wide association study of gut microbiota in type 2... | reverse complement strand
CTCCGTGCGAGCAGGACTGTAGAGCAGGAAACTTTACCCGCGGCCCCCGATGGCCACAGACCGGCGGGATAGATCGGTTCAGATGGGGCTTTAATGCATGGGTGGTCTGTTGGTGGGCAAATGGGTAGAATACTGAGGTTACTGCATCGACTCTGCGATGCTTTGTTGTATGTGCCCGGCGGTCGGTTTGCCAGAAGCGCCCCGTCGGTTGTTCCAGACCCGTTTCGAAGAAAGGAAACCACACTTACCTATGGCAGCTAAAAAATCATCTCCCTTGAAGATCATCCCGCTCGGCGGCCTTGATGGCATCGGCAAGAACATGACGGTCTTTGAGTGCGGCGACGACATGGTGCTCGTCGACGCCGGCCTCATGTTTCCGGATGACTCCCAGCCCGGTATCGATCTGGTGCTTCCCGACTACACCTATGTCCTGGAGAACGAGGAGAAGCTCCGCGGTATCATCGTCACCCACGGCCACGAGGACCACACCGGTTCGCTTCCGTATCTGCTGCAGGACCTCAACAACAAGGTGCCCATCTTCTCGAGCAAGCTGACGCTCGGCTTCATCGAGGGCAAGCTTTCCGAGTTCCGCATCCGCGCACCCAAGTTCCGCGAGGTTAAGGGCGGTAGCCATGTCAACCTCGGCGGCATCTCGCTCGACTTCTTCTCGATGACACACTCCATCCCCGGCGCTCTGGGCGTGTTCATCCGCACCAATCAGGGCACCGTTATGCACACCGGCGACTTTAAGCTCGACCAGACGCCCATCGATGGCGTTACGCCCGACTATGCCGCTATCAGCCGCTTTGCCAAGCAGGGCATCGACCTGCTGCTTTCCGACTCTACCAATGCCACGGTTCCCGGCTTTACCAAGTCCGAGGCCGAGGTTGGTCCCAACCTGCTGCACGCCATCAAGAATGCGCCGGGTCGCGTGTTCGTCGCGTCGTTCTCGAGCCACATCCATCGTCTGCAGCAGATCTGCGATGCCGCCCGCAAGTGCGGCCGTAAGGTCGTTGTGACCGGTCGCTCCATGCTCACGAACACCCGCGTGGCGCGTGAGCTGGGCTACCTCAACATCGACGACGCTGATATCATCGATGCCTTCGACATTGATAACCTGCCCGACGACAAGATTGTCGTCATGTGCACCGGTTCGCAGGGTGAGCCGCTGTCGGCCCTGTCCCGCATGGCCAATGGCGAGCACAAGACGCTCTCCATCCACGAGGGCGATACCGTTATCCTTTCGGCAACTCCTGTTCCCGGCAACGAGAAGGCCGTTCAGCAGGTCGTCAACAGCCTGGCCAAGCTCGGCTGTGACGTGTGGGATAAGAACCGCGCTCTCGTCCACGTCTCCGGTCACGGTAGCCAGGAGGAGCTCAAGCTTCTGATGGCCATGGCCAAGCCCACGTACTTTATGCCGGTTCACGGTGAGGCCGTGCATCTGCGGGCACACGCCCAGCTGGCCCGCAAGATGGGTCTCAAGGACGACCATATCTTTATCCTCGATAACGGTGACACGCTCGAGATGCGCGGCGGTATCGTCAAGCGCGGTACGCCCGTCGAGTCCGGCGTCGTCTATGTCGACGGCCTGCGTATCGGCGATACCGACCCCATCGTCTTGCGCGATCGCCAGAAGCTCGCCAACGACGGTATGGTTACCGCTGTTGCCATCGTCTCGCTCAAGCACAAGAAGATCGAGGCCATCGAGTTTTCGGGCCGCGGTGTTTCGTTTGCCATCGACGACCAGTTCTCCGAGGATGCCTCCGCAGCCATCATGAAGACGATCGAGAAGGGCAAGTTCAGCTTTACCAGCAGCGGTTCCGATGCCATTCGCAAGGCCGTGCGCGATTCGCTCTCTAACTTTATCTGGAGCCGTACGCGTACCCGTCCGATGATTATCCCGGTCGTCATGGAGGTTTAGTTTGGCGCGCGGATCTGCACAAAACGCCAAAGGCAATAAGGCCAATAACCAACCGGCATCTGCTAAGGGTGCCGGTTCCCATCTGCGTGCCAATAAGGGCCACGAGGCAGACTTCGACGATTTTGAGCCCTTGGTCGAGCCCTCAGCCAATCGCGATATCGCCGGCGTGGTCATTGCCGTTTTGGCGATTGCGTCCTTTATTGCCGTGATTTCGCCGGCGACTGCACCCGTTACAGCTGCGGTTGCCGGTTTCTACCACTTAGGCTTTGGTCTGGGCGCCTACGTGTTGCCGATCGTCATCTTGCTGTTTGCCGCCACGCTCTTTTTGGGCGAGGACTCGCCGCTCAACGTCCGTTCGGTCGCTGGCGGTGCTGTGGTCTTTGTGGCTATTGTCTCCATCCTGTCACTGATGGTGCCGGGCACGAGCGATTCGTGCGACCTTATGTTCACGCCGCAAAACCTTTCCACCTCGGGCGGCTACATTGGCGCCTTTATCGCCAGTGCCTTGCAAAACGCCCTGGGTAAACCCATCGCCATGGTTGTTTTGCTGGGCCTTGTCGTTGTTGGCTTGGTCATTATCGGCTTTTCGGTTGGTAGCGTTTTGCGCTCTGCGCGCGACCATGCTGCCGACTTTGCCGAGCGTCGTCGTGCCGATGTCAATGCGAGCCCGTGGGGCGATGAAGAGGCCCTGTCGGTTCCCGGCGTCGCTCGTCCGCACTTGAGCATCCTGCGCCAGAAGGGGGCCGACGCCGCCGTGACCACGGTCATGGGTGGCGATGTCGACCCGGTTTTGGATGACGACGAGGACGATGACCCGTTTGTCGACGTATCCGAGTCGGTTGAAGCCGAGCGAGCCAAGACCACGCTGTTGCCGCGCCGCCATGCCAAGAAGGGCAAGTCTGCGCCCAAGCTCAATACGAGTGAGCCCGATCCGTCTTGGTCCGAGAGTGAGATTGAGCTTACCGAGGGTGATGACGAGGACGACGAGACTCCGATTGAGACCGCTAAGACAACTTTGCTGCTGCGTCGCCATGCAAAGCGCGGCCAGGTAACCGGCCAGCTTTCGATGGAAGACGACCCCGATAAGATTGACGAGTCCGAGCCGCCGTTTGCCGTGAATCCTGTCTCGGCCGCACCTCAGATTCCCGACTTCTTGAAGCATCCCAAGGTTGCAGATACGCCTGCCACGAGTGCTGTCGAATCGGCTGTGGCTCGTGATGGGGGAGCGGACGACGACGCTGCAGATAACGAGGGCGAAGAAGAGGACGGCCTCAAACTCCCGCCGCTCGAAATCCTGCATGCAAACCCTCAGTCCGCTTCTGCCGCGTCTTCGGACAAGGAACTGGAACAGACCGCCGAGTCGCTGCAGTCCACGTTGCTTGAGTTTGGCCGCAGTGCCCGCGTGGTCGGCTGGATCGCCGGCCCTACGGTGACGACCTTTAAGCTGCAACCTGGCGAGGGCGAGCGCGTGAGCAAGATTTCGAGCCTCGAGGACGATATCGCGCTTTCGCTCGCTGCTCAGTCGGTGCGTATCTTTGCCCCGATTCCCGGCACCTCGCTCGTGGGCATCGAGATTCCCAACCGCAAGCGCCAGAACGTCAATCTGGGCGACGTGCTGCCCTATGTGAAGGGCGGTCCGCTCGAGCTCGCCATCGGCCGCGACGCCGAGGGCACGCCGGTCGTCGCCGATCTCGCCAAGATGCCCCACCTGCTGATCGCCGGTACTACGGGCTCCGGTAAGTCGGTCATGATCAACTCCATCATCACGACCTTGCTCATGCGCGCCCTTCCCGAGGACGTTCGCCTGATCATGGTCGACCCCAAGCGCGTCGAGCTTGCGGGCTATAACGGTCTGCCGCATCTCTATGTGCCCGTGGTGACCGAGCCCAAGCAAGCCGCTAGCGCTCTGCAATGGGCCGTGTCCGAGATGGAGCGTCGCCTGAAGGTCTTCGAGCGTCTCAACGTGCGTAAGATCTCGACCTACAACGAAAAGCAGGCCGCCGGCGAGTTTGAACATTACGACAACCCGCCGCAAAAGATGCCCTACTTGGTCATCATCATCGACGAGCTTTCGGATCTGATGATGGTCGCCGGCAAGGATGTCGAGGCGTCGATCGTTCGTATCGCTCAGCTGGGCCGTGCCGCCGGTATTCATCTTATCGTGGCCACGCAGCGCCCCAGCTCCAACGTGGTGACGGGTCTCATCAAGGCCAACATCACCAACCGCATCGCCTTTAACGTCGCCACGGGCATCGACTCGCGCGTCATCATCGACCAGATGGGTGCCGAAAAGCTCACCGGTTTGGGCGACATGCTGTTCTCCAAGGTCGACTGGGGCAAGCCTCGCCGTATCCAGGGCTGCTTTGTTTCGGACGACGAAATCAACGAGATTGTCGAGTTCGTCAAGTCGCAGAGCGAGCCCGACTACCACGAGGAGATCCTGTCTGCCGTGGCGCCCGCTTCCATGTCCATGGCGGGTGGCGGCGGCATTGTCCGCACCGGAGTCGCCGAGCCGCAAGACGATGATCCGCTCATCTGGGAAGCCGCCCATATTGTGGTGGATTCGCAGCTTGGCTCCACATCTGGCCTGCAGCGTCGTCTGAAGGTTGGCTATGCGCGCGCCGGGCGTATTATGGACATGCTGGAAGAAAAGGGTGTCGTCGGCCCGCCCGACGGTTCGAAGCCGCGCGAGGTTCTGCTGGACGAGGAGGGACTTGCCGCGCTGAAATCTGTCGACGCCGAGATGGCACGTGAAGATCGTGAGTTTGGAGGATTCTGATGGCTGCACGCTTTGGTGACATGCTGCTCGAGCAGCGTCGCCGAATGGGCCTTTCCATTCAGCAGGTCGCCAACACCATCAAAATCAGGCCGCAGATCATCGAGTTTTTCGAGACCGGTAACTTTGCTTCGATGCCGCCGCGCGGCTATGCGCAGGGCATGATTTCGAGCTATGCTCGCTTTTTGGGCCTTAATCCGCGCGAGGTCGTCAATGCCTACTTTGACGACCTGATGGCATACGAACGCGAGACGTCGCAGCAGGGTGGTCGTTTTCAGGACGCCGCCGGCTACGTCAATTCGCGTTCCTCGGTCGATAACGGGCGCTTTCTGATGGTTCAGGGCGGTCGTTCGACCCGCTATGGACAGCGTCCTCAGCAGGCCGGTTATATTACCGAGACGGGTTCGGGCGAGGAGATTCGCTCACAGCGTGACCGGTTCCGCAGTGCGCCGATGCCCGAGGACCGTGCACTCCCCGCTGCCCGCGGCGTGGCGCGTGACCCTCGTGCCGGCTACGGCGACGGCGGCTATTCCGATCGCGGTTACCGTGGTGTCTCCACCGGACGCTCTCGCGGTGGCTATGCGGATGCCGATACCACGCAGGTGACGCCGCGTCTTCGCTCTCAGTCTCAGCCGTGTGGCCAGCGCCCTTCGGCTCCGCGTTCGGGCCAGCGTGGCTATCAAGGCCGCGGTGAACTTGCGCCCCGCTCGGGTCAGCGCGGCCTTCAGGGCCAGGGTGGCTATCGTGGTCGTTCCGATAGCAATCGTGGTCGTATGCCTCAGGGAGGCGGCCGCAGTAGTTCCAGTCGTGGACGCGGCGGATCTCGTACTCCTCAAAACAACGGGCTCGATCCGCGTATCGTCTACGCTGGCATCGGTGCCGTGGCGTTGCTACTGATCGTGCTCATCGTGGTGCTTCTGCGCGGCTGCGCATCTTCAACGCCCGAGACCACGCCCGAGACGCCTGCTGCTACCAAGACAACGACCAAGAAGTCTTCTAAGAAGACCGAAACGGTCGACGCGGACGAAGACACCGATGAGGCGACGGATGAGTCGACCGATTTGGACGCCACCAAGACGACGGCTAAAAAGGAAGAGAATGAGGTAACGAAGGTCAAAGTATCCGTTGCCAAGGGAAAGACCGCGTGGATTGAGGTCAAGGTCGACGGAAAGTCGGTCTATGGTGCCCAGGCGACTGGCCCCTTTGAGCAGGAGTATACGCCCGAGTCCTCAATCGAGATCACCACGTCCAAGCCTTCCGATGTCACCGTTACCAAGAACGGCGAAAAGGTCCGTTACGATACCAAGACCTCGGGCGTGGCGCGTGTGACGATCACCGTTCCCAAGAAGGAGACGACTGATTCCGAGAATGGTGAAAGTTCTGATGGTGCCGACACCACCGATGGTACCGACACCACCGACGGCACCGATGCCCAGTCCATGGATGGCGCCGATACCGCAACTGACGGTCAGACGCCCACCGATTCTACCGACTATTCGTACGATAGCTACTAAGCCGCTCGTACGCGAAAGGAAACATCATGGCTAAAGATTCCAGCTTCGACGTCGTGTCCGAGGTCAACATGCAAGAGGTCGACAACGCCTTTCAGCAGACCACGCGCGAGATTTCCCAGCGCTATGACCTGAAGGATTCCGGCGCCACGATCGAGCTTTCGAAGGGCGACAAGCTCTTTACGATCAACGCCCCGGCCGACTTTGTCTCCAAGCAGATTATCGACGTGCTGAGCTCCAAGCTCATCAAGCGCGGCATCGACCTCAAAGCTGTCTCGTGGGATGCTCCGCAGGCGGCATCGGGCGGCACCGTGCGCGTGCTCGGCCATATCGTCGAGGGTATCGACCAGGCGACTGCCAAGAAGATCAACAAGGACATCAAGGACCAAAAGCTCAAGGTCAAGGTGACCATCGAAGCCGACAAGCTGCGTGTTTCCTCTGCTTCGAAGGACGCGTTGCAGACCGTGATTCAGTTCCTGCGCGACCATGACTACGGTCAGCCGCTGCAGTTCACCAACTACCGCTAATATCATTCGAAAGGACCGCTCTCCAACATGGATACACCGTTGGGCTCCGTGCTCTACATTACCCTCGGGTGCGCTAAGAACGAGGTTGACACCGACCGCATGCGTTCTCTTTTGACCGCCGCAGGCTACGAGGAGGCATTCGACCCGCAGGAAGCCGATATCGCCATCGTCAATACGTGCTCGTTCCTCGCCTCCGCAACGTCTGAGAGCATCGAGACCACGCTCGAGCTCGCCAATGAGGTTCAGGACGGCGTTCGCTCCTGTCCCATCGTCATGTGCGGCTGTGTGCCGTCGCGCTATGGCGATGACCTGCCTGACGAGCTGCCCGAGGTCGCTGCCTTTGTAAAGGCCGACGAGGAAGACGGCATCGTGGCGGTCATCGATGGCGTGCTGGGTGTCGAGCGCGAGATTGCCGCCTATATTCCGCAGGTCAAGCGCACTGTCGAGGGCGCTGTCGCCTACGTCAAGATTTCCGATGGCTGCAACCGCTTCTGTAGCTTCTGCATGATCCCATATATCCGCGGTCGTTATCACTCGCGCAATGCCGAGAGCATTATTTCCGAGGTGCGCGACTTGGTTGCCGGTGGCGTGCGAGAGATCGTGCTGATCGGTCAGGACACGGGCATCTGGGGCACCGACTTTGCCGACGAGGACGTCGCCGAGGGCTCGCCGCGCAATCTGGCGCAGCTGCTGCGCGCCGTCGCCGAGGCCGTGCGTCCGCAGAACGTCTGGGTCCGTGTGCTCTATCTGCAGCCCGAGGGCATGACCGACGAGCTCATTGAGACCATTCGCGATACGCCCGAGGTGCTGCCCTATATCGATATCCCCGTGCAGCACTGCGATGCTCGCATACTCAAGGCCATGCGTCGCTCCGGTTCGCGCCAGGAGCTCGAGGACCTGTTCCGCGATCTGCGTGAGCGCATCCCCGGCATCGTGATCCGTTCCACGGCCATGGTCGGCTTCCCGACTGAGACTGACGACGAGTTCCGCGACCTTATCGACTTTATGGACACCGTCGGCTTTGACTACACGAGCGTCTTTGCCTACTCGCGTGAGGAGGGCAGCCTGGCCGCCAAGATGGAGGGTCAGGTCGACGAAGAGGTCAAGCTCGAGCGCGCCCAGGAGGCCATGGACCTGGCCGAGTCGCTCGGTTTTGCCGCCACCGCCGCACATGTGGGCGAGCGCGCCCAGGTGATCGTCGACGGTATCGAAGAGACCGAGGACGGTGCCGAGCTGATTGGCCATGCTTGGTTCCAGGCGCCCGATTCCGATGGCGCGGTGCATCTGGATGCCAGCGAGGCATCTGTGGGCGATATTCTGACCGTCGAGTTTACCGATAGCTTCTGCTATGAGCTTATCGGTCATGTTGTGGAGTAGGAGCGCGTTGTGGCTAACGAGAGCAATAAGGAACTGACGAGTGTCTGGACACCCGCCAATATCGTGACGTGCGTGCGCATCGTCTTTATCCCGGTGTTCATGATCGTGTCGGCGCTGTCTCACACGAGCGTTGCCGGTACGGATTGGAGCACCTTCGACGGCCCGCTCGCCGCCGCCGCCTTTATTCTGTACGTCATCCTGTCGTGCACCGATAAGGTTGATGGCTACTTGGCTCGTTCGCGCAACGAGATTACCGACTTCGGTAAGTTCTTGGATCCCATCGCCGATAAGCTGCTCGTGTTCTCTGCCCTGCTGCTGTTCTTGGACTTTGGTGCCGTAACCGTGTGGTCGGTGTTCATTATCCTGTTCCGCGAGCTGCTGGTGAGCGCCCTGCGCATGGTTGCGAGTGCCGCTGGTGTGGTCGTTGCCGCCGATAAGCTCGGCAAGTACAAGACGGCGACCACGATGGTCTCCATCTGCGGTTACCTGTGCGTCTTTGCGATGGCCGGCTTGCACCTTGGCCCGGTGGCGCTGACGCTCGGCATCTACTCTTTATCGCGCTTCCTGTACGCCGTTGCCGTTGTCCTGACCGTTATCTCGGGCGCCCAGTACTTCTGGCACTGCCGCAAGATCGTCTTTTCGGTCTAGGTCCTGGTGGGTATGACGGACTCTTTTGAGCAGATTTTCGCTCATAACGAGGAGCTGGCGCGCGATATTGTCGAGCGCGCGAGCGCTCGGGGCGTGACGGTTTCGACGGCTGAGTCGCTGACGGCAGGTATGATCTCCTCGACGATCGCCGATATCCCGGGCGCCTCGGCGGTGCTGCGTGGCGGTGCGGTAACCTACTGTGATGAGATCAAGCATCGCGTGCTGGGTGTTGAGCAGGAAACGCTCGACCGCTATACCGCGGTGTCGCATCAGACCGCGCGCGAGATGGCGGCGGGGTCGCTAGATCTGTACCAGAGCGATGTTGCCGTGAGCGCAACGGGCTATGCTGGTCCCGGCGGCGGTACCGAGGACGATCCGGCTGGCACCTTCTATATTGGCTGGGCGTATCGCACGGTCGATGGGGAAGTGCCGGTCGTGGATTCTGTGCGTTGCCACTATGAGGTCGACCGTTCGTGTGTTCGTGCCCATGCGGTCACGGAGGCATTGGGACGCATTGCCCTTGTGCTCAACTCTATGGAATAGGCGTGTTTTAAGGGGCCTTAGTGCCCCTTAATTGTGGAGATAGGGACCTCTGGCGAATTTAGCGTTTGTGCTGGTCATAGGTGTATTTACTCCTTCCTTGTTTTTATTTGGCCCTATGTGGTCAAGCATTTGGCCAGTGTTTGGTCGGCGTTTGGTTGGGTTTTGGAAAGACTGCCTGCATATGATTGGTCTGAACGGTTGACCACGAACAGTCGTTCGTTTATTATCGATGCAGGTTGTTAAGAGGAGGGCTATTCATGGCCAAGAATTCAGGTCCCGTACGTACCGTCCATGCACCCACGACGGGTAGAGAGCGCGAAGAGATGATCGCCACCACCAAGGCCGAGATCGAGAAGAAGTTCGGTCAAGGTTCCATCATGAGGTATGGTGACGGCGGCCCCGAGCTTGAGGTCGAGGCCATTCCCACGGGCGCTCTGGCACTTGACGCCGCTCTGGGTATCGGCGGTGTGCCGCGCGGTCGTATCGTCGAGATCTACGGTCCCGAGTCCTCCGGTAAGACGACGCTTTCGCTCGAGATCCTGGCCGAGGCCCAGGCAATGGGTGGCGTTGTGGCATTTATCGATGCCGAGCACGCGCTCGATCCCACGTATGCCGCGCGCATTGGCGTGGATATCGACGAGGTGCTCATTTCCCAGCCCGATACGGGTGAGCAGGCGCTCGAGATTGTTGACATGCTCGTGCGTTCCGGCGCCATCGATGCCATCGTCGTCGACTCTGTCGCCGCGCTGACTCCGCGTGCCGAGATCGAGGGAGAGATCGGCGATACCACGGTCGGCTTGCAAGCTCGCCTGATGAGCCAGGCGCTCCGAAAGCTCGCCGGCTCGCTGTCCAAGTCCAACACGACGTGCATCTTCATTAACCAGCTGCGTGAGAAGATCGGCGTCATGTTCGGCAACCCCGAGACCACGACGGGCGGCCGCGCCCTTAAGTTCTTCTCTTCGGTGCGTATCGACATTCGCCGCATCGACAGCATTAAGCTTAAGGACGAGGTTATCGGTAACCGCGTGCGCGCCAAGGTCGTTAAGAACAAGGTGGCAGCTCCGTTCCGTTCTGCTGAGTTCGACATCATGTACGGTACGGGAATTTCTAAGGAGGGCTCGATCTTGGACATAGCTGTCGAGTGCGGCATCTGCAAGAAGATGGGCTCCTGGTTTGCCTATGGCGAGGACAAGCTCGGCAACGGTCGCGAGGCCGCCAAGGCGTTCCTGCGCGAACACCCCGATTGCGCCGACGAGATTGAGCATAAGGTTCGCCTTGCCTGCGGGCTTGAGTTTGATGACGATGCTCCGTCCGAGGTCGAGCTGACCGATCAGCCGGCTGCGGATCAGCCTTCCGGCGAGGAGTTCGACGAGCTTTACGCCATCGATGGGTCCGCCATGCTCGATGACGACGACGAGTAGCGGTTACGCTCATGTCGTATACGGTGACCGAGGCCACGGTCGTCTTTCCCGATAAGAAGGCGGCCTCCTCGTTCTCGAGCGGATATGCGTCCAAAAAGCCTTGCGCACATATCGATTGTGAGCTTGAGGGCGGTTTTAAGCGGTCCATTTGGATTCCCGTGCGGGTCGCGCGCCTGTATGTCAAAAACCGCCCCGATTTTCCCTGTGATTGGGATAACTTTCGTGAGGCGGTTCAGCTCATCGAGCGTAAATGTGCTCTCACCATGGTGACCGAGATGTTGTCGCGACGCGACCATGCGACGGGTGAGGTCCGTGACAAGTTGGCTCGCTACGGCTTTCGCCATCCCGCGATCGATTTCGCCGTCGAGCGCGCCACCGAGTATCGCTTTTTAGACGAGAACCGCTTTTGCTCGTACTTTATCGAGGAACGCAAGCGGCGCGGTTGGGGACAGCGCAAAATCGAGACCGAGCTCAAGCGCCGTCATGTTGTGCTCGATGACATTCCCGGTTATCCCGAGGATTATTTTGCTGTCGAAGACGATTTGGCGCGTGCGTCAGCCCTGCTCGCCAAGCGGCGTGTTCCAGAGACGCGCGGATTCGAAAAACTGGTTCGGTTTTTGATGGGCAAGGGCTTCTCGTATCACATCGCCGCCGATGCCGTTAAGGCGCGTCTCGATGCCGAATGCGAGGAATGTGCGCTTTAGACGTATGCGTTTTGTGGCCCTGCCGTTCACCTTGTTTTAGCCGCCGTACTGGGGCCATTTATTTGACAGTTGTTGTGGTTCAACGTACGATAAACACTGTCATTTGCTTTGTGATATGTGCTCATCTGTGATGAGTTTGTTTATATGTTTATCTGTATCCGACCCGCATAAGCTGCGCCCATATTACTCAAATGTCGCGAGCCGTTCGTAAGGACGGTTCGCTTTGTTGTGTAACGAATCCATAAAAAGGAGTGAGCATGCCTATCATCGCAGCGCTCGTTGGCATCGTTTTGGGTGCCATCGCCGCCATTGCCTACATGCGCACCGCCAAGCAGGGTAGTCTCCACGAGGCCGACGAAAAGATCCAGTCGGCACATGCACAGGCTGAGTCCTTGATCGGTGATGCAAAGCGTCAGGCCGAGACCCTCAAAAAAGAGGCTCTGCTTGAGGCCAAGGAAGAAATCATCAAGAACAAGCAAGCTGCCGAGGCCGAGGACAAACAGCGTAAGAACGAGATTCGTACGCTCGAGAACCGCGTGATGCAGCGCGAGGAATCCCTCGATCGCCGCAACGACGCTCTCGACAAGCGCGAGCATCAGCTGTCCAGCCAGGCCGGTCAGGTCGAGAAACGCTCCCGTGAGCTCGAGGAGCTCTGCGCAAAGCAGACCTCCGAGCTCGAGCGAATCGCCGACCTTACCCGCGAGGACGCCCACAAGGAGCTTCTCGATAAGGTTCGCGGCGAGGTCACCCACGAGGCCGCCACGATCATTCGCGAGTCCGAGCAGCAGGTTCGCGCCGAGTGCCACAAGACTGCCCAGGAGATCTTGTCCCTGGCGATTCAGCGCTGCGCTGCCGACCACACTGCCGAGGTTACCGTTACCTCCGTGCATATTCCCTCTGATGACCTCAAGGGCCGCATCATTGGTCGCGAGGGTCGCAACATCCGGACCTTTGAGCAGGTTTCCGGCGTCAACCTCGTGATCGACGACACGCCTGAGACCGTCGTTCTTTCGAGCTTCGACCCAGTTCGTCGTGAGACCGCCCGTGTCGCCCTCGAGAACCTCATCGCCGACGGCCGCATTCATCCCGCCCGTATTGAGGAGATGTATCACAAGGCTGCCGACCTGGTTCAGCAGCGCGTGCGCGAGGCTGGCGAGCAGGCTGCCTTCGATACCGGCATTCACGATCTGCACCCCGAGATCGTCAAGACCCTTGGTGCCCTGCGCTACCGTACCTCGTTTGGTCAGAACGTGCTTCAGCATTCCCTCGAGGTCTCTGATCTGTGCGGCGTGATGGCTTCCGAGCTTGGCTTGGACGTTGTGACCGCCAAGCGCGCCGGCCTGCTGCACGACCTGGGCAAGGCAATTGACCACGACGTCGAGGGCCCGCATGCCGTCATCGGCGCCGAGCTTGCCCGTCGTTATGGCGAGAAGCCCGTTATCGTCCACGCTATCGAGGCTCACCATGCCGATGTCGACCCCAACACGGCGCTCGATGTCCTGGTACAGGCCGCCGATGCTGTCTCTGCCTCTCGCCCCGGTGCCCGTCGCGAGTCTGCCGAGAACTACATCAAGCGCCTTGAGAAGCTCGAGGAGATCGCCAACTCCCATGACGGCGTCGAGCGTACCTATGCCATGCAGGCTGGTCGCGAGGTCCATGTCATGGTTCAGCCGGACAAGATCTCCGATGCTCAGTCCACGGTTCTGGCTCACGATATCGCCCATCAGATCGAGGAAGAGATGGAGTATCCCGGTCAGGTGCGCGTCGTCGTGATTCGCGAGAGCCGCGCTGTCGATATCGCTAAATAACATGAGCGACGCGAACGAGCTCATCTCATTTATCGCGTCGATGTCGGGGGAGGGCAACCTTCGCGTCGAGGAGAACCTTGGCGAGGGGTATGTCCGCCTCCGCGTTTCGGAGGCCGAACGGCGCCAGGCAAAGCACGACATTCAGCATGTCGAGGATATCGTCATCGAAATGCTCCGTAATGCTCGCGATGCCGGCGCCGACAAGGTCTATCTCGCCACGACCAAAGAAGATGGCGTCCGCACGCTTGTCTTTCTGGATAACGGCTCGGGTGTTCCGCAGGATATGCAAGAGCGAATCTTCGATGCTCGCGTTACCTCAAAGCTCGAGAGCATGAAGATGGACCGTTGGGGCGTTCACGGTCGTGGCATGGCATTGTTTTCGATCAAGCAGAACACCGACGAGGCCCGTGTGGTCACGTCCGGCATCGATCTTGGTTCAGCCTTTAAGGTGAGCGTTGCGGCCGACCGCCTTAGTGAGCGTGCCGATCAGTCCAGCTGGCCCCAGGCCGTCAAGGATGAGGACGGACGTTATGTCTGTGCTCGCGGTCCGCATAATATTATTCGCGCTGCTTGTGAGTTTGCGCTCGAGGAGTTGCGTGGTTGCGATGTCTATCTGGGCTCTCCGTCTGAGATTGCCGCGACCCTTTATGCTCAGGCGTCAGTTCGGCTTGATACGTCTCGTCTCTTGTTCATTGATGACGAGAGCGAGCTTCCGGTTATCGATCGTTTAGGCCTTGCTTCTGATGCCGAGGACTTTATCCGTATCTGTGCGGGTTTGGGTCTTGAGATGTCCGAGCGCACGGCTCATCGCATTTTGGCAGGGCAGATTAAGCCCGTTCGCGGTGTGACCGCGCGTCTGCTGCGCGAGCGTGATTCGTCCTCGCATGCGCCGGCTCCTGTCGATCTCGCAAAGGATCGTCGCGGGCTACGTATTGCCAAGGATGATATGGCACAGTTTTCGCGTGCTGTGGAGCGCGACTTTAATGACCTTGCCGCCCGGTACTATCTCAACCTTTGCGGCGACCCAAAGATTCGCGTTTCGCGTGATCGAATCACCGTGACCTTCGATCTTGCCAAAGAGGAATAGTGCCTTTACCGAGTCCACTCGGTACGATACAGTTATTGCAGTTAAAACGTACTTTTAAACGCAGGAGTTTCTTCATGGATTGCCTGAAGGTATCAAGCAAATCATCGCCCGCGTCCGTTGCCGGCGCCATCGCCGGCATGGTCAAGGATGGTGTACCCGTCAACATTCAGTGTGTCGGCGCCGGTGCGGTCAACCAGGCCATTAAGGCCGTGGCTATCGCGCGCGGTTTTTTGATCCCAACCGGTTTTGATATTTCCTGCGCGCCCGTGTTCTCCGACATCCTCATTAACGGGGAGTCGCGCACGGCCATCCGCCTTTCTATTTACGTTCACCAGATCAATCGAGCTGCTATGGATAACGTCGTCATGGATGATGTTAAGCCTGTGGCATAGCTTCTGATTGCCTTGTTTAGCTCCCCATCGTTAGGACTTATGCACATGGACCAACGTTCCGTACGCGATATTCTTGCCGGTAAAACCTACTTTATCCGCACCTTTGGCTGCCAGATGAATCAGCACGACTCCGAGCGTGTGAGCGGTCTGCTTGATTCATATGGCTGCCTCATGGCGCTCGATCCTGCGCATGCCGATATCGTTGTCTTCATGACGTGCTGCGTGCGCGAGGCCGCCGATACTCGCCTGTACGGTCAGTGCAATTCCTGCAAAAGCCTGCCGCCTTCGCCTTCGGGCAAGCGCGTGGTTGCCGTTGGCGGTTGCATCGCGCAGCGCGATGGCGAGGGCCTGCTCACCAACGTCGATAACGTCAACGTCATCTTCGGTACACATTCCATCGCGTATGTGGCCGAGCTCATTGCCGAGGCGTTCCTTGACGGCAAGCGTCATATCCGCACCAATGAGCATGAGGATACGGACGCCATGAGCATGCCGTGGCATCGCGAGACCCAGTATCACGCCTGGGTGCCCATCATGACGGGCTGCAATAATTTCTGCACCTATTGCATCGTGCCGTACGTGCGCGGCCGCGAGAAGAGCCGTCCCTTTGAGGAGATTGTCGACGAGGTGACCGGGCTCGTGCGCCAGGCGTGCGTGAGATTACGCTGCTGGGCCAAAACGTTAACTCATATGGTCGCGATCTGTTTGGCAAGCCGCGTTTTGCCGATCTGCTGCGTGCCGTGGGCGATACGGGTGTGGAGCGCATCTTCTTTACGTCTTCACATCCCAAGGACCTGCTGCCCGAGACCATCGACGCCATGGCCGAGACGCCTGCCGTTATGCCGCAGCTGCACCTGGCAGTTCAGTCGGGCTCGACGCGGATCCTCAAAGAGATGAATCGCCGTTATACACGCGAGGACTATCTGGGCCTGGTCGATCGCATTCGCAACCGCATGCCCGACATCGCGCTCTCGACCGACATTATCGTTGGCTTCCCGGGCGAGACTGAAGAAGACTTTGAGCAGACGCTCTCACTTGCCGAGACGGTCCGCTATGCTCAGGCCTATACCTTCATCTATTCCAAGCGCGCCGGTACCCCGGCCGCCGAGATTGACGATCCTACGCCGCATGAGGTTATTCTTGAGCGTTTCAACCGCCTGGTTAAGGTTATCGAGACCACGGCACACGAGTATAACCAGGGTGAGCTGCACACCGTTGTGCCGGCGCTCATTGAGGGAACGAGTAAAAAGAACGACGCGGTCCTGCTGGGCAAGAGTCCCAAGAATCAGACTGTGCATGCGCCTATCCCCTTGGGTTACAGCATCGATCAGCTTGTTGGCAAGATCGTTGATGTCGACGTTGATGTTGCCAAGACCTGGTATTTGTCCGGCTCCGTTGTGGGCGAGCCGCGCTAATGGTTGCTCCCGGGGCAGGTCTTTCCGCCGTTGCGATCGTCGGTCCGACGGCGGTTGGTAAGAGCGATGTTGCCGACTGTTTGGCAGCTCGTCTTTCGTCCGAAGTGCTGTCGTGCGATGCGATGCAAATCTATCGCGGCATGGATATCGGTACCGCAAAGATGGCGCCCGATGAGTGTACGGCGCCGCTGCGTCTCGTCGACATTGTAGAGCCGGGTGTGGCATATTCTGCCGCGCTTTATCAGGCTGACGCTCGCGCTCATGTTGAACGTCTCCTTGGTTCGGGTTGCCTGCCGGTTTTTTGCGGAGGTACGGGACTGTATCTCAAGGCCGCCCTCGATGAGATGGACTTTCCCTCGGGTGAACTTGAGGACGATCGCCGTGCGGGCTATCAGGAGCTTGCCGAGCGTATTGGCGAGGAAGAACTGCATGCCCTGCTTGCCGAGCGCGATCCAGAATCGGCTGCTGTTATTCATCCCCATAACGTGCGCCGTGTGATTCGTGCGCTCGAGATGCATGATAATGGTATCTCCTATGCACAGCAAAAAAGTCAGTTTAGTGTTCCGCGCGAGCATTATCATGCCCTATGGTTTGGTCTGACGCGTAATCGCGAGGTGCTCTACGAGCGCATTAATCTGCGCGTCGATCTGATGTTTGAGCAGGGTCTTGTCGATGAGGTCCGCGGTCTTATGGACCAGGGGCTGGGAGATGCCCTGACGTCGATGCAGGCAATTGGTTATAAAGAGATCATCGATGTTTTCAATGGCATGATGAGCATGGATGAGGCCCGCGAACTCATTAAGATGCGTTCGCGTCGTTATGCCAAGCGTCAGCTTTCGTGGTTTAAGCGCGATGACCGTATTGTGTGGTTTGATATGGATGAATGTAAGATCGATGAGGTCGTTGAGGATATCCTGCATCGTATTGAGGCTGCCTAATGGCCCGTTTCCCCCTTGTTCCCACGGCACCCGAGCCCGAGCGTGCCATTTTAGTCGGTGTTGAGTGGCGCGACAATGCATGGCCGCTCAATCGCTCGCTCGATGAGCTGGAGCGCCTTGCCCACACGGCTGGTGCCCAGTGCGTGGCTCGCTTGTCTCAGCGTTTGGTAAAGCCGTATCCCAAATCGTTTATCGGTTCCGGTAAAGTAGAGGAGCTTTGCGGCCTGGTGCATCGCATGGATGCCGATGTCGTTATTTTTGATGACGACCTGACGCCCTCGCAGCAGTCCTATTTGGAGAAAGCCGTGGGCGAGCCGGTAAAGATTATCGATCGTACAGCACTGATTTTGGATATCTTTGGTCTGCATGCTCAGACGCGTGAGGGACGCCTACAGGTACAGCTGGCACAGCTTCAATATTTGTTGCCTCGCCTTCGTGGCATGTGGAGCCATCTCGCCAAGGAGCAGACGCGCGGCGGCATCGGCTCACGTTTTGGTCAGGGCGAAAGTCAGCTCGAGGTCGACCGTCGCCTCATTCGTAATAAGATCGCTGCGCTTCGTCGTGAGCTCAAGCAGGTTGATCAGCGTCGCGATGTTCAATCCAAGAGCCGCATTGAGTCACCGGCGTTTCGCGTCGCGTTAGCCGGTTATACCAATGCCGGTAAATCGACGTTGCTCAATCGTCTGACCGGCTCTACGGTACTTTCGCAGGACAAGCTGTTTGCTACGCTCGACCCTACGACGCGTTCGTATCGCCTGCCCGGCGGTCGCGGCATGACGATTACCGATACCGTCGGCTTTATTCAAAAGCTGCCGCATGGTCTGGTCGATGCCTTTAAATCGACGCTGTCCGAGGTGTTGGGTGCCGATCTAATTCTCAAAGTCGTAGATGCGTCTGACGAGGACTATGAGCGGCAGCTGGAGGCTGTCGATCGCGTGCTTGATGAGATCGGCGCCGGAGAGCGTTTAACGCTTACGGTTTTCAATAAAATCGATCTTCTCGATAGCGTTGATCGATTGAGTTTCCGTCGTCGCTATCCGGAAGCCGTTCTGTTCTCGGCCCAAACGGGCGAGGGGCTCGACGATCTCGTCGATCGCATTGCTCGTGAGGCAGCTGCCACCGATGTGTTGCTCTCCGCTGATATTCCGTATCGCGAGGGCGCTCTTATCACGCTGGTGCATGAGCAGGGAACTCTTCTGCATGAGGAATATCTCGAGGACGGCGTTCGCATTGTGGCGAAGTTGCCGGCTCGTATTGCACCGCGGCTCGAGCGTTATCGCACCGAGTAGACGAGCTCCAAAATGCCCAGAATGATGGGCTGATGCAGCAGATAAAAGGGGAGTGCATGGCGTCCAAGGCTGGCGAGCGCCGGGATGGGATTGGCGTAGGTCCATTCTGGCGCTTCGAGGCTTGATGCTTGTGCTACCTGGGCAGCAAAATAGCCGGTAAGGTACATAAAGACAAACGGAATGAGCGGATAGTAGTCTCCCGAAACAAAACCCGGGCCCGGAAATCCTAGCCATGCCAGGTAGGGAAGTGGGTAGACCGCTTTTGGAATGCCCCAGGTTAGGGCAAAAAGAACAAGGCACGCCGCGATGCCCCACGAGTCCGGTAATTTTTGGAGTAGCGGACGGGTGAGTGCAACCACCGCCGTGCACGCCGCCATGCAATAAATGATGCCAAAGTTCACTGAATCGTCGACCGATACGAGCGTTGTTGCGATCCAGACGACCAAAGCTGCGGCAGCGTACTTGGCCGCTCGTTTAACATTGTTGCGTGAGAGCGTGCACATCCAACCCGCGATAAACAAAAATACCCAGCTGATGCTGGCGCGCCAGATGTCTTGAAAGACAGTCTGGGTAAACCATGGCATATCCCAGTCGTACAGGTACGCGAGATCGTAGCAAGCGTGAAAACCTGCCATTGAAATCATCGTAAACCCGCGGACGGTATCAAAGATGGTTATGCGTTTTTGCATTACGAGAACCGGCGCATCAAGCCGACGACTTTGCCCAGGATAACGGGATTCGTTGCATAGATAGGCTCCATGGTGTCATTCTCAGGCTGCAGGCGTACGCGTCCCTGCTCCTTGTAGAACGTCTTGACGGTCGCTGAACCATCAATCATGGCCACGACAATTTCGCCGTTCATGGCACTCTTTTGTTCACGGACGATGATGTAATCGCCATTGAAGATGCCGACATTGATCATTGAGCTCCCATGCACCTCAAGGATAAAGGACCCCTGATCAGTGGCGATTTCGGTCGGGATAGTAAAAGTGTCTTCGATATTCTGCTCGGCCAGAATGGGGATCCCAGCCGCGACGCGACCAACGAGCGGTAGCGAGACAGTCCCGCGAGGTGCGGAGGGCTCGTCAGATTTAGAAATAGAGACAGAGGAACCGTCTTCGTTAAAGAGTTCCAGGGCGCGCGGTTTGGTGGCATCGCGCTTGAGTAGCCCGCGCGCCTCCAGGGCAGAGAGATGAGCGTGCACGGTGCTGGGGGAGGAAAGGCCCACGGCAGAAGCCATCTCGCGCACGCTGGGCGGATAACCCTTCTCCTGCTGATATTCCTTGATGAAGTCGTAAATTTGCTGCTGGCGCTTGGTAATTTTGCGAGCCATCAGGGCATCCTCTCTACCCATGTCAAACAAATGTTCGAATTTTGCTTGACAGGAACAACTGTTCGGAGATAATAATAACCGAACATTCGTTCCCGCGCCAGACATTTTTGTCCGCGCGGCTTGATAAAACTGTTCTCAGCAAAACACGCGAGAGGAGAACATGATGAATGTAACGAATATGGTCCAGGGAAACCTCGCCCTTAAGCTCGAGACGCCTGCAGAACCCACTTTTACGGTTGTTCAGGGTGGCCGCTCCGGCTTTCAGCCTCTGACCGTGCAGCCTGCTCGCAATCAGCAGACTGTAGCCGCGCCTACCCGCGCCGCCCTGAAGGTTTCGACGATTGTCGCCGTTGCCGTTGCGCTTACGCTCTTCTTTGTCCTCGCTACGTCTGTCTTTAGTGCTCGTCACGCTGCGTATGCCGAGTCCGTTTCCAACGTTACCTACGAGACCATTCGCGTTCAGCCTGGTGATTCTCTTTGGTCGCTTGCCGAGGAATATCCAATCGAATGCCTTTCCACGCAAGAGACTTCCGACATGATCCGTAACGTCAATCATCTGGAGCATGGTTCGCTCGCCGCCGGTGCGCATCTTAAGGTTCCTGCTCGTTCGTAATCATTATCGCGCTGCGCATGGTACCCTTGTTATCGTTTAAGAGGAGGTACCATGCGCTGTCCCAAATGCGGCAAGGCACATACCCGCGTCGTTGATTCCCGTATGCAGGAGTCAAATAACACCATTAAGCGCCGTCGCGAATGTTGCTCGTGTAACTACCGCTTTACAACGTTCGAGCGATGTGAAGACCCAATTGAGGTCATTAAGTCGGACGGAACTAAGCAGCGGTTCGATCGCAATAAGCTGCTCGTCGGCTTGATGCGCGCCACCATCAAGCGTGATATCGACACTAAGAAGCTCAATGAGCTTATCGACGATATCGAGGTCGAGCTGCGCTCTCGCACGCTTACGGCCGTCACGTCGCATGAGTTGGGTGATATGGTGCTCAAACGCTTGGCCAAGATCGACAAGGTGGCGTACATCCGCTTTGCCTCGGTCTACCGTGATTTCAAAGACGTCGATGAGTTTCTGCAAGAGCTCGACAAGTTAAGGTGATTCCATGTCCAACATTACCGTCAACATAAAGCGTCTCGACCCCACCGTCGAGCTTCCCAAATACGCCCATCCCACCGATGCCGGCTTGGATTTGCGCTCCAACGAGGACTGCGTCCTGAAGCCCTTCGAACGCCGTCTGGTCTCTACTGGGCTGGCTATCGCCCTGCCCGATGGCTACGCCGGCTTCGTGCAGCCCCGCAGCGGCTTGGCCATCAAGCAGGGCCTGTCTATAGTTAACACGCCGGGTCTCATCGACGCCCACTACCGAGGAGAACTCAAGGTTATCCTCATCAACCTGGATCCCACCAACGACATCCAAATCAACAAAGGCGACCGCATAGCCCAACTCGTCATCCAAGAAGTCCCCACGGTCAACCTCGTAGAAGTAGAAGAACTAGACAAAACCGACCGAGGAGCCGGCGGTTTCGGTTCTAGCGGCGTATTGTAATGTCCGCTCGCCCATGGGAGGCCCCTATATATCATCCCGTGCTCAAACATTCTCGCGGGGCGCTCGTATCCCTCCCGCCCGCCTCTCACACATATCATTCCATGCTCAAACATTCTCGCTTCGCTTCGCTCGCTGCGAAACTGCGCGTGGAACGATATGTGTGAGAGGCAGGCGGGCGGCTACTCGCTTGAAAAAATATTTACATTCTAGTAAGCCAATGCGACAAAGGAACAATCCCTTTGTCGCATTGGCTTACTGTATTTAGATTTTCCGGTTTCGCCTTTGAAGGTTCTAGTGGTGGGGAATCTGGTATAGCTGCTAGAACGTAAACGCAGCTTACCTGCGGGAGGCCCCTATATATCGTCCCACGCGCAGTTTCGCAGCGAAGCGAGAATGTTTGAGCATGGGATGATATATAGGGGCCTCCCGCAGGTAAGCGGACATAAAGACGCTAGCGGATATGCGCAGGTTTTCCGCCCCAGTAGAAGCGGCAGAAGGCTCGTTTGCGCTTTTGGGGTTTGCCTACAAGTTCCATGGTTGCGATGGCTATGTCTTCGGCTGCATGGGGGCGGCGTAGTACTTCGCCGTTGATGAGTAGGGCTTTGAGTGATTCGGGATGGTCGTGCAGGTGGCGCAGGGTTACGATGAGTTCTCGTGCGGTGGTGACATGCATGCTGGCGCCCATGCCGGTGAGCATCGTGGTGTTGGCCTTTTCCTGACCGTATGATTTGCCCAGCAGGATCATCGGCAGATGAGCGCACAGGCACTCGGTGACGGTGAGCCCGCCCGACTTGAGGATTGCCAGGTCGCAGCCGTGCATGAGGGCAGCCATGTCGTCCACGTAGTCCAGAACCGTGACGTTTTCGAGCTTCATGGCGTCGAAGAGCTTCTTGAGTCGGGAGGCGTATTCCTCATCCTTGCCCGGCAAAAAGACAAAATGCATGTCCTCAAAGCTGCGTAGGAAGGGGAGCGTATGGTCCATCGCTGCTCGGAAACGTACGTAAGGCTGCGGCAGACTGGCGCCGGCCATAACCAGCACGACGGTCTTGTCGGTGGGGAGGTTGAACTTGGCTAGCTCTTCCTCGCGATCGTAATCCGTGTCGAATCCGGTGCGAATAGGAATGCCGGTAATGCGAATCTTTGCCTCGGGCACCTTGCGCGGACGCAGCGTTTCGGACATAAATTCGTTGGCAACACAGAATAGATCGGTGTCCTTGTGGGGCCACCAGCCCTCGACTTCGTAGTCGGTCGGTACGCAGATGACCGGATAATCGATACCCGTAATTACGCGGGCACCCACGGCAACATTGGCTGCTGTGATGTGCGTTGCGACCACGGCTATGGGCCTGCGGCTACGAATATATTCGTTGAAGGCGGGGAACATGATTCGTGACCATGCCGTGCCGCCACCCCAGAGAAGATGTCCCGTAAGTGTATATCTCCAGGTCAGGTCGTAAATGGGGCGTGTGGCTCCCGTAAACGAAGCCGCGGTCTTATTGCCGTCGAATTTAATACGTCCAAAATCAAGGATATCGAGCACTTCAATCTCAACATCCTCGGGGATGCCATTGGTGCCGCGGATGAGGTCGAATGCCTGCGCAATCGCATTTGCGGCGGCCTTATGGCCTGAGCCGACCGAGGCGTGCACGATGGTCACGAGAGGTTTTTGCTGAGCCAAGAGCGCTGTTTGCTCCGATTGGGGAGTGCTGTGTGTGAGCAGGGGAGCGTCGTCGCTCGTCTGCGTTTGATCCATCGATAACTCCCCTTCGACGTTGTGACACGGATTTATCATTGTAGTGCATGAGTGTCATGTTCACGTAAATTTGGGTATGAGCGCAAAGAACGTCAATGTTTCGACGAGAGGATATTCCATGACTACCGATCAGCCGATCGATGTTGCGATTATCGGTGGCGGCCCCGCGGGCTATGCTGCCGCTATTTACGCTGCGCGTGCCAACCTGACGACGACCGTGATTGAGCAGGGCATGTCGGGAGGGCAGATCGCCACAACCAATGAGATCGAGAACTATCCGGGCATTCCGCTCTTGAGTGGCGCCGAACTCGGCGAGCGTTTTCAGCAGCATGCAGAGGGCCTGGGAGCACAGGTTGCATGGAGCATGGTTACGGGTATCGATTACGATGCCGATGCAGCGCTGTTTACGGTGCATCACGATACGGGCGATACGCTGGCCTCGAGTGTTATCGCTTGCATGGGTGCCACGCCGCGACCGGCAGGTTTCGCTGGCGAGGATACGTATCGCGGTCGTGGCGTTTCATATTGCGCAACATGTGACGGCATGTTCTTCCGCGGCAAACAGGTCTTTGTAATCGGTGGTGGCAATTCGGCATGCGAAGAGGCGCTGTTCCTGTCCGACATTGCCAGCAGCGTGACCATCGTGCTGCGCCGCGACCAGTTCCGTGCGCCCGAGGGTGTCGTGAAAAAAGTTCTTGCTAAGGATAATATTTCAGTTAGGTACCAAGCTAGTATTGTTGAACTTTCAGGTGAAGCGATGCCCACGACGATTACGTTCAAGGACAATGCGAGCGGCAAGACGCATGCTGAGACCTTTGAACCTGGCTCGTTTGGCATCTTTGTCTTTACGGGGACGCAGCCACATACTGAGCTTGTTGAGCACCTAGTCGATCTGGCTCCTGACGGCGGCATTGTCACCGACGATTCGATGGCCACCCGTACGTCCGGCTTATTCGCAGCCGGCGATATCCGTTCCAAGCGTTTACGCCAGGTTGTGACCGCCGTTTCTGACGGAGCCATAGCAGCAACGAGTGCATACGCGTTTCTCCGTGGATAAGTACGATAATATATCTTATGTAAGGTTGTTATCTTTATACAAAGTGGTTGGACGGTGCATCAATGTGCTGTCCAACCACTTTTACTTGGCGGCTATGTGGTATGCAAAACTAGATTTTCTAGAATACAATATAGAAAAGGAACGGAGGACCTTTATGAACCACGTTAACCACGTTATTCCGATGTCCGATTCGTCTGTCAGCATTAAGCCCGAGGATATTCAGCCCACCGTGCTGCCCGATACATTTATTCAGTCCGATATCGTGCGCAAACTTAATACGTTGAGTCTGCCTCGCTATGACCAGTTGCCCAACGTGACGCTCTACCGCGATCAGGTCATTGAATATGTCGCGCTGTGGATGGAGCCGCTGTCCATTTGTGTGGAGCAGCCTGTCATTACGCCATCGATGATCAATAACTACGTGAAGGTCGGCCTGGTACCTGCTCCGGTCAAAAAGCAATATGGCCGAGAACAGATTGCGCGTCTCATCGCCATTTGTATCTTTAAGCAGGTGCTGCCCATCTCCGCGGTTCAGGCGCTCTTTAATATTCAGCGCTTGAGCTATGACGCTCCGACGGCATTCGATTATGTGGTCGATCAACTTGAGGCATCGATTCGTGCGGCGTTTTCCGTCGAGCAGACTCCCGTGCCCGATAGCGCACACCAGGTTACGCGCGAATCGCTGCTCGTACGCAGTGCGGTATCGTCCTTCGTTTCGAAGTCGTACCTGATGAGCTATCTCAAGTTCAACGGGTTTAATAGCTAGCCCACGTTTAAAACGGGCGGGACAAAGAGCCATCTGTCACTTTGTCTCGCCCGTAATTTTGTTTGGTTGGACTTTACTTGCCCGAAGCTACGCCCATGCCGTAGCCGATAATGAGCCCATGCATTTCGGCATAGTATGAATCTAGCCCGTTACAGGGCATGATGACAGTCTTGGAGCCTGGCCAGCGCTCCACAATTCGGCTGGCAAGTGCTTGGGCGCCTGCCTCATTCTCGACATGGTCGATGACGACCTCGCCGCCCGTAAAACCCTCGGCTTCCATGGTGTCGATGATCTTGTTGAACATCTTCTTTTCGCCACGCGTGTGTCCGACGAGTTCGATTTTACCGGCCTCACTCGCCGTGCCCAAAATGCGAATATTGAGCTTGTTGGCAATGACGCCGGCTGCCTTAGGGATACGTCCGGCCTTGGCGAGGTTTTCGTAATTGCACAAGCTGAAGAGGATTTTACTGTTCTGCTCAAGGCTATCGAAGTATGCGCAAGCATCCTCGAATGAGACGTCCGGATTGCTTGCGAGATAACGGTCGAACAGCAGGAAGATCAGGTCCATTTTGCCGCCTGCTGCGCGTGAATTGACAAGATGAATATTGCGGTCCGGTTCCTCGGCAAGAACCATATCGCGAGCCGTTGCGGCGGCGTTGTAGCTGCCCGACACGCCCTCAGAGATCGGCATGCAGATGGTATTGTCTGCCAATTTGAAGAGCTCGGCCCACTCCCCTACGCTGGGACAAGCGCTCGAAGAGGCGTTCGTCTCCGCCTGAACAGCGCAATTGAGCTCATGAACGTCGAGCGAAAGATCATCGACGAATTCACGCTCCCCCACTCGAATTTTGAGGGGCGCAAATGCAAAGGTGGTATGGGGTGCGGTCGGTTGCCAATCGCGGAGGTTGCAGCTTGAATCTGAGATAAGTGCCCAGCTCATAGAGGGTCCTTTCTAATTGCTCCTCAACAATTATAGCCATCTTGCAAACCGAATGTACGGCTATCTAGTTTTGAATACTAGATAGCCGTACAAGATTAGAGACAAAAGTATAGACCTCGCGACTTTAAGCCACGAGGTCCACATTCACACGCTGTGTAAGATGACTTAGTAACGTACGAAGATATAGTTGTTGTTCATGCCGGCGGCAACGGAGCTGATGATAACACCCGTGTTGTAGTCGGAAGCATGAATCATCTGACCGCCACCGATGTAAATGCCGGTGTGGTACGAGTTGACCACAACGTCACCGGGCTGCGGATCGGACACACGCGTCCAGCCCATAAAGGTGCCCGTGGTGCCCAGGCGACAATAGCGACCAGTGAGGCAGTAGCTAACAAAACCAGAGCAGTCGAAGCTGTTCGGGCCAATTCCGCCCCAGGAATAAGCACAACCAAGCTTACTGTATGCACGCGAGACAACAGAACCGCCATCGACGGACTGGCTCGGAACGGAAGGCACCGGAGCCGGAGCCGGAGCGGGCGTCGGGGGCCGCGGCGTCGGAGCAGGTGCCGGCGTAGGAGCCGGAGTGTTGCCGCCCTGGTTGCTGTTATTGCTGGTCTGGCCACCGTTGTTGGTGTTCTCGGTCGTACCGGCAGTCTCGTTGCTCACCGTGGCCTTCTCGGCGGTACTGGCGTTGATGCCGGCCTGCAGCGCGGCGTTGGCCTCGGCCTCGGCGGCAAGCTCAGCCTGCAGCTGAGAATCCAGAGAGTTTACGACGTTCTGGGCTTCAGCCTGCTGGGCGTTAAGTTCGTCGACCTTCTTTTGCGTGGTGGCGACGTTCTTCTCCTGCTCGGCCTGCTTATCGGTGAGCTGCTGCTTAAGCTCCTTGACCTCTTGAATGGTCTGAGCCTGCTTGTCGGAAACTTTGCCGTAGTAGAACAGACGGTTGAGCATATCGCTCAGGTCATCGACGCCGGTCAGAACCTGAAGGAGACTCAGGCCGCCGGTTTTGTACTCGCCGGCGACATAGGTCGAGAGCTTGGCCTGACCATCGGCGATCTCCTGCTGCTTTTGTGTGATCTCGCCAGCAGTCTGGTCGAGCGCCTGCGTCTGCGTGGCGAGCTCATCGTAAATCTGCTGGGTTTGGGTACCGATCTGCTCGAGCTTCGTACGAGCAGCGGCAAGGTCGGATGCGGTATCGGCGTAGGCAGGAGCCGCGAGGCCCAAGCCCAAAACACAAGCGAGGGTTGCCGTAGCAGCGCAGCGTGCCATGTTTTTGTGCGTGTTTGCTGTGCGCATGTAGCTTCCTTTCCAGTAACTAAGGGTAACGGCTAGTTCACCGTCACCAGGCTAAAGAGCTCCACATCGCCATCAGACGGCGTGAGCTTCTCGCGCGGGTTGAGAAACGCAAGCTCAAGGATACAACCGTAACCGACAAGCTTTGCGCCCATATCTCGCACCAGTTTACCTGTTGCCTCGACGGTTCCGCCCGTCGCGACCAAGTCGTCCAGAATCAACACGGTATCTTTAGAGCTGATAGCGTCGGCATGGATCTCAATGGAATCCGTTCCGTATTCGAGCTCATAGCTCTGGCTCACGGTCTCGCGCGGCAGTTTACCCGGTTTACGTGCGGGAACAAAGCCGGCGCCAAGGGCTACAGCCACCGGTACGCCAACCATAAAGCCACGGGCCTCGGGGCCAACGACCTTGGTGATTCCCATGCCGGCAAAGTGCTCGGCGAGGGCATCCACCATGGCCTTCAGTGCCTCGGGATTGCCAAAGAGCGGCGTGATGTCTTTAAAGATGACTCCGGGCTCGGGATAGTCGGGGATGTCGACGATTTGAGATTCGAAGTCGTACATTGCATGACCTTTCAATGGGTTGCCGGATAAGCGGTAGCTGTTATTTGCCCGCGGTGACAGTGTCGGATTGCGAGGGGGCGACGACCTTGAGCGGCTTTACGAGAGAATCCTCGTGTGAAGCCGGCGCGGCAGCTTCTTCGTTTTTGGCCTTGGTGGACTCGGAGCGAGCGATTTCCTCATCGAGTGCATCGATGTCGGCATCCTCGACCACAGCGTTGAGCGACTCAAAAACGCGGTTCTTGAGCAACGCGGTGTGCACGCCTTCCGTCAGGTCGTGAAGCTTCTTAAACGCACGCTCGAGCTTGGCGTCGCGCTCGTCATCGGAGGTATCCATGCCGAGCATGCTTACGAGCACTTGCTCAAACATCGAGGATTCGCGGTTGGCGGAAGACACGTACTGACGCAGGTTGCGCGGCTCGATATGGAAGCGTGACAGCTCGGAGCAGTAGCGGATAATCGGAAAATCGCGACCATCGACGAGCTCACGGTTCTGCGGACTCTTGATGATGCGAATGAGGTCGTTCTCGGCGAGCGAGCGGATAAACGAGATCTCGACGCCCAGCATATCGGGAATGGTCTCGATGGGATGCAGCTTTTGTTTGGTCTCCTTGGGCTCTGTCTTAAGCGGAACATCGGACAGCAAGCCCACCTCGTAGGCGAGCGTTGACAGGTCCGTGGCGTTTTCCAAGCGCTGCTTAATCACGTTGAGCGGCATATAGCGGGTCTTCTGCAGGTGCAGGATGACCTCCAAGCGGTCAACGTCCTCCTTGGAGTACTGACGGTATCCCTTAGGCGTACGATGAGGGGTAATGAGCCCCTCATCTTCTAGAAATCTAATTTTTGAGTTCGAAAGATCGGGGTATGCGCCTCGAAGTAGGTTGACGACTTGGCCGATACTCAGATAGTTGCGTTCGGCCATGCCCTACTCACCGGTTTCGATGCGCTCCGGCGTGCTCTCGTGGTAGATGAGCGTAAACGTACCGATCTGAACGGAAGAGCCGTCGTGCAGCGGAGCCGCGTTGACAATGGCACCGTCGACCCAGGTGCCATTGAGCGAGCCCAGATCCTCAATACGGGCGCCCAGGCCCTCACGAATAATGCGTGCGTGGCTGCGCGAGACAGTCATGTCGTTGAGGAAGATGCCATTCGCGGGATCGCGGCCGATGGTGGTCACGTCGTCCTCGAGTTCAAAGGCGGCACCAGTCTGCGGACCCTTGACGATGGACAGAACGGGGGCGGTGATGCGCACGTTGGCCATGAGGTCGGGAACGGTGACGTCGCTTGAAGGCACGCGGAATACGCAGGTAGCGTCAGCAGTCTTATCATTCTGAGGCATATTGTTAACCATGTTGTCCATGACAACCCCTAACTTATCGCGGACGTGCCGCAAATAATGAACCGTACGTAATCATACCCCAACGAATCAGTCTTCGATTTCGGGGTTAAGAAAGTCGATGTCCTCGTCCTCGGGATGCGCGAGAGCCTGTTTAATGGCCACACTGCCCTTAATGGAGTAGATGACAGCGGTGAGCATGGAGAAGATCACACCACCATACACAAAGAAGATGCCGAGGGGCACCGAGCTTCCGTTGAGGCCCGGGAAGGCCGTGAGGGTTGAAGGTAAAAGGCGCAGGCCGTCAACAACGGGGAACCCGAGCAGCATGAGCGAGAAGCCAGTCATGAGCAGCGCAGTGGCAATCTTTCCGGGAAAGACGACATCGATGGGGCGACGGTGATAATGACGCACGATAAGCGTGCCAATGCCCAGATAGATGTCGCGGCCTATAATGAGCACGCAGACCCAGATGGGCAGCTCTCCGCGGACTACCAGTCCAAGTACGCCGGTGAACAGCAGCGCACGGTCGCAGATGGGATCCATGACCTTGCCGAGCCACGAGACCGTCTTAGTCATGCGGGCGATCTGGCCGTCCATCCAGTCGGTGGAGGCGGCAACGGCGTAGATAACGATGGCGATGACGCGGTTGTTATCCGTCACAAACAGGTACAGAAATACCAGGGTGAGGATCAGGCGCGTAAAGGTGATGAAATTGGAGATCGTAAAGATCTTATTCGACGGGTAATCGGAAGTGCCGATAAGCTCCTTTTTGATCTTCTTTTTGATGCCCACAGGACTCCCCCGCTGGTTAACGATAAAACTTTCGATACTATACCCGTTCTGGCGATGTCTATCCAGCGTAAGCATAGAGAGTCCAGACATGAGGAAGGCGCTGTCGCAACGTGAATGTACCGTTTTTGTGTATGTCAGCCTCCAAACATGTCGAAAAATATCGTTTTTGGAGGCTGGCGTACAAGTTTTTGTTGAGCGAAAGTATCGATCAAGAAAGCCGCTGATTCTTCGCTGCTTACCACGTTGGTTCTTGATAAAAAAGGTCAGGCACTAGGTGCCTGACCTGCAAACTTCTGGTCGGGACGACTGGATTCGAACCAGCGACCCCTTGACCCCCAGTCAAGTGCGCTACCAAGCTGCGCCACGTCCCGAAGCTTTTGTTTGTTGCTCTGCTCTCGCTCGCAACAGGGAGTATATTAACCCGAAACTTTAGACTAGTGCAAGAACTTTTTTACAAATTTTGAAGCAAGACCAAAATTGTATCTGCGAGCTGGGGTTTTGTTAGCACGGGAAGTTCTTGCGCGCCCGTCGTGCTCACAATCCAGGCCTTGTTCGTGTCGGTGCCAAAGCCCGAATCGGCGCGCGAGACATCGTTGGCGACGATCGCATCGCATCCCTTGCGGGCAAGCTTGCGCTGCGCGTATTTCACGACGTTATCGGTCTCGGCTGCAAAGCCGATCACGCACCGCTCCCCCTTTTGGCGGGAAAGCTCGGCAAGAATATCGACCGTCTCGATAAGTTCGATGCAATCGAGGCGTTCGTTGGCCTTTTTGAGCTTATGGTCCGCAGGGGCGGCAGGCGTGTAGTCGGCGACGGCGGCCGCGCAAATGGCCGCATCGGCCGTCTGGAAGGCGTCAAGCGCCGCCTGGAGCATCTCTGCGGCGGTCTGCACGCGCACGCACTCCACGCCGTGGGGCACATCGAGCGATGTCGGTCCCAACACGAGCGTGACCGCAGCACCGCGGCGAGCAGCCTCCCCTGCCAGGGCGATACCCATCTTGCCCGAAGAGCGGTTGCCAATGAAGCGCACGGGGTCGATTGGCTCGTGCGTGGGGCCGGCGGTAATCACGATGCGCTTACCTGCCAGATCCTGAGGCGCGGGGTTGAGCACCTCACAGACAGCCTCGACGATGTCCTCGGGCTCGCTCATGCGGCCCGTGTCTACGTCGCCGCAGGCAAGGTAGCCGCTGCCCGGACCCACCACGTGCACGCCGCGGTCGCGCAGCATGGCCATATTGGCCTGTGTAGCCGGTGCCTTCCACATGCCGTTGTTCATGGCCGGCGCGATCACGACGGGTCGCGGCGTTGCCAGCAGCGTGGTGGAGATGAGGTCGTCGGCGATGCCGTTGGCCATCTTGGCGATGATATTGGCCGTCGCGGGCGCCACGACCACCAGATCGGGCTCCTGCGCCAGCGAAATATGGTGGATGGGGTCAGACGGGTCGTCGAATAGTCCAACCGCGACCGGCTCATTGGTGAGCGCGCGGAAGGTGAGCGGCCCCACGAACTCCGTGGCATGCTCGCTCATAACGACCTTGACGCGTGCGCCGCGCTTTTGCAGCAGACGCACGATATTGCACGACTTATAGGCGGCGATCCCGCCGGTAATGCCCAGCAGGATCGTTTTTCCCTCAAGTTGCATTGAATTGTTGGGTGCCGATGTCATCGCTAGGCTTCCTTGCTCGGGAGTACCAGGAGGCGGTGGCAGTACGGGCAGTGCGTAATCTCGCTACCGTCGTGGTTGAGGTCGCTCATGGACGATGCCTGCAGCGCGGTGTGGCAGACCGTGGGGATGTTGCCCTGGATGGTCTCGACGGCCAGCCCGCGGAACTGCTTGAGCAGGCGCTCGTAGTCGGTGAGCACGTCGGCCGGTAGCGTAGCGGCAAGCGCGGTGCGCTCCTTCGTGGCGGCGTCGACCTGAGCCTGCAGGTCGGCAGCCTTGGCGCGGGCGGCCTTGGTATCGGCCTTCACGCCCTCCTCGAACTTGGCGATGATCGCCTGCGCGCGGACCTCGCGGTCGAGCGCCTCCTTATGGGCGACAACGACGTCCTTGCGGGTGTGCTCGATCTTGTCCAGACGCTTGGCCAGGGTGGCGAGCTCATTCTCCAGGTCCTGAACCTCGCGGTAGTCGGAGCCGTCGACGTGACGCTTCTTGGCGGCCTCGATGGCGTTGTTGGTCTGAATCTCGGTGGTGTTGAGGTCGTCGATCTCAATGTCCAGGTCTTTGCGCTGGGCGTAGAGCTTGGTCATCTCGGCCTTGAGCTTCACATAGGTCTTGCGCTTGGAAGCGAGCTCCTTGAGCTCCGGCATATTGGAAAGTTCGCTCTTGTTGCGGGCGAGCTCCAAATCGATCTGTTGCAGCTTGAGTAGCGTAGCGCCGGCGCTCATAAGTTCTCTCCTTTTGTCACAGTCCACCATTGGCAAGGGTTCAGTATTTTAATCGCATGACGGGGGTCGACCCCGGCGTCAACTGCAGAGTTCATCAATATATCAACGAACGGCTCCTCAGAGCGGTCGTGGCCGAGCAAGATCACCGGCAGCCCGCGCAAGGCAAGGTCTTGCGCCACGTGGTAGCCGGCCTCTCCGGTCACAATAACATCTGCGCCTGCGGCGATGGCAAGCTCACCAAAATCGCCCAGGGAGCCGCCCAAAATGGCGACGGTTCGGCACGGGCTATCGGCCTCGCCCCACACGCGTGGGTCGCTGCCAAACACCGTGGCGGCGCGAGTGGCAAGGTCGCGCAGGCTGCAGGGGTCGTTGAGCGTTGCAAGCGCGCCCAGGCCAGTCGCTTCGGGGTCGTCCACGTGCTCCAGCGAGCTTGCGGGCGCGGCGTCCAACAGCGTACTTAGGCAGACGCGTGCTTCGTGCGAGCGGTCCAGGTTGGTGTGGAGCGATATGATGCTCACGCCGCAACAGGCCGCCTCATAGAGCGCCGCGCTGCACTGGGGGCGTGCGGAATCCGACGGACAAAACGCCTCAGGCGCCTTGATGTAGATAGGATGATGCGTCAGCAGCACGTTGGCACCGGCATCTTGTGCGCGGCGAACATTAGCTTCGGTCGCATCGAGCGCGCAGGCCACGCCGGTAATCTCGGCGGCAGGGTCGCCCACGGAGAGCCCTACATGATCCCAGCCCTCGGCGTCCGTCTTGGGATAGCGCGTCAGCAGAGCGCGCTCAAGGTCGGCGACGATCATGCGGCACCCACAATCGACAGCAGCGCTTGGGCAAAGTCGTCAAGGTCAGCCGGGTTCATGCGGTCGTCGAAGGAGATGCGCAGTGCGCCCAGCGCCTGCTCGCGACCAATGCCCATGGCGCTGAGCACGTGGCTCGGGTCCATGCTGCCGCTCGAGCAAGCCGATCCGGCCGAAACCTCAAAGCCGGCGGCATCGAGCTTGACGATGAGTTCCTCTGAGTCCATGCCGTCGACGTAGATCGATACCATGCCGGGCAGACGATCGGCATGCGCGTAGTCGCCCATCGTGGCGTGAATGCGAGGATGGGTCGTAAGCGTGGCGTAGAGCTTATCGGATAAGGCCTGCAGCGTTGTGCGCTCCTGGGCAACATTCGGCAACAGCGCGGAAGCGGCAGCGGCAAAAGCCAGCTGCGTGCGCAGGTCCTGCGTTCCGGCACGACGGCCGGCCTCCTGTCCGCCGCCAAAGATGCGCGGGCGCAGCGGCGTGCGGCTCTTAAGGTAGAGCGCGCCGGATGCCACGGGGCCGCCAATCTTGTGCGCTGCAACGGTCATAGCGTCAACTCCCAGCTCAGTGACATCGAGCGGAATATGTAAGTAGCCCTGGATGGCATCGGTATGAAACAAGGCGCCGGCAGCATGTGCGGCGGCGGCAAGCTCGCGGATGGGCTGCACCACGCCGGTTTCGTTGTTGGCGACCATAACGCTCACGAGCGCCACGTCGTCGCCTAGCAGTTCGACAAGCGCGGCGGGCTCAATGTAGCCCGCACGGCAGGGCTGCACCAGGTCGACGGAAAAGCCGTCGGCGCGCAGCAGCGGCAGGTTGTCCAGAATCGAATCGTGCTCGATGGCCGAAACGATGACACGGTCGCGCTTGCGATCGCGCTGACGAGCGCCCTCGGCAAGTCCGAGGAGCGCCAGCTGGTTTGCCTCGGTGCCGCCGTTGGTCAAAATGATCTCGGACGGGCGGACGCGCGCGCCAAAGCTGCGGGCAATCTCGCGACGTGCCACTTCTAGGCGCGCAGCGGCCTTGCGCCCAAGCGAATGCAGCGAGTTGGGGTTGACGCCGGCAAGCGCGCTGTCGTCGTACTCGCGCTGCGCAAGGAGCGCCTCGGCGCGCATGGGCGTCGAGGCGGCATAGTCAAGATTCACGGGTATGCGGTTTTGACCTGCGGTCATAAGGGATTATGCCTCCTGTGCGGCCTCGTTGCCCAGCTTCTGCAGCAGCGCAACCTCGGCAGCGGGATCTTCGGACTTAAATACGGCAGAACCGGCCACGAGCACGTTGGCGCCGGCATTGACGACATCGGCGATGTTCTTGGAAGAGATGCCGCCGTCGACCTCGATGAGGGGCGAAACGCCGTGACGCTCGCACATGGCCTTGAGCTCGTGCAGTTTGGCAATGGTACCGGGAATAAAGCTCTGGCCGCCAAAGCCGGGGTTCACGCTCATGAGCAGCACCATGTCGACGACGTCGATGATGCTCTCGAGTACGCAGATGGGCGTGGCGGGGTTGAGCACCACGCCGGCTTTAACGCCGCGCTGCTGCAGGTGCGTGAGCGTGCGGTGCAGGTGCGTGGAGGCCTCGTAGTGCACGGTGATCATGTCGGCACCGGCGTCGGCGTACCAATCGACCGTCTCGTCGGGGTTCGACACCATGAGGTGCGCATCGACCGGTACGTTGGTAGAACGCTTGACAGCTTTGAGGATGTCAACGCCAAAGGTGAGGTTGCCGGTAAAGTGACCGTCCATAACGTCAAAGTGCACGTAGTCGGCACCGGCGATCTTGTCGAGCTCGCCCTTCAGGTTGGCCATGTCGGCCGAGAGGACGGATGGAGCGATTTTGATGGAACCCATGGTAGAAGCCTTTCTGCGCTAGTCGGTGAGTCCGTAGAACTCTTGAGAGGGGACGCGATCGGTAAGAATTTCGAGCGCCCTATCCAAGGTAACACCGTTGTAGAGCGTTTGCTCCACGGCAAAGGTAAGCGGAATGTCTACGCCCAGTGAACGGGCAAGTTCGCTGACGCTGCGGGCCGCGACGGCGCCCTCAACCACCATATGCGTACGCTCCTGATACTCGTCGAGTGACACGCCGTGGGCAAACTCGTAGCCAAAGGTGCGGTTGCGCGAATGCTCCGAGGTGCAGGTGGCAATGAGGTCGCCCATGCCGGCGAGCCCCATGCAGGTTATGGCCTGACCGCCGCGTGCGTGCGCCAGTCGGCTGATCTCGGCCAGGCCGCGCGTCATGATAAGGGCGAGCGTATTGTCGCCCGCACCGGTGCCGGCGGAGATGCCGCACACGATGGCGATGACATTTTTCATAGCGCCGCAGACCTCTACACCGGTCATGTCTTGCGACAGATAGATTCGGAAGGCAGTGGACAGGAGCAGGTTCTTAAAGGTCTCCCCCACCTGCTGGTCCTCGCTGGCGATGACGGCGGCCGAAAGCCCGCCGCGGCAGATTTCCTCAGCATGGTTGGGGCCCGAAAGCGCCGCGATGCGCTCAGGATGACCGATTTCGCTGGCGATGACGTCGCTCATAAGCAGCCCGGTGCCGAGTTCGATTCCCTTTGCCAGACAAAGTACCGGCAACCCATCCGAGATGTAGGGCGCGCAATCACGGGCAACGCCCCTCAAGAACGACGAGGGTAC
>ERZ791915.596-NODE-596-length-35636-cov-4.967033_pt1 | contig 35636 bp, 65 predicted proteins | sample MGYA00510139_ERZ791915 | MGnify/ENA primary metagenome ERZ791915 (study PRJEB30046, sample SAMN00792117) | human gut metagenome | study: EMG produced TPA metagenomics assembly of the A metagenome-wide association study of gut microbiota in type 2... | reverse complement strand
TGGTGTCATCTCAAAAAGCGGCGGTACAAGCTGATCCATCGTGATTCTCGGCGGGTATTTTTCATCCCGAAATTCAACCTCCCACTTTGCGTCTTCCATTTTCGCCTGAAACGCCCCGAGCTCTCCGTAAAAAAGCTCCATGATTTTCCCCATTTTTGATACTCCTTTCACACTTCCACGCACTCATCGGCGCGGATATTGATGCGTTTGCCGCCGGACTCGATCACATATCCCGGCGCTTTGAACATTGGGTACCGCTCCGCTTGGTATGTGGCTCCGATCCTTGGCTGGTATTCCGGCCATACCGGGACTTTGGCCGTTATGAGGATGTTGACGAGCCTGTGCGGCAGGCGCTTTTCGCCTTCCGGACTCTCGGTGCGCAGACCCTCCAGCTCCTTTGCAAGCTCCCGGCGGCGCTGCTCCAGTCTTTCTGCCTGCACTTTCCCGCGGCACTCCTTCGAGCAGCACCTTGTCTCCATCGTGATCGCGCTCGGTACTTTGTAAAACGTGGCCCCGCAGACCTGGCAGACCAGCGCGACCTTGTTGGATTTGCCCATAGTTTCACACTCCTTCGTCTGGGGGCCGGTATTCCGGCCCCCGCAGGCAGGACGGGCTTTCACCGTCTGCGCACCGGCGCGCCGCGCTCGCTTGTCAAACGCTGCGCATTTCCGGGCGAGCCGCCCTTGACTGCCATCAGGCGGCTTATAAAAAGGAGGCAAGCGATGCACGGAGGCTATGCGAGACCCCCGTGTGGGGTAACGTTGACGGGTTCCATTCGCGCGCGCACGTTCCACACGCGCTTTTTATCCCCGGCGCACAGAGCTTGAGGGAGCTTCCTGTGCGCCGGGTGCAATGCCGGGTGATCCTCCCGCAGCCGTCTCATGGCGGAGCGGCCGCGGCATAAGTCCGATAAAATATGGTTCCCCGGCTGATTGCCTATTCCTTGGTGCTGATATCCTTGTGCAGCAGGCCGTCCTCGCTCTTTTTGAGCGGCAGCGCCCTGCGCCGCACCTGCTCCTCCGGATTCCAGCCGCATTTCAGGCAGCAGGCCGTCGTGCGGTTCATGCAGGCGTTCCCGCTTTTCGGCAGGCCGCACGGCATTCCCGTTCGACATTCGTTTTTTTTCTTCCGGCATTTTTAAATCTCCTGTATATCGATTCCAAATTTTGACCGCATGAATTTCCGGTTGCGCAGATACTCCTTTGTCCGCGTCGGCGCGGACTTCACGTCCTCTACGACGAGCTTGCCACCGAATCGGTACGAGAAGTCCGCCGTGTACCGTACTGCGCGGATGCGCTCGCCGGTTTCGGTGATGTAGCTCTCCTGCAAGGTGAACTGCTGTTGCAGGCGCAGATCGGAGATGATCCCGGCCCGGAGCATCACCATCAGCTCGTCGTACCGCCGCGCCTCCTTCTGGCTGTCAAACCGGACCCCGGCCCGCTCCGCCCGCTCGTTGTGGTACTTCGCATTCCCCCGGCTCCCCTTCGCAAGGGGAGCTGGCGCCGCAGCGCCTGAGAGGTCGAGCTTCTGCCTTGCATACAGCTCCCGCATCCTCGGCGGCATGTCCGCCATGGATTCAAACCGCAGGCCGCTCATTTGGTCACGCCTCCCGCATTTGTCTGATATTCTCCATAGCTGCAAAAATCGTCAGGTTTCGGTGCGTCTTCCGGGGTAATCTGAACGACCTGAAACATCTGGCAGCCATACCACTCTCCACCGTTGTTGTCCGCAAACCACTTGCAATTTTTGCACCGCACCACCTCCGCAACGTCGGCGGCGGGCTGACGCAGCAGAAGCGTTTTCACCCGTTGAGGTGTCCAGTTCGGATTTTCCGCGTTGCAGGAATCAAAGTCTTTCAGCGCCTCGGTTCTGCTGATAAATTCTTCAGTCATCATGCAATCTCCTCATTTTTGCTCCGCAATCCTCACAGTAAGATGCACGGTAGTCATCCCATTCGTGTTCTTCACCGCAATTTGAGCAGATCTGCATGCCGTCTTCTTCCATCCATGTGCCGTACACAACCGGTGCTGCATCAACAGCAGGGATGGCTTCTATTGCCTCCATTGCGAGGTCGATTGCGCCACTGTGATAGCCAAGCACAGATCCGTTTTCGGTTGAAAACCGACGAATCGCGTCCAGCGCTTCTGAGCGACGGATATATTCTTCAGTCACAGCGTTTCCCATCATCGAACTCCTTCCAAGTGTGGTACAGTGCCCATGCCAGCGGGTCACGGACAAACGGCATCTTTTTTGCTTCCGCGTATTTCTTATCGAGGATGCTCATGGCATTCTTCCACGCGCGATCTCCAACGTGCAGTTCTGCGGGAAAGTAGACTCCCTCAAGTCTGTTGATTTTTGCGGCAGTCAGTATCGTTCTTCCGTTCTCGTCCAGAAGGTCTAGCAGATCCTGATTTTTGATGTAAAACACCATTTCAAAGTTCCCCCTCTGGCACGCCGAACATCTCTATGATCTTTTCCATAACCTCACCGATTTCCGGCTTGCCGTCATACAAATAACCTTCAAGGTCATAATCGGACAGTTCTTGGAGATTCCAGTTGTTCTTTACTGCATAGTCGATCATGTCCTTGAGCAGCTTGTTCAAGTCCTCCATTGCAGATCGATATACGGCATATGATTTGCGCGCCGTTTCCAGTTTGTTCTTGACCGCTTCGAAAAGAACTTCATTTACAGATTTAGACATATGGTGTTCCTCCATTTGCAAGTATTTCTTTCATTCCATCTGGAAGAGCAAACGATCCAGGTATCAGATCGAGGATTTTTCTTCGCAGCAGCACTTCTGCCTCCCGCTTGGTCAACTGCTTCTCACGCTGCTTAGGTGGCAGCTCCCCGTTCTTGGCCGCAATGGCTGTCGGGTTATGTTTGTGCTGACCCATTCTATTTCTCCTTCATCAGTGGTGCGTCCTCAAATTCCATTTTTCGAGTGCGGCCGGCCGTTCGTCTTTCACGACTTTCACTTCTCCATAGTCTGAAAATTCAACTTCTACCGTGTCGTCGTTCTTTGGAGTTCCGACGCCGCACTTTGTGCAATGGATTCCAAACTGCCAGCCGCGCCGTGTTCCGAACTCAAAACTTGCTTTTCTGAAGAATTTTGCTTCACCTCCGCAGAACGGGCATGGTTTAAGGTTCGTCATTTCCATTCACTTCCTTTCTCGCTTTTACAATTTCCCGCCGGGAGCTGCGCCACATCATCAGGAGCATTTCCTGGAGCGGCCTTTTTCTGTCGATACGACGAACGCGCTGCCTCACTTTCAGAATGTACGGCAGGAATTTATAACCCAACTTTTCCGGGCACAGAACGCCAACGCTGTATGGCAGTTCGTCCCGGACCTTTTCGTAGACTTCCAGCGGCATGACGTAGTAGTTGAAATCCCCGATCAGATTGTGACCGTTCTTCGAGTGGAAATCTTCGACGGAGGACTTGATCTCGTAGCAGTACACATCGCCCTTCTCGATTCCGGACACGCTGTTGTTGACCGGCTTGAACTGCATATAGTCCACGCGGATTGGAGCGATGCTGCCGTAGTCGAACGTGACTTCCTTTGCCCAGTAGATGCGCGGGTCGTTTTTCGGGTCAATATGTTCTTCCAGCAGTTTCGAAAGCCACTTCGTCGTTTCTGGTCTGTTCATTATTTGTCGGTGTCACCGGCCTTTCTTGCATTTCTTTTCGCCACGGCTCATATTTGGGCTGCGTAGTGTTTGAGGTATATGTCGATGCCGCAGCTTCGCAATGAGAACACTCCCCGTCGCAATATTCATATCCCGCGCCGCACGGGTGGAGCGCGTAATCACTTCTGAGATATGTCCGCATTTGCTGCCTCTCTTTCTATCCTTTCGCAGAGTTCATCTGCGATGTTACGCCCGTACATCAGCTCTTCGAATCCGCATCCGGAACCATCACTGAGCGCGTCGACATCAACTCCGTGACGTTCCAGCCACTCCGCCACCTTCCGGTTGAGCTCTGCATCTTTGTAGGAATAATGCGCGGTAAGCATCATCCACTCGTAGATATACTTTGGTATTTTCAATGCCATTAAGATCTACCATCCTTTTGCTCGTTTCAGCTCGTGGTATGCTTCCTCTCTTGTGAGGAATACAGTTTTTCCGATATTAAAAACGTCTTGCAGCAGGAAGGCGTCCGGCTCAATGTATGGCTCGCTTTTATCCGGATATGTTTCAAATGTCCGCTTTATTCTCCACACTGTATCACCCACCTTGCACGGCAGCACCAACACGTGCCCGTCCTCGTCGGCCTCGGCAAGCTCGCGGAGGCGGTCATAGCTACAAAAGCTCTCCAAGTCGGCAATGCGCATTAGCTTCAACGCAATCTCGTCAGCCTTGTCTTTTGGCAGAACTTCCTCCGGCTCACATCCGCTGTCCTCGTAGGCTGCAAGTCGCAGAAACCTCTCCTCTGGGATATTCCGAGGATACCCGTTTGCAAGGCGGCGCTTGTACTCTTCTCACTGCGCGTCAGCTTCGCGTTTATTTGTCAGTCGTTCCATGTCTCTTCCTCCACATACCGCCAGCTCTGCGGCGGGCGGGTGATCGGCTTGGGTTTTACCTTGAGCGCTACCTCTACCTCATTTGGCACAGCGTAAAATTCCCGCAGTTCGCGCGGGTGATCGTAAATTTTGAAATTGGAGATGTGCCAGCCATACATCGGCGACTGCATTGCATATGCCGCCGCATCGTATGCGCTCATGCAGGCTGCTCTGTAAAATTCTTCATTGTGCCCATACGTGCGATCTTCGATGATCTCATCGCACAGAAATTCCCCGATAACCTTTTGCCGCTTATCCCATAAGCCAGTGGTCGGCGCTTTTTCCGTCTTTATGAAAACCGGCTTGCCGTGATACGTCTCTCCATAATTCTCATCGCCGTCTTTCATAATGGCGAGTAGCTTTTCCTCCGGTTTTGTGCAGTAGATATAGCACTTAAACGGCGTATCCATCTTCGGGCGCGTCTTGCGCACCTCAATCTTTTTCTCACCGCTTATGATCTTCTCGCACCACTTTGGCCTGATGCTGATTAAAACAGCTATCATGCCTTGTCTCCTTCCTCCGACGCTCCCGGCAGCGGCATCCAGTGGGTGACCTCCACGTCTTGCCCCCATGTATCAAACCATTCGCCGTATGCGTAATTTGCAATGAGTGCATCCCCGTCAGCATTTAGCGCAAGCTGCGGCATATCATACTCTGGCGTTTTTTCTGTCACGGAAATCCACCGCTTCTTCTCCCGCAGCGCCGCGTTCTCGGCGGTCAGGCGCTCGATCAGACTGGCGGCCGCGGCGGCTAAATGCTCGACGCACTCCCTATCTTGGAAAATCGGGCACGTCCCACAACTTGAGCAGTCCCTTTTGGCGCATTGCCGCAGCGCCTGCACGATTTCCTTTCCTGTCACGGTTTTTCCTCCCTCCCCGGCGTCAGCTTGGCCAGCATGATCTGGCCGAGATCCGCCACGTAGATCAGCCGCCCGCGGCTGTACACCATCAGCTTGTCATCCTTGATCTCCATCCGGTCTGCCTCGATGTTCGTCAGATCATTGCAGCAGTCGCAAACAAATCTCATGCCGGTGTTCCTCCTTGCTGTGCAGCCTCTGTTATTTCTCCGATTGTCATCTGGCTTCCATCGAAGTTGGCCGCTTCCTGGTTTCTCCTCGCTCCGGCAAGCATTTTCTCTTTCGCTGCCAGATAGAAGCTTTTATCAATTTCAAAGCCGATTGCGCTTCTGCCTGCCTCCGCAGCTGCGCGTAACGTCGAACCGGAGCCGCAGCACGGATCGATCACAAGCTCGCCTGGATCCGTAAAGATCTCGATCAGACGTCGGAGCACCTTCACCGGCTTCTGCGTGGGGTGGATCTTCGGAATGTCCTTCCCGTCCCGCTCCCACTGGAACCAGTCGAACACCATTTTCCCAGTTCCCCGAATGGGCTTCCCGTCCTCTCCTATCTGCCGCCCGTTGTTGAATTTCGGCAGCTTATCCCGGTACAGGACAACCGCAAATTCCGTCGCACCGACGATCCGCATATTGGCTTTGAGCACCTGCGCAGAATAATTCTTGCAGAAGAAAATCGGATACCAGTTTTTAAAGCCGTACTGCGCGCCGTATTCTGCGACTGTATGTATCTGATCGAACGCGCAAAATACGATCATGGCTGGGGCTTTTCCCTTTTCCTTCGGCTCCGGCTTCAGCAGCCGGGAACAGAAGTGCATATACTCGGCGATCTTGAAATAGCCGTCCGAATTAAAAAAGCTCTTTTTTGCGTACTTGCTTTCCCCGTTTGCGTTGTCACCGCCCTTGTACCACATAGGATTCGAGCCATAGGCGTCCGCGCCGATGTTGTACGGGATATCCGCAATCACAAGCTGTGCTTTCGGCACGTTGTACTTCTTGTAGTTCTGAAAATTATCGTGGATGATCTCGCAGCGCAACGGCTTCCCCTGCGCGCTCATACCATCGCCCCCTGCCAGGTGTCCGGCTGATAGCCGAGCTTTGCCACGCTGGCCGACTGGTGGTATTCCGGCCGCTTGAAACTGTAGCCCCAGCGTTTTGCCGCCCAGAATAGGGCCGCCGTTTCATCCGCGGCGTGTACCGTAAGCTGGCGGCCTGCGTAATCCACCACGAAATAGTGCTTGCCGGTATATCCCGGCTGCTCGACGATGTCCGTGCGCCTCGCGGGCCGCTCGCCTGGGTATCCAATGCTGTTTTGCCTCATGGTTTGCCTCCTGTTTTTGTTATAAGGTTTCCTCCTGCACTTTCATGAGCCAGTACGCCAGCTTTTGCAGCCGCGTCTCCTGCGCCAGCAGCGCGTCCGTTGTTTCGTGGTCGACGCGCGGCATCTCGTACAGGAGCGCCCGATCATTCTTGAGATCGTCCGCGTAGGCGTTCACCGCCTCGATCACGTCCGCCAGCTGGTCGGGGCGGAAGTTGACCGGGATCTTTTGCTCCGTCACAGCCAGATCCCCGTCAAAAACGTCGTGAGTGACACGCCGCCGAGGACGGCGGCGATCTCCGCCGCGCTGGCGCAGCCTGCGATGATGCACAGCGCGAAGCCCACGCCCGACAGCCAGATGCAACCCACCTTCGCCAGCCGCCGCATGGCCTTGCGCCACTGGTAGATCGCCCGGATTCTCTCCCGGCGCTCCTCCAGGCTTTCCCCTTCAGGAATTTCCGGCGGCTCATATCCGATCCTCCGCTCTGCAAGATTGGTTCTCATTCTGCCAACTCCTTCCTCCATACCGGGCTGTCCTCCCGGTTCACGCAGTAGCGCATAGTTTCCTTGAATTCCTCGCCTATTCCCCGCTGGCAGAACGCGGCATAAAATATGTTCAGGATTCGCGCGGCAGCAGCGCTCAGTTCCAGCGCGCTGCCGGATAGCGCAGATACCGTTTTTTTGCCGTCCATGCCGATCTCGACGTGTACCTTCCCGTTATCCATTGGTTTCCTCCTTCGTCTCCGGCAGGCGTTCTGCCGATTTCACCAGCGCCAGAAGTCGCTTGTATTTCTTCACCTTTTCCCGGTCGCACTTTGCGAGGTGTGCAGCCCGTTCGGTCATTTCCTCGTTCTCAAATTTGGCTGCGGCGAGCGCTTCGGCCTCATTGTGGGTCGCGATCACAAGCAGCTCCAGCGTGTGCTTCAGCTCAAACCAATCGTCTCCGCTGAGAATCAGTTTCCGCATTCCGCTTATCCTCCTTCGTCTCCTGCATCCGCCTGACGAGCCGCGCCAGACGGGCATTTTGTGTCACGAGCTTCTGCGCGTCCAGATCCAGCCCCTTGCGCTTCAGCCCGTTTATGATCTGCGCTGCCTGGCACTCGCTCACCAGCGCCGCCTCGATCAGATCATGCAGCTCCTGCGCATCCAGCGTCAGGGTGTATGTACGGGCATTTGCCATGGTTAATAGCCTCCTTCGTGTTCCAACAGCCAGTTTTTCAGCTGTACCTGCGCGACCGCGAAGCACAGCTCCGCGTCGCAGTCCTGGACGTTGACGAGTTCTTCGTCGTCCCCGTCGTAGGCGGTTCCCCTCCGCCACACCCGGACGCCCCAGTCCGTTACCTTGCTGTAGGTGATCTCAAGGTGCATAGGGTAGCTCTTCACTTTCTCGGCAAAAAACTTGAGGAAATCATCCATTCCCAAGCTCCTTTCTGAGTCGCCCCGCGATGGCTGCGCAGCGCTCTGCGTGCTCACATCTGATCTCTGTATCCGCGAAGCCCTCAGCGTGCCTCTCGCATGTGCTCCCGTATGCCGTCAGTTTTGTCACCGTCGCTTCAAACAGCGGGCAGTTTTGGCAATAATCCTCTACGATCAGCTTTATCACGTCTTCTTCGCCTCCTTCTGTTCCTGTTCCCGGCGGTATCGTTCCGCCGCCCAGCGGGCAAAGGCGTCGATCACGGGCTCGCCGTTTTCTTCGCCGGGACGCTTGTATTCAAAAGTCTGGCCCGGGAGAAATCTCCCGTCCGGCCCCCGTTTCCCAAAAACGGCGATCATGGTCTCACGCCTCCTTCCGCTCCTCCTGCTTGCCTTCCTTCGCCAGCGCCATGCCATAGGCGATATCGCTCAGACGCTGCATCTGCGCGGGCGTCAGCTTCTCGGTGCTTTTGTTCAGGTTTTCGATTGCCTGCTTTTCCTTCTCGGACATTTGTCTCACCTCACATTTTTGTAAGTGTGTTAGCAATTTCTTAAGCTGCTTACATCATACACTAAGCTAATTAACTTGTCAAGCCCTATTTTTTAATTAACTTAATATTTTTCTTGACTTTTGGTTGTCTGTGTGTTAAGCTGGTTACATAAAGGAGGGATTCAATGCAAACTTTTCAGGATCGGCTTCGCTCCCTGATCGATACGCTCGGCATTACAAAAACAAAATTTGCCGAAGACCTGCACGTTTCGTCCGCATTTGTTTCCATGCTCTGTTCTGGCAAGTCTCTGCCAAGCGACCGCACGATAGCGGATATTTGCCGGAAATATAATGTGAGCGAGACGTGGCTCCGCACCGGCGAGGGCGAAATGCGGCAGAAGCTGACGAGGAATCAGGAGATCGCGGAGTTTATGGGCGTCGTGATGCACGATCCCGACGACGCGCCGCGCAAGCGGTTCGTATCGATCATCAGCAAACTCAGCGCCGACGAGTGGCAGCTGCTGGCCGAGATCGCAAAAAAAATGGCCGAGGACGAATAACCGTCCCCGGCCTATTTTTGTTTCCGCGTCTATGCGATCAGCGTCCGCATAAAGCGCCAGATCAGATCCAGATCCGCATCTGTTGCCAGCCGCAGCAGGCGCTTGATCTCTTTCAGCAGCAAATTCCGTTCCATTTCCATAAGTGCCTCCATTCTTCCACAAAAATCTCTTCTATTTTTTGTTTACTATTGCCGTTGAGGTTTTCTTCCATTTGATTTACAATTTAGATAAGATGTTCCTTTTCATCGCACGATTATCATAGAACATCTGTTCTAATATTACAATTATGAGATTTTACAAAATTATCTTATAATAATTGGAGGTTTTGCCATCATGTACTGTAACAAATGTGGGAAAGAGATCTCCGACGAGGCTCTCATCTGTCCTTATTGCGGCTGCGGCACCGTGAATTATATCCGCGATCAGGCAAAGGCGGAGGCCCGCGTGCAGGTGCAGGCCGCACCGGCGCGGAAAAAGCGCTCGACTGCTCTGTTGCTTTGCATTTTTCTTGGTGGCCTTGGGGCGCACCGGTTTTATGTCGGCAAGATCTGGACGGGGCTTCTTTGGCTCTTTACGCTCGGCTTTTGGGGCATTGGCACGCTGGTTGATTTTTGCCGAATCTATGATAACAAATTTCCAGATGATGCAGGCCGCCCGCTCTATGACGAGTATACGGACGGTTTAACGCCCGAGGAATACGAGGAGGCCGTCGCCGGGCCGCGCAAGGTGCGAAAGATCGTGATCGTTGTTGCGCTTGCGCTGTGTGCCGGCTGCTTCTTGATCCTGCGTGTCATTCCTGGCCTGATGTACGCACTCGGTTTTTGAGATTCGCCCGCGCCGCTGGCCGAACAACGGCGCGGGCTTTTGCTTGCGCAGGCGACTGGGAGCCGTCCTTGCGCTTCCAGAGTATGCCTGTTTTTCGTTTTCAGCAACCACCAGATATTAGAATTTGTGATATTTTTTGAGAAATCCGCATTTTCTGGATTCTCATTTTTGGAAAGGATTGTGGAAACCTTGGAAACCTGTGAAAATCGCATCCGTTCAGAGCGTTTGTCGCGCGGCATGACTCTGAATGAGCTGTCTGACGCCTCCGGCGTTTCCGTCGCCAGCCTCTCGCGCTATGAGCGTGGCTGCGACGTCCCTTCGTCCGCTCTGCACCGGATCGCGGACGCGATGGACACGGACAGCGCCGTGCTGCTTGACCAGCCGGATAAAATGCCGCGCATCGCCGAGCTTGAGCTGCGGCTCAAGCATGCCAACGCGATCATTTCCAAGCAGGAACAGATCATCCGCCAGAAGTCCGCCGAGGCGCGGCGCAAGGATGTTTTGATCTGCGTTCTGGTGTGCATCGTTCTCGTCGCGCTTCTGTCGCTTCTTGTCGACCTTTGTAATCCCAATATCGGCTGGGTCCGCACATGCAAATTACCGCCCCGGCCCGATCAGCCAGAGCGGTATCTTTGGAGGCTTTTGTGGATAATTTGAATCTTGCCAACGTCGTGATCTACGCCCGGTATTCTTCCGCCGGGCAAAACGACCAATCGATAGACGGCCAGCTTGCCAAATGCCGCGAATACGCGCAGCAGCGCGGATACCGCGTCGTTGGCGAATACTGCGACCGGGCGCTGTCCGGGCGATACGCGGAAACGCGGCCGGAATTCCAGCGGCTGATCGCCGACAGCGCAAAGCGCGCGTTTGATTTTGTGTTAGTATGGAAACTCGACCGCTTTTCCCGCGACCGGTACGACAGCGCGATCTACAAAAAGAAACTGCGCGCGAACGGCGTGCGCGTCCTGTCCGTCACCGAGGGCGTCGGCGACAGCAGCGAGAGTGTGCTGCTGGAGGCGATCCTGGAGGCCATGGCGGAGGAATATTCCCGCCAGCTCGCCCAGAATGTCCGTCGCGGGATGCGCCAGAACGCCGAGAAGGGCCTGAGCCTCGGCGGCCTCGCCCCGCTCGGCTACCGCGTCGTGAATAAGCAGTACGAGATCAACGAGGACGAAGCCCGCATCATCCGCTTTATCCATGAGCAGTATGCCGACGGCGCCGGGCAAAAGCAGATCGTTTCCGACTGCGCGCGGCTCGGCTACCGTAACCAGCGCGGGAACCCGCTCACATTAGCCTCGGTAAAGCGTATCCTTGCAAACGAGCGGTATGCCGGCAGGTATGACTACCTCGGCGAGATCGTGATTGAAGACGCATTCCCGGCCATCGTCTCAAAGGATCTGAAAAAGCGTGTGCGCGACCGGCTCAAGGCGAATGCCAAGGCCCCCGGCCATGCAAAGGCGAAAGTTGAATATCTGCTGCATGGAAAGCTGTTCTGCGGCGAGTGCGGCGCGCCGATGATAGGGGAGTGCGGGCGCGGCAGGCACGGCGCGACGTATTATTATTACACCTGCGCCGCGCGGAAGAAGCAACACACCTGCAAAAAGCGCAATGAGCGCAAGGACGAACTCGAAGCCAGTATTGTGGATTATATCGGCTCCTGCGTGCTGACGGACAGCTGGATCGACGGTGCAGCCGAGCGCGTTGTGGCGGAGTATCAGAAGAGCTACGACGCATCCGGCATTAAGCCGCTCGAAAAGCAGATCCGCGACGCCGACAAGGAGATCGATCAGCTTGTCGACGCGCTGATCTCTGCAACGGCGGAAGCCGCCCGCCGCAGGATCAACGAGCGCATTGAAACTGCCGAGGCCCGAAAGCAGGCGCTGGAGGCCGATCTTGCATCCCTCCGCATCGCCAGCCGCGTCCAGATCAAAAAAGAGGATATCGTCGTATGGCTCAACCAGTTCCGCACTGGCGACCGATCCGATCTGGAATACCGCAAAAAAGTCATAGATTTATTCGTAAACGCGATCTATCTGTACGATGATTCGTTCAAATTATTCCTGAATGTAGCAGATTCCGCCCAAGTAACCTACGCCGACGCCCTTGCCCTCGCGCCGCCTTCCGTTTCGGATTTTGGCGCGTCCGGTGTACCAGATATGCACTTATCCGAACACATCATATTTATAAATGGTGTTATTGGAATGATCGTGCAAAGATGAAAATTCCCTCTCCAATCCGGAGAGGGAATTTTTTATTTCACCACATGCTCATAGTATTTTATGAGCTTGCGCTCTGGGCCGGGGCCGTCTTTATCGATCAAAAACGCCTTTGCCAGGGCGGCGTAGAATTCCGGGCGGTTGAGGCCGAATTCTACCGCGACGGGGTAGTAGTCCGAGTACATCATGTTCATGGTCACGCCCCACGCCCAGCGCGGGATCTCGTGTTCCTGAATTCCCATGCTCTCGGCCACCGCCGTTGTCTGCTCCATCGTCCAGTGCGGGCCGGTCGAGCCGTCGGCATTCTGCATATGCTCGGCCCAGTGTATGGCCGTTTCTCGGTCGAACGCTGCCGCATCCGGTTCGTCTGCGCGGCAGTCCAGCTTTTCCAGCCTGCGGATCGTCTTCGCGTACATACCGACTTCCTCCGCGCTGCCGAGCGTCACCGGCTTTTCCATCGCCTCGTGCAGCTTTGTGTAAAGCTTTTCGATATATTCTTTCATCCTGTCATGCCTCCTGGATATACCGGTATAGTTTGTCCACGTCGTTCTGATCAAAGCGCATATCGCCCAGCAGCGGGACGGATACGGTCAGCTTGTTCTCAAAGCGCGGTCGCGCCGCGTTGTAAAGCTTATCGAGATCGATGTTTCCGGCGTCGTCGAAGATCTGCATCATCTTTACCGCTGGATTCTCACGCAGCGCAAGGATCTTTTCACGGCTGCCCTCCATGATGAGCGCCAGCATGATCCCGGCCCCGATGCCCTTGCCGCTTGGCAGGTGCGGGATGACCTCGTTGTCAGCAAACCGTACCGTGCCGCGCATGGCCTGATCTATTGTCACTGTCATACAGATACCTCCGTTTTAAGTTGGGGCGGCTATTGCCGCCCCTTGCATTTAGCCCTCGCTGGTGGTCGCCGTGCTGGTCGGGGCCGTCCAGCTGTTATAACGCTGCATCGGCTCCGTGCAGATGTTGGCAATGGGGATCACCGTCTTAGTCATGCCGGACAGAGTTGCGATCTCGTTCTGCATACAGGACAGGTTCGCCGTGGTCTGCGCGTTGATGACACGCTGCTGGCAGAGCTGTTCTTCAATCGAACGCATTCTGCCGTCCGTGTACTGGTACAGCTCGAGCATTTTCTTGTCGGTGTAAGCGTTCGCGTCGCGCAGCTTCACTTCCGTCTCCAGCTCTGCGATCCGTGCGGACTGACCAGCCTCATAACGGCTGACATAGTGGTTGTCACTGTTACCCGCAGCCATAGCCGCAGCCGCAGCAGGATTCGTGCCGAATCCGCCGAGGATGCCGCCGAGACCGCCGTTCAGAACGCCGAGGCCCGTACCGATTGCACCGAGCGTCACGCCCAGATTGCCCTTGCCATTGCTTGCGTATTCCATAAAAAAATACCTCCGAAAAGTAGTAAACCGGCCGGTTTCTATTCTCAGTCTACCGGATCCCAGTTTTTCGTGGGGGACATTTTTGGGGCACTTCCGGGACATTTGTGTACCATTTGCGGGACATAGAAAAAACGCCCCGAGCGTGATGCTCAAGGCGTTTTGCGTTATGCTCCTGTCAGACGGCGGGCGGTGTTGTAGATGTGCGGCAGGCGGCGGGAGATGGTCTTGCGGTCGATGCCGATTTCACCGGCCGCGTCCAGCTGCGGGAGCCTGCGCACGATATAAAGATTCACGATCTGCTGATCGATCTCATCCAATAAGCCCTCGTCAGCGACGCGCTCCCAGTCGCTGCGCGTGAGGTGTTCCAGCTCCTTCGGCAGAGCCAGCCGCGCAGTTATGCTTTCGTCACTCCCTTCGGCCCGCCGCCTGGCGGAACTTACTTTTCCTTGTGATTCAGCACAGCGATATTGCCCTTGTTGCTCACTTCGAGATCCAGCGCGGCGGCGATATCGCGCACCTTTACGTAGTTCGTACCGTTTTTCAGGATACGCTCAACGGCGACTTCCTTGCCGTCGACGATGATCTTGCTTTTTTCTACCATTTCGGTTTCCTCCTCTGCATTTTTTCCATCTTCGAGGGCCATCACGGTATGGCCCGAGCTTACCAGTACGTCGCCGCGCAGCAGATTGGCGTCCGTCATCAGATACTTGCTGCCAGTCAGCAGCTCGAAGTCTCCCGTCGCAGGCCAATCGTGCAGCATGCAGTATGTCGTGCAGCTGTTGCCCTGCCGACGGTAGAGCGCTTCGACCGACGCGCAGCCTGCAGCCACGGCGCAGAGCGTCATGAGGCCGGAGCAGTCCGTCTCCACGGGCTTTGTGATCTTGCTCACGTCCCATCCGACGGCTTTGGCGGCCTCATACGCCGTGTTCCGGTCGCTCATGTCGTAACCGATATTCCGGTTTTTAATCGCCGCCTCGCACGTCTGCGCGGCCCGCTCGGCCTTTTTGCGACTCTTGTAGCGCAGGACGCCGAGCCAGCGGCCATTGTACCAGCTGGAGATATTCAGCTCTCGCCCGGTCTGGTTGCCGGGCTGCTGGTTCCAGCCGCCTGTTTCGCCGAGGCTGGCCTGTCCGATCTTGATACTCATACCCGCTCACTCCCGTACAGCTCGTGGTGCAGCTGCAGCACGGCGGCCTCGATCAGCTTGTCGATCGTTTCCACATCAAATTGAATGCCCTTCTCGGCGAGGAAGTTCACGACATACGCCTTTTTCGCCGCGCCGTCCGTCGCGGTGTACAGCTGCTCCGCCGCCTTTACGCCGATCTCAACGTAAGTGCGGAGCGTTTGCAGCTTATCCGCGTCGATCTTGGTTTTGAGCCACGGGATCAAAAATGCCGAAACGAGCGCGCTGATGAGCGCGATCACTGCCGAGATGATCTGTGTGTAGTCCATATGTATGCTCCTTTCAATCTTTCAGCACGATCTCTGCGATGCGTGCTGCCGCTTCCGGGCCGTACTTTTCAGCCCATTTATCCATGTACTTCTGCGCGTACTTCGCGCGGTTCTCGTTCTTGGCCTTCCAGAGATAAAACCCGCTGGAAGCCGTCGTTTCAGCCAGCACCGCAAGCGTGATCTCCGTCATGTCTGCGCCTGCCGCGCAGGCGATAATGAGTGCGAGGCTGACGAGCGCGCTGCAAATCAGCCACTTTTTACTGAATTCCATTGCTATGCCCGCATTGCGCCTCCAGCTGATGTAAAAACTTCTTCACGTCGCCGTTCCCGCCCATCTTTTTATACTTCTCTCCGGCAATCAGACGTTCAGCCATTGGCATTTCCTCGCTCATGATCGTGAGCCGGAGGATTGCCAGATACTGCTCGTTCTGATGCTCCTGCATTTTCCCGAGCTTTTTGTCAATTTCGCCGAGATGCTCATCCTGCGTAGTGGCCTTGCCGCGCTTTTTCTGTATCGCGCTGACGATGGCATTGACTACCGCCGTCAGCGCGGACGAGCCAAGCACGGCGCAGACGAGGGTGACGATGATGGTTTTAGTATCCATGATCTTTCTCCTTTATGTAATGGTTACGATCTCCACATAAATCCCCACCAGCTCTGCCAGCGGGTGGAAGACCGCCGTGCCGGTGTCGCGGGTGCAACGGTAGGTTTGCCCGGACTGGGTGTAATACTTGCCGCTCAGCAGTTCCATGTTGCCGTTATAGGGAATGGGATCGTACTTTGTGCCGTCGTGGGTTTCGTCGATGCGGGTGAAGAGGCTTTCCGTGCCGACGCCTGGCTTCCACCCGGCTTGCGACGTGTGGGCCTGGATGACTTTGTAGAGGCTGCCGCCGTACAGGAGCTTGTGGCCCACAGTGTAGCTCTGGCCCTCCGCCCACTCCGGGTAAAACTCCCGCATACGGTACGCCGTCGCATCGTCTACGGACAGCGTATTGATCTGCTGCCGCAGGAGCATGGTCGTCACCTCTTCCTGCGACAGGGGACGGTGCTTTTCCTCTGCCTCCGCCCGCGCCTGCGCGTCTTGCAGGACGGCGATTTCTTCCGTTGTTATGTCGTGGATTGTGCCGTTTTCGTAGATTTTCATGCCGTCTCCTCCACCTCCAGCACCTGCCCGTTCAGCACGACGAGCAGGCTGTCCTTGTATACTGGTTTGGTTGCCATGTGTTCACCGTTCTTTATGTTCTTGTGCCGTAGAGAAAAAATTCGCATCCTGCGTATATGGGGCGGCTTTTGAAGCCTACTTCCTTTATCGGGTATAACTTCGGCCTGTCGTTGATATTTGTATGCCCGAAAATCACTTGGTCATTTCCGCTCCTGACTGCCGTTAAAGATGTTCCTTCCCATACAAATTTGCTATATAATCCTTGCGAAAAGTACCTCATTTCCCACGCGCCATCTCCTGATAGGTACCCTTCTTCCCACACGAATAGCGTGGGATCGCTTTTTGATGGCATTCTAAGCCGCGTTGAGGCCAGCGGGCTTGCAGCATGATCGGATGAATGAATCTTTCCATTTATCGATGCGAAGCAATAACTTCCAAATTCTGTCGTCCCCGTATACGCCGGAGAATATGCGATGAGACGAAAACGCTTTAGGTTAAACGCATTACCATCGGAATCCACGTTGATGCTTAAAGCATTGGCCTCTTCTGCGTCGTCGGCGATTTTTATGAAATTGATCAGCTCCCAATTCTGGCCCCCGCTCGGCATATCCACCGCTTCCGTCTCCGTGATCTTGCCCGCCGCGTCGACGGCCTTGACCCGGACGATCTGGCCCACGGCGGCGGAAGCGGGGGCGGGGACGGAGGTTCCGGCGAGAGCTGCGGCTGCCTCGTTCGCAATCTCGGTTTTGTCCGCGTCGGTGAGGGTGTAATCCTTGCCGGGCGCTCCCGGCGGGCCTTTTAGGTTTACGGGCGCAGGGTTGGCCTTGCCGCCGTCGTTCGTCCAGCTCAGATCGCCCGCAGCGGAGACGGACGGCGTGAATGTCGTGCCGTCTGCGCCGGGTGCTCCATCCTTGCCGTTCGTGCCAGCTTTTCCCGGTGCGCCGTCCTTGCCGTTTTTGATCTCAGCGGTCGTCGTGCCGGTTTTGTCGGTGATGGTGATTGTCGCGCCGGTGCCGGTTTCGGCCACGGAGGCGGAGGGGCTGAAGCCGTCCTGTCCGGGCGCGCCGTTGGCTCCGTCCTTGCCGGGGCTTCCGTCTTTGCCGGGCGCTCCCTGCGGGCCGGTTGCGCCGGTGTCGCCCTTCCCTCCTTTGAGTTCAGCGAGGGCGATCAGGTTTTCCCACGTCGCGCCGCCGTCGTTGGAATACTGGATATAGCCGTCTGCGGTGCGCAGATCGATGGAGCCAGCGCCGCCGCTGCCGGTTTTCGCCGCTTCGTTGATCGCAGCTACCAGATTGTTTTTGGCGGTGGTGGTGAGATCGGCGAGATCGCCGATGATCTCCTGCAGCTGCGCCCAGACGGGGAGCGTGGGATCCGCCGAAGGATCGCCGGACGGATCCACCGCAGGCTGCACCTTGCCGAGCGATACCCAGACGGTCGGCAGCACGACGCCAGAGGCGTTCGTGCCGTACACGCCGACGCGGGCATAGCGCCCCGCCACGGTTAGAATCTCGGGCGGGACGGTCACGGTATCGCCATCCCATTTTGCCGGGAGTACGTCGATGGTGGCCCTGCCGTTTGTAAAGACAGCGGTCTTCGTCAGCCCGTCCCAGTCGGATGAAAACGCGAATTCGACGCTGACGGCCTTCGCCATGCCCGCCGTCAGAAGCTCCGGCGGCGAGCACAGATGCGCGCAGGCTTTGGTGATGTGGATCTGGATCATGTTATTTCGCCTCCTAGCCTATCGTCGTTCCGTTTACTCGGATTTTTCCTGTGCTTGTTACGTCTATAACGCCTCTGGTTGCGGCGTTATAGCACAGATATATCGCACGCCCATACATTGAACCAAAATATTGGTTGTACGCTCCGAACGTCATCGGTACCGCCATCGGCAGCAGCATATTTTTGTTTGGGGCAACGTAGATCCCGTTATCTCCACGCTGCAGCGCGTATGGTGTTTCCGTTGTTCCTCCGCCGCTGCCCGGCGGACCTACGACGTACTCGACGATATAACTGCCGGAAATCCGCGCGACCTTGACGCGGTCGCCTGCGGCGAAGGTGGCCGACGTGTTGCACTTGTAATGCTTCGTCGTGGCTTCGGTCTGCCCCTCGAGGATGAGGGACAGACCGTCGTCATAGACCGCGCCGACGGTCGCCAGAAAGTTCTCCGGCAGGTTTTCGTCCGGGATCTCGATATTCGTCACAAACAGGCTATCGATGCCTTCCATTATGCGATCACCGTCCTTTTTGCGGAATGTGTCATGAGGCTTCCGGCCTGCATCGTGACCGACCAGCCGGTTTCGAGGTAAATTCCGCCGATTTCGTCGTGCGTCAGGGCGAGGATATCTCCGACGCCATGCCCCGGCTCATTGAGCGTGTAAAATGTAATGGCGCGCGTAGCAAGCAGCGACTCGTTGCGGCGCTTGTCGGCGTAGGCCTGCAATTCGTCCTGCGAGGCGATGTTGTCCACCCGCTCGACGGAGGTTATGCGCATGCCGCGCTTGAATGTGGATTTCTTGGAGGCCGGATTGTCGTTGACGGCCGTCGCCACCATGGCTGCGTCCATGTCCGGGTTGTTGCAGGTCACGACGAAAACGTTCGGCGCATCAAAAATGTCTGTTTCGTCCGACCAGTCCGGGCCCGGATGTTTCTCCGGGAGAAACAGGTCCGTCACGCCGTAGCGCCAGTCGATGATGGCGGCGGACGGCTCCTGATACGGTTCGAGCCTGCACACGCCGTCCGCGTCGAACCAGAGGCTTTCATAGTTGATCTCCGAGAGCAGCGTGTTGATGATCGTCAGGTAGCTTGTTCCGATTGGCCAGTCTTCGCGGTCTGTCGCCAGCACAGCGGCGTTCGGCGTTGCGATCACGAGCGAGATGCCGCAGGCTGTCAGCAGCTTGCGGATCTCGGTGATGTACGATGAGCCAGCGGCAAGATGCAGGATCGTTTCGGTTTTTTGCGTATACACGCGCCAGCAGCGGTCGTAGGCTTCGATCTCTACGCGCGTGCTGCCCGCGCTGCCTTTTTTGCCGACGGTCGCGGACTGATAGATACCAAGAGAGTGCTCCGTCCCGTTTACGATGATCCATGGCCGCAGCTCGTCCGATTCCCACGCCGCTATGGCATTGGGAAGAAAGCTGCCCTTGAGCGTGCTGTGGATGTTCGCAGCGCGGTCGCTCATGATCTGCGGCGGGCTGCCTGTGTCCCATTGGAGCTGTGTGATGGGTGCGCCGTTCCGGAGCACGTCGATGCGGTAGCTTACGTCACGGATCAAGAGTGATCGCCTCCTCGTGGTGGATATTCTGGATCTCGAACGAGTACCGGCTCATGATCGCGTCGGCGTTTTTCTCCAGCGCGGCCAGATAGCCCGTGACCATATCGCCCTGTGTGGTCTTCGCGCAGACGAGCCGTCCGACGAGGGCTTCCAGCGCCAGCGCGGCGGCGCGGTTTTTGGCCGTAAACGCGCAGGAGATCTGCACGGCCATGTCGCGGAATTCCGTTCTCTCCGCGACGGGGTAGGCGAGGCCGGACAGGTGTACTGTCGAGATCGTGGCGGCGCGGCTGATGCGGTTGGTGCGAAGGATCGTTTCGGACAAAGGCAGGCGCTGCCATGTCCCTGACTCCAGATCGCAGATCATGGCGGTATCCGGCAGGATCTCTGCTGTCACGGCGTTGGACACGCCGTAGTTGTCGCTGTCGGCGTAGCAGCCGCGCACGCGGTAGGTCACGCTGCCGATGCTGGTGTGGTCGACGTACTGCTTTTGTGCAGTGCGGGCGATGGCGACGCCGTCCCGCTCGATCAGATAAAAATCATAGCTGCCTGCGGTCTGCCAGGTCAGCGCGGCCTCATGGGCCGCGTCGACCGACAGTGTGATCGCCTCGCCCTCGGTGTGCGAAACGGGGAGCGAGGCTGCGCTCCACTCGGACCACATGCCGTACTTGTTCTGCACGCGCACGCGAATGGTGTAGCTTCCGTCGGCGAGGTAGACCGGCGAGCGCCATGCTTTCTCCGTGCCGTATACCGTGCCGGAGGCGTAGCCGCTCGAGAGCGTCAGCTGATAGGCTTCCTGCTCGGTGGTCTGCCAGGTGATGCGCGGGCGCGGGCCGGTGGACTGGATCACGATGGACGGTGCGGACGGGGCGTTGATGGCGATAAACTCGGCCTTGTCGCTCCATTCCGACGGCGTGCCGTCTGTGTTGTAGGTGCGGACGCGCCAGTATTTTGTTCCGCTTGTGAATTTGTTCGCCGGAACGTCGTAATACTGGTTTTCTCCCGTGACGGTTGCAAGGGTATTCCACGTCGTGCCGTCGGCGGACCATTGCAGATCCGCCTTGCTCTGCGGCGTGCCGGTGGAAATGATGTGCTTCCACGAGAAGCGGTTGGCGATTGTCGCGTCGATGACGATGCCGGAAGGGGAGACGGGCTTGGCCGTCGGGGTAACGTCTGTTGTCGTGATCTCCTGCCATGCGGACGTTGTTGTCGTGCCGCTGTTTGCCGTCACCTTTACGCGCCATTCGAGCGTTCCGGACGGGAATGTGTTTGCCGGGACCGTGCAAGAGGTCGTCGGGCCAGATACGCTTATCGTTTTTGATGTGCTTGCGTTTTTTACGCGCCACTCAAAAACAGCGGAGGTTTGTTTTATCTCCGCGAAGCACGTCTGTGTGAGATCTGTGTCGTCAGTGGTATCCCATGTAAATGTATTTTTTTGCGTTCTGTTCACAAAAGCCCCTGACGCCGGTGCGAAATTCTCCGCCTTTATTCCTACATTATCATTAGAGTATTCGCACTCAAGGAATGGTTTGTATGATGACTTTGCACCATAAAAAATCGCCTCTGATGCGTGTCCTTCTCCGCCCGTTATAAATGCAAACAAAAAGCCGTTGCGCAGACCGTGCTCAAGTCCATTTTTCTCCGCTGCATTGTATTGTGACATTGTGAATGTCACCTGCGCCTGTACAACTTTATTGAGTTCGTTCCAACTTGCCGACCCGCTTGTTGATCCATCTTTCAACTGCTGCGGCTGCGTCGCATATGTCGCCGTACTTACATCAAGCGGTTCTTTCAGCCCGAGCGCATAGGCTGATATATGCGCTGCCCCCCAGCTCCCCAAGATGCCTTTCGTTGGCATTGCATATAGTACAAGCTTAACCTTTGTAATGCGTTTGTACTTGTACGCTGCTGCCGGTTCTCCGAATTTCAGTAGTATGTTGTCCCACCCTCCGAACGTTCCGGAATGGTTTGTAAACGGCTCCACAAACAACTTGTATTGCGTAAGATTTGAGAAGTTCGTGTTCGGATAGTTCTTCGCGACTGCTGTTGATCCACTCGCCGGTACTGTAAAGGTTGCCATTTACTTCGCCCCCATTCTGGCTGTGATGCGTGCGTTTTTGGCGATGCGGAGGATGGTGTCGAGGTCGTCGACGTGGTCGACGTAGACGGTGGTGTTGTAGGTATCGCCGGAGGTGTAGCGCGTTTCGCTGGCTGTCTGGATGCGCGATCCGGACGGCAGGAAGATCCGCTCGAGGCCGTTTTCGTTCACCCGCGTCCATCCGCCTCGCCAGTTGTCCGTTCCGGCGGCGTTGCCGCCCAGATAGCGGCGAACCCATTCGTCCTCTGTGATGCCGATGGTGGATGGGTCGCCGCGGGCAATTGCGTCCTCGTAGGCTTTGGAGAGGTCTGCCGCGCTCTGCCCCCACTGCTGCTCTGTGTAGCTGTCGAGCAGATTTTGGTAGTTGTTGCCGTTGCCGCTGGAATAGCCAAAGCCGAGCGCGTGCGTCAGCTGCCCCCAGCCTTCGCCGATGTGGCCGGTCGAGATGTTTACTACGCCCTTGATGAGTTCCGCCGCGTCGGCGATGAGCGCCATTACCTTTGCGAGTGGCTGCAATGCCTTGGTCAGCGCCGGGACGCGGTTGTTGGAAAGATCGGACATAGGGTTCAGAATATCTCCGACGGTATCCAGCAGCATGCCGAACGAGTCGACAATGCCGGAGTCCTTGAGCGCCTTGCCGCCGTCCTTTACCATGGTGGTCACGTCGCCGTAGAATTCTTCGAGATACGGGGCGAATTCGGCGGACAGCTGGTTTTTGACGCCCTCCTGCGTCTTTTGCAGGCGCTGGTATGCGTCGTCTACCGCGCCGAGGGCAGAAAGCGCCTCGTCGTCGAGCACATACCCGACGTTGTGCGCCTCGTCTGCGTATTCCTTTAGAGTTTTCGAGCCCTGAATAATCAGAGGATTTAAATCCTGCGCCGAGCGGCCAAAAATGTCCATGGACATTGCATCCCGCTCGGTTTCGTTTTTTACCTGCCCGAGCGCATCAATCGTTTCGTAGAAAACGTCGTTCGCGCTGCGCATACTGCCGTCTGCGTTGGTTACGGAGACACCCAGCGCCTCAAAGGACGCCTTTGCATTTCCGGTGCCATTCATCGTATCCTGCATATTATTGGTCAGCTTTCGGAGGCTGCCTTGCAGGGTGTCGACGGATACGTCGATTAGCTCGGACGCATAGGCAAACTCTTGCAGCTGCTGTGTCGACTGGCCGGTCTGCATGGAAAGCGTGATGATGTTGTCGGCAAAGGCGGCGGACTCCTTCGTCATGGAGATCATGGCTTTTTCTGCCTTGACAATCGCCGCCGCGACGGCAGCGAAGCCGCCCGCCAGCGCCAGCGACTGTGCATCGAGGCTGCCCATGGCGTTCATGGAGGACTTCATGCCGTCCGGCAGCTGAATTCCGAGCTTGGACGTCAGGCCGTTCACCACGTCGCCGAGGTTGCCCATGCTCTGCCCGGCGTCCTCGGTTGCGGTGGTCGTGTCTTCTATCTGCTCTGTGTTGTTTTTCAGCTGTCCGTTCAGCTTGTAAAGCTCGGCTTCCGCGTTATTGAGTTCTTTTTCCCAGCGCAGCGTTTCCACTGCGTTTGATCCGTAATTTTCTGCTGCTTCTTCGAGCCCAGCTTTCAGGTTATCGATTTTGTCATACTGCAGGCTGATTTTTTGGGTTAGCAGATCCGTTTTTGCCGCCGAAAGTTCTGCTGATTCTGCGTTATCCGCATATTTTGCCGATACCTTCCGCATCTCGGCGTCCAGCACGTCCATGCTTGCGCTGAGCCGTTCGATATTATTGCGGTATTTTTGTTCTTTTTCACCTTCCATGCGCTTTTCATTTTCGCGCATCTGGTTATTAAGATCGTTCAGTTTCGCTGTTGCGTTTTGCAGGCTGGCCTGCCACGCCATTGTAGCTTTGCTGGATTCTCCCGTTTTTTTTACGGAATTTTTCAGAGCCTCCTGCATATAGCGGATCTTTTCTGTTTGCGAATAGATCTGCCGTTGCAGGATGTCATTCTGTTGCCCTAGCAGCTTTGCGCTATCTGCATTTTTTCCATACGCAGACGTTACTTTCCGCATTTCAGCGTCCAGCACTTTCATGCCGCTGCCGATCTCGGAAATTGCCTGCTTGTATTCTTTTTCGCCCGAAAGCGTAAATTTTGTATTGATGTTCGGCATGTTAGGTGCCTCCGTTCAGATAGGCCGACAGGCTCTGCGGCTGTTCCTGCTGCTCCGGCTGCTTTTGCGGCGCAAGCGCGTCAAGCAGGAGCGTTATGCGGCGCGGGGACATGGTTTTCCAGAAATCCCGCTCCGGCAGATGCAGCCGGAAGAGCCAGATTGCGAGGAAGCCGGGGAAATCAAAGCCCAGCTGCTTCGGTTTCCCCGGCGGTGTCAGTTTTTTTCGTCTTCCGACGTTTTTTCACCGAGTTCTTCCTCCGGCGGCGTGACTGCAGCCTGAATCATCGGGTAGATCCGCGTCCCGGCCTCGAGCGTCTGGTGCATGGTGATCTTCCGGCCCAGCTGCTTGCTGGTAAAGCGCAGCGGAAGGCCGTTTTCGTCGGTGATGCCCTGCGTGTCTGCGGCGTCGGTCAGCATGGCGGCCAGGAAGGCCAGCGTGCTTTTGAGGCCGTGCACCGTATTCAGCGCGCGCAGCAGATTGCCGTCGTATTCGTCCTGCACGTCGGCAAGGACGTTCATGTTGCAGGAGAGCCGGTATACCCGGCCCTCGAATTCATAGTCAATGGTTTTCAGTTTGGTCGTCTCCATCAGGTTTCACCCAGCTTTCCCTTGATCCATGCGACGGCTGCCTCTGCGGTGTCGACGGTTTCAGTTTCGAGCAGCAGCTCGTCGGCGGAGTCGTCTGCGAGGAATTCGCCGGTCGTGGTCGGCGTGTTGAACTGGATGTTCTCGCCCTTGGTCTGGTAGCTCAGCGAGGGCGGTCCGAACAGCACCTTCGGCACCCACACGCAGGTGTACTTGGTCACGCCGTCGATCTTATCCGGCGCGTAAAAGCCGACACCGACGTAATTCGCGATGTCCTTGGCCGAGAATTTCAGATTTTCCTTGCTCGTATCGGATGTGCAGCCGTAGAACATCGCCTGTGCGGCCCTTTTGATGTACTTGACAGCCAGCGAGATCGTGCCGCCGGTGGCAAGCTTGATATACTCGGCAAGCTTGGATTCTGCGTACAGGCGGCCCTCGGCGAACTTGAGTTCCAGCTGCGCGCTCATGGCGTCGCCGACGTCGGTCGGCTCTGTGTAGGTCACGGTGCCGGACGTGTTTTTATACTTTCCCGCCCGGATGCCGCGTAAGTCAAAACTAGGCATTACAGTAAGCCCCTTTCTTTCAGCTTTTGTGTGAGGATTTTTTCGAGTTCCGCGTCGACGCGCTTTTTCGCGTTGCGGACGCCCTTCGTCCAGAAGTATGTTCCTTCGATTTTTCCGTATTGCTCATGGCGGCCATAATTTAAAACAAAAAGCACGGTCGCCCTGCGCGTTCCGTGCTCGTTTTTGCCGACTGCCGTGATGGTGATATACGGATCTCCGTTTTTGTCCTGCTTGATGGTTTTGCGGTATTTCACGCTGGAGGCGTAGGCTTCCGTGCGGAACCCGCTCGCCCGGACGGCATTTTGCAGTTCCTCGACGATGATATCCCCGGCGGCGTATAAAAGTTCCTGCTGCGTTTCGTCGTCAAATGCGTTTGCCTTTTGGAGCGTCGCAATGAGCTCATCCGTGCCTGAAAACGAGATCTTAGCCATATTCCGCGCCCTCCGTTTCGGCGATGAGCGCGATCTGCGTGCGGCCTGTTTCCTTGTCGTAGATTTCCATGTCGACAGTGGCGATGTAGCCTGCTGTCTCCAGCGCGGCTTTTGCGCGCTTCAAAAGTCCGGCGGCAAAGCCCTCGGCGAAGATGGAAACGGCGTACTGCACGCCGGTCTCGGCCTCGCCGCCCTCGGCGTAGAGCTGCCCGGACTGGCCGAGCAGCTGATAGGTAATGTAGGTTTCTTCCCCGCCCTTGTATGGCGGATGGCAGACCGGAACGCCCATGCTTGATAGCGCCTCGTAGATCATCATGCGCCGTCCCTCCGTTTGCAGGTCAGCTCGATTTCCTCTGTTTCCTGCCCGTAGCTGCGGACGATGTCAAACACGTCGGAGCCGCAGACGAGCTGCTGCTCGCCGCCGTATTCCGCGCTGTGCATGCGGAAAATTGCGTCCGTGCGCTTGCCGGCTTGCGCGGCCTGATAATACTCTGCGCGGTTTACGGACTTGCGGGCAGCCCAGACGGTGGTCTCCCGCTCGAGCTTTTCCGCCGTCTGGCCGTTTACGATAGGGTAGGAGAGCAGGCGCAGCGTGATTTGCGTATCAAAGATCACAGCACGCGCCTCCTGTTCCGCCGCTGGCCGGGACTTCCCGGTAATCGTCCGAGAGTCCCATGGCGTCACGGATATCTGCGAAGCAGGTCTTCCATTCCTCTCCGCGTCCGCAGAAATCATGCTGCCAGCGGACGTAGGCGCGGACGGCGTCCTTTACCAGCGGATCTTCGTCCGCTCCCTCTGCGCCCGCAAGGTGCAGGCGCATGAGGCAGGCGTCGATCTCGTCTTTGAGCTCGTCGTCAAGGGCGTTTGTGGTCAGCCGCAGGGCGGTTTTTGCAACGTTGATCAAAGCCATTGGTTATCCCTCCCTGTTGGCCGCGCGCCGTCAGGCTTTCTTCTTGGTCAGCGTGACGAGGCTGTTGACATCGGCGCACGCGCCGTCGGCGATCTCGATGGCCTTTGTGACCTCGTCGTCGGTGTCCTCGTCGGTGTAGCGCTTTACCGTCATGCCCATGTTCTCGTTCCAGAGGTAGTACGCCGGATCGAACATAAAGGCGAAGACGGTGTCGGCCGTGACCGACGCCGCAAAGGCCGGCAGGTAGTCGCCGGTCAGGATGACCTCGCGGCCGAGGATGTAGTTGACGGGCTTGCCGTTGATGCCGTAGTTGACGCGCGCGACGGGCTGGCCGTTGTTGTCTACCATGCCGACGATCTGCGTCTCGAAGGTCTTCTTGGACATGAACCAGACCGCGCCGTCATATGCCTGCGGCAGCGCAGCTTCGGCCTTGCACAGATCCTTGTAGGTCAGAGCAGTTGTCGCGGCGGCAATGTCGATGTTCTGGCCGGTCGGGGCGGTCTCCGCAAGGATTCCCTTCGGCATGCCGGAACCGGTGCCGTTGATGATGGCCTGCTCCTTCGCCTTTACCATCGCATTTGCGACGTTCCGGACAAACTGTGCCTCGAACATCGGGTATGCCATAATGGAAACTTCCAGCGACATGGAGATCGCGCAGCGCAGCTTGTGGTACGCAAAGACGATCTTGCCGGTCGAAGTCTTCTGCTTGTCGGAGCCCTCACCCTCGGCGACCCAGGAGGCCGTCGGCTTGGCCGAGCTGGTTGGGACCTGGACGCCGCCCGCGTAGGACGTGTGTGTTACGCGCGGCAGGATCATGCCGATGGCTTCCATCTTCTCGTAGATCTTCTGGATGGTCGTGGTCGGGATGACGCTGCCGACGTCGGAGGTCTTGGTGTTGGCGTCCACGTTGGTCAGCTCTGCGGGGATCTTCTTGCCGGTCAGGACGTAGTTCATAAAGGCTTTCTTGTACTCGTCGGTGTCGTACCGGTCGAGCACGTCCGGAGTTTTCGCCGTGCCGGACAGGTCGATGGACTGTGCCGCCGCAGCCGGGGCCGCGACCTTCTGGCCCGCAAGCGCGTTGAGGTTCGCCTGAATCTTGGCTTCCTCCTCAAACTTGGCGTCGAGGGCCTCGACTTCCTTCATCTTGGCCTGCGCCTCTGCGGTCTTGCCTTCGTCCAGCAGCTTCTTGGCGTCGTCCATGAGCTTCTGGCGCTGGATGTTGTAAATTTCCTTCGTCATTTCAATTCTCCTTTGAGTTTTAAAAATTTCAGTTTTGCTTCTGCCTGCGCCCGTTCTGGCATAAAAAAATCAGGCTCTGCGTCCTGACCTTTTAAAAAGTTTTCCGCGCGCCGGAGCGCGTCTTCGCTGAGCATGCCGGAATAAAAATCTGCCGCCAGCGGCTTCTGGCCGGTGTCCGGCTGCATCACGCGGTCAACGAGTCCGAGTTCTACGGCCCGCTCCGCTGTGATCCATGTTTCTGCGTCCATCATGGCGGCGATCTCCGCCTCTGGCCTGCCTGTCTTGGCGACGTAGGCCGAGATAATGGCGTGGTTGGCGTCGCGCAGCGTCCCTGCGGTGTGCTCCATCTGGCGGTAATCGCCGCTGGCTTCTGTCTGGACGTTGTGGATCATCATCATGCCGGTCGGCGTCATCTCCGACTCGCCCGCCATAGCGATTATGGACGCGGCCGAGGCCGCGAGGCCGACGATGCGGATGTGGACGCCGCCTGCGTAGCTGCGCAGGGCGGTGTAGATCTCGCTCGCGGCGAAGATCTCGCCGCCGCCGGAATTGATCTCGATCTCTGCCCGCTCACCGTTTCCGGATGCAAGCGCGTCGGCTACGGATTTAGGGCTCGTCGCCTCCATGCCGTACCACTGGTAAAAGCGGTGCCGATTGCTGGATACGATTGGCCCGCGAATGCTGATTTTCATGTTGTTTCATCTCCTTTCTGCGTGGTGTTCCTGTCGACCGGCTGCGTGTCAAGTCTGCGGATGGGCTTGTCTCCGCCGTCGACCGGCGCGAGGTTGAATGCGCGCCGCCATTCGTTCGGCGTCAGCGCACCGCGGTCGACCAGCTGCAAAAGGTTTAATTTCGTCGAGGTCGACGCGAAGTCCCACGCGGACGCCTCGAAGACGATGCGGTTGCCGCAGCCGCGTTCGCGCCTGGAAAAGAGTTTGCGGGTGTATTCTCCGCTCAGCTGCTTTAAAACCGGCTCGATCTCGGCGTCAAAATAGGCGCTCTGTTCATCCTCCGTCGCAATGGACGTGACGATATGCGGGTTCGTGTTAAACAGGGCGTAAATGCGCTGCGTGGTTTTGTCCATCTGAGCGGCGTTCGGCACGTAATCCTTGGGGTCGATCTGCTTTGCCTCCGCCTTTGCGTCGACCGCCGCGACGCCCGTGCCGTTGGAAACACTGAGGAAGCTGTCGGCAAAGTCCTGCGCGCGCTTCTTGATATCCTCCGCGCGCATGGAGGATACGAACATCAAAAGCCAGCGGATGACGGCGCTATTCCGGATGGCCTTGACAATGCCCTGATCCGTCGTGGTGACGATCTCCATCAGCGGCACAATGGCGGGCGCGATGGGATCGCCGAAGATATCGTTCTCGTAGAAATCCCCGCGCAGGTGGATCACGTCGTCATAGGCAAATGTCAGCACATTGCCGTTCTGCATATAAAATTTCAGGTACAGGTTTCCGCCCGCGTCGTAGATGGCGTCGGCCTGCATGGCCGCGACCGGGAAAATGGCGTTCGGCAGGCCGTTTTCATCCCGCAGGATCACGGCGAAGGCGTTGTTGTTGAGGACCAGCTGCGCGGCCAGCTTTTCCTGTAGCATCTGCCCCGTCATGTACTGATTCGGCTCCTCCAGCAGGAAGCGGATGTACGGCTCCGGGTTGACGGCGAGCTTCCGCGCCGAGGCCGTGACCGTCTCCCGGATGTGCTTTGCCGTCAGCTTGCCGATGGCCTTGATCTTCGGCCGGATGCAGGCGCGGACGATATCGGACTGATACATTTTGCCGTTGTAGCTGTAAAAGCCATTCCCGCGCTCCTGCACCATCTGGACGGTCGAGACGCGCTTGGTCGTTGTGATATTCGTCAGGAGGTTTTTAAAAAATCCCATTGTCTCACTCCTAGAGCATACTGGTGTATTCTGCCTGCTTCTGATCGTAGATCGTGTAGGCATCGAGCAGGGCCGCCGTTCCGTCAATGCGGCGCGTGGACTTGCTCGTTTTGTGCGGCTGGATATTGCCGTTTTTGTCCTCGTCGTAGGCGGTGTTTGCGAGGTTCCACTTGTCGATCGGGTGGTTGTTGTAAATAATGCGCTTGGATTTCAAGTCGTTCCCGCAGCGTTTCATGGGCTCGGACAGTGTCTTGACACCCTGATGCACGGCGATCATGGCCTCGGCCCCGAAATAGTCCGCCATGCTGTCGACCCAGTAGTCCGCAGACCAGGCGTCGTAGCCGAAGAACGGCAGGAAAATATCGAGGTCTTCCTGCACCTCGACAAACCATGCCTTGACGTCCTCATAGCGGATCTTGTTTCCCTCTGATAATCTGATCAGCCCGCGCTCATGCCACTTGTCGTATGGTATTTTGTCCTCGGTCACGCGCTTTTCCAAAAGCTCCTGCGGCAGCCAGTACATCTGCAGCACAAACAGGATATCCGGCAGCTCCGGCACCTGAAACAGCACCTTCGCCGCCGTCAGGTCGGTGGTCTTAGACAGATCCGCGCCGCCGATGCCGTATCGCGGGTAGGAAAGCACGCGCTCCTGCGTCTTTCCGTCCGCCATGTAATGCCGCCAGATCAGGCGGCGGTTTTCCCGGTCGAGCTGGAACGTGTCGCGGTTGTCCAGCTGCTCAAAGTTGAGCCAGGCTTCGGACGAGGTTTCGCGGATGTTGAAATCCTTGCAGACGAGGTTGCGGACTAGGGCCGGGTTTTTCTCCGCCCGCTCGACCCGTTCTTTCAGGGCCGTGTAGGACTTGATCGTCCCGAGGCCCGGATTCGCCTTTTTCCAGCACGCCGGGTCTGTCCACTCGCTGCGCTTGTCGAGCTCGTAAATAAACGCGATCCGGCGCGGGTCGTGATACCCGTCCGGATCTTCGTAGCCGTTTATGATGCGCTCGGCCTCTTCGTATTTTTCGTCGTAGATGTCTTCTCGAATGGTACCCGCGGTGGAGGTGATAAATCGCAGCGGCTGCGCTCTGGCCTGATCGCCGTCGGCGACGATGTCGTAGAGGGGCCGCCCGTTTTTCCACTGGTGGAGCTCATCCATCATGGCGCCGTGGATGTTCAGGCCGTCGAGCGTATCGCTGTCCGAGGACAGCGGCTTAAAAACGCCGTCGTTATAATCGCTGTCCACCTCACCGACCAGGCAGCGCGTCCGTTTGCGCAGCGCCGGTGACTTCTGCACCATGCGCTTTGCTTCCTGCCAGATGATCTTCGCCTGGTCACGCTTGGTCGCAACGGCGTATACCTCCGGGCCCGCTTCTCCGTCCGCCAGCTGCAAATACAATCCGACGCCGGAGGCCAGCAGCGATTTTCCGTTTTTCTTGCCGACGATGAGGATCGCTTCGCGGTACTGCCGGTTTCCCTCGATGTCGATAAACCCGAATACAGTCGCCAGCAGCGCTTTTTCCCATAGCTCCAGCCGGACGAGCTGGCCGCCCGCCTTGCCTTTGGAGTGGTGGCAGTAGTTTTCAAAAAATTCGAGGACGTGGTTTGCCCGGCGCGTTGAATAATAAAACTCGGAATCCGCGTTTTCAAGCTGCGCGACCACATGCCTGTAGGTCTTCTGCACCTTGAGGCTCACCGTTTCACGTCCGGACTGGATCGCGTCCCAGTATTCGAGGATGGGGTTGTAGGTCGCCGGGTAGCGCGTGAGTTTCATGCCTCGTCACGCTCCCGGACGAAGGATCCAAAGCCGTCGTCCTCCTGCTTTGGCGCGGTGTCCGGCTTCGGCAGGAGCGCCGTGAGCTGCTTGATGATCTTCTGGTAGTTCGCATTTGTCGAGTTGTATGCCTGCCCGATGGGCCGGGCGCGATCATATGGCTCAAGCCGCTCCGACTGCTGGAATTTCTCCGTCCAGCCGTTTTCCCGCAGGTCGTCCGCCATGTCCTCGCACTCGATGCGCATAAAGGCTGCCTGATCGATGAGGCCCGCGACGGTCCCGGCCGCTTCCTTCGGCAGATTCCGGTAAAGCTTTTTCAGGCGCGCTTTCTCCGCGCGGATCCGCTGTTCTTTGGTTTTTTCCCGCTGATTCGCCACAGAAACCGCCTCCTTTTCGCGTGATTTTTGCCGTCTGTCCGCGCGTGCGCGTAGATTACTTATCGCCGCGCTTTTGTAGGGGGGCCTCGCGAACGGCCTGCGTATTCTTCCGAGGTAGGGCGTGCGGTGATTCAGCCGGCGCCCCGGCCTCGCGCGACGGGGGGGATCGGGTCTCCGGCGGCGTCAAAGAAAATTTTTTGCGTCAGAGATTTTGCGACGCCGTGCCCGTCAAACTGATCGTGGCAGTCCTTGCAGACGAACTCGAGGTTGGAGTAGGACAGGCTGATGTCCGGGTCGGTGATGTTGTCCGGCGTGAGCGCCCGCTTGTGGTGGACGATATAGCCCGGCTTGTCCCGGCACTCTTCGCAGAGGCCGCCGTCGATGGTCCGGCGGAACTTGATATACCCGGCGCGGCATTTCTTCCAGCGCGCGGATGCGTAAAAGCGCGCGGCCCATGGCTGCATCCTGTTCCCTCCAATTCTTCATGCTATCACTGTAGCACAGATTTTAGGCTCTGTTAGCTCAACTTTTTCGGTAGCCCATTGCCCGCGCTGCCTCGTAGACAAAGCGGCTGTACATCCGCTTGGCCGTGGATGTGCTCACGTGTACCTGTCTGGCAGCGGACTCCAGACTCTCGCGCGGCCAAATCCATGTATGCAGGCGCACGATCTCCAGCACATCGCCGCCGTCCCGCCAGGTCTGCACGGTGTTGATGGCGGACTGGATCGCCGTGTAGTCCTCGTACTCCCGTGAGGACAGGACGCGCACCGCAATGTCCTCGACGGCGCGGCCGGTGGACTGCCCGCCTGGCTGTGAGGAATAGCCCGGCGTGATCTTCTGCCTGCTCATATCCCGAACCTGCCGGCTCAGTTTCGGGAATTCGCCGATGGTGCGGCAGACATTCCCGTACCACCAGTATCTCGGTTTTGACACTTTCCCACTTCCTTCCTGCTTCGTTCTAAAACCTTACGCATATACAAGGCTTAATTTAAGCGGCTCCCGTTCCGCTTGTGCTCTTTTGGATCAACTACATATTTATAGTATTGATACCCGTACTTTGTCGTCCGGGCTTCGACGAGGATATAGCCTCGCGGGGCGACGGGCGGATGCTTGGGGCTGTACTCGCGCACGGCCTCGGTCGCCGGCTCCGGCTCGGGTCGGATGCAATTGCGCGTCGCCTTGTACCGGTGGCCGCCGAATTCTTTTCTCCAGTGCGCATGCAGGTAACTGGCAAGTGCTGTGTAGTCCTGGCCGTGGTCGACCTTGTTTCCCTGCTCATCTATATAATAATTGTGCTTTCGCAGGTGCCGAACCTCGATCACGCTGCCGAGCCCCCAAAGCCCGCCGATGGCTTCTTCCGGGATCCCCTCTGTTACCAGGTGCAAATGGAAGCGATTGGTCGTTTTTCCTCTTCCGTAGAAAGCAACGATTTTGGCCTCCGGATAGTGATACTGCATGCGGCGCACAAGGTTGTCGCGCACTCTGCGCATTTCCTCCGCGGTATGTACCTCGTTTTCTGCATCCAATGTCAGGGTGGAATACAGGCTTGTGGGCGAGAAATTGGCGTTCATCAGCGCAACGAGCCGATCCAGCGATTGCTTGCTGTTGAATTCATCGCGCTCCGCCTGCGTCTGGAAGCGCGGCTTTCGCGGTTTGCTGGTTTTTTTGTCCGCGCCATCGGATACGGTATAAACGATCTGCGTACATACCGCCCCTGTAAACAGGCGGCGCTTGTGCCTCTTTGCCATAATTTCTCCCGCCCTGTCTTATTTTCCGAGGCTTGCGACAATTTGCCGTTCGCGCTCTGATAATTCCCATATATGTGCTGCGGCTTTCTCTGCGGCTTTCTCTGCTGCGGCTTTCTCTGCTGCGGCTTTCTCTGCTGCGGCTTTCTCGGATAGCAGTAGGCCTCCGCCGAAAATCTTTTTCCCCATCGGGCGCTGTCTGTCCAGCTTCTCAATCTGTGTGCAGTCCTCGCGCTTAACCGCAAACTCTACACCGTATTGCGCATATTTCTGCAGCATGGCTGCCGTCAGCACATAATCCGGATATGTATATTTCGGCAACTCCCGTTTCGTCTGCGACTTTATCTGCCGCATCGCCCGCTCGACTGCCCTTCCGAGTGATGGGGCGCTCTGCGCGATGTTTCCTCCGAAACTTGTTACAAACGCCGTGCGAACGACTGCGCCGTTTTCATACGTGATGTCTGCATCACAAATGATATGGTTCATCCTCATCGCAACTGATCGGCCGAAGAACGCCGTGAGCGATGGCGCAAAAAGAAAGAACGCAATCCCTCTGTCTATGTAGAATTCGCAGATTTTTGAAAGAATCGAAAAAGGCGGGTTGTCCAGCACGACGCAGCCGTCCGGATAGTCAAAACGCTCATAGTCCCCACCCGGATAGAATGGCCGCACGATGCATGCCGGGTCAATCCCATACTCACTGCACGCCCAATCCCGGATCGCATCATAAACAAGCGGTGGCGTGTAGCAGTCGTCCGTTGTCTTTTTGGGTTTGAATTTCTCCGTGAACGCATCGTATTCCGGGTTGTCGTCGAATAAGCATCCCTGTTCCCATTGCATGCTGTAGCCCTCCTTTGTTTTTTCTGCCCGCTCAAAGCGTGGCCGGAGATTCCGGCCATGCGTTCAGCGGATAGCGTCTTCCAATTCCTTTATTGCTTTTTCAAGTCTGCGTTTCTGGCTGCGCAGCTCGAAAAAAACCAGCACGCCCAGCGCGATCCACTCCAGCGCGGCAGCAAGCTCCAAAATCTCAATGATCATTTTCTTCTCCTTCCACTCCTTCCAATTCTCCTTTGCAGTATGTACAGCGGCTCGGCAGGCTCTTTTTCAAACCGCCTTTTTTCCAGAGCTCGATGCACGGTTTCTCCGGTCTGCCGCAGTATGGGCATCGGTATACACGGAAGATATCATCCCAGCGCCAGACCATGCGGACTTCGTTTTTCTCCTTCAAGCCCCATCGCCTCCCTCATTGCTTCAACCAGCCTCTTTTCAAGTTTGTCCTGGTCGGTCTTCACTTCCATCGTTACGCCCTCCTGCTCTACCCACACGCCGTCCGTGCGCTTCGTAAATCCTGCTGGTGCAAAATTTCTGGCGTGTTCCAGCTCCTGCGTATGCCTGCACTGTGGATAGCTGCATTTCTCGCAAGCCTTTCTGTCGCAAAGGAACAGGATATTCTGCTCTTTCGCCCGCGATACGCCGCTCGGCAGAAGAACGACTGGCTGCCCGATCTCCGCCGCGATCTGCTCCTGAATCTTTTTCCGATCTCCGTCACGCAGTGCGACTGTGCATTCCAGCAAAATCATTTTCTATTTTTCCTCCACGTCTTCCGGCGGACGGCTGAACGAGAATTCCTTGCGGTTCCCAACAAACTTGGGCTCCGTCCACCTAATCCCAGCGATTTTCATGCCGCATTGCGGGCATTTTTGTGGGCTGATGATTGGTTCTTCGAGTCTAAAGTCAAGGGTGTCTTCTGCGCCAAGTGGAAAGTTGTACCGTCTTGCATCGTTGCTAATGCTGAATTCGTCGAAGACATAGTTGCATACCGGGCAAACGGGGCACGAGTCCAAGAACCCCTCGCTCTTGCTTCCTCGTTTTTTGATATTTTCTTCTGTTTTTCTCTGATTTTCTTCCGCCGCGTCGTTTTCCCGGATCTTCTGGTAGTATTCCAGCAGCTTCTCCTCGGCATTTTTGAGCAGCACGGTATAGCAGTCCGGCACATCCTCTGGGAACCATCCTGCGATAGGGCCGCCGTTCAGCAGGCACTTGTCGCAGTCGTCCGCCCTGCACGCCCCTATTGCCTGCATGATCTCCGCAAAGCTCATGTCCTTTTTGCCAAGCCGCAGCGCTTCCCGGCGCTTCTTGTCTTTCTTACTCATCCCTGTTCCGCCTCCATTTCCTTGCGCTCCTGCATAAATGCGTGCAGGTAAAGCTGCAGCAAGCCCTGTGCAGTATTTACGTACTTGGTCAGCTCTTTTTTGCTGATCAGCAGCCTTCCGGTCGTGATGATCCGCATGTCCGGCGTGCCGATCACCTGTATGCACGCCGGGTCTTCGGTCTTCTGGCCGTCTGGTGTCATCTCAAAAAGCGGCGGTACAAGCTGATCCATCGTGATTCTCGGCGGG
>ERZ791915.582-NODE-582-length-36162-cov-7.693550_pt1 | contig 36162 bp, 29 predicted proteins | sample MGYA00510139_ERZ791915 | MGnify/ENA primary metagenome ERZ791915 (study PRJEB30046, sample SAMN00792117) | human gut metagenome | study: EMG produced TPA metagenomics assembly of the A metagenome-wide association study of gut microbiota in type 2... | reverse complement strand
GATACTCCCCTATAAAAATGGCTATTTATCAACTGTTTGTTGTGACATAGCCTTATGATATAATGAAACTATAATATAGCGAAGGAGAATGATTCATGCCATTTGAGTTAATGAATACTCAAGAAATTCATGAGTTTGGACTGCAGGTATTGCTGCAGCATCTTACTGAAAAAGGCTTTGAAATAGAATTTGCCCAGCCGAATAAAAGTGAGATCCCGCATGTAGTTGCAAAGCAAGGTGAACAGCTAGTTTTTATTCTGGCAGCGACTGATGTTTATCCTAATAAAGGTACTATTGCAGATGCTGATAAGCAGACATTACTGGAACATGCTCAAAAATTTTCAGCACAATCGGCCTGCGCTTATCTGGGAATTGCCAATGCTGAGGGTGTTGCCAATAAAGATAAAGAATTATGTGCCCAAGCTTTTAAAAATGCACAGTTTTATACTGATTTCAGCGGTTTGGAATTTATTCATTTCGAAGATTGAGGTGTTAGAAGATGGACTTACTGAATGTTGATCATGATAAATGTATAAAATGTGGTATTTGTGTAGAGGCATGTCCGGCCTGTATTTTGTCTATGGGAGAGCTTGGACCCGAATGTAATTTTGACAGGGGCTGCATGAGCTGCGGCCATTGTGTTGCAATCTGCCCAACCGCTGCCATGGATAACAAATATGTGCCGCTGGAAGAACAGCTGCCATTACCGATGCCGGTTTTAGATGCTGAGACTGCGTATAATTTTTTGCGTATGCGCCGCTCTGTCCGTATGTTCAAACCACAGCCGCCAACTGAGTCAGATGTGCGCAAGCTGCTTGAGGTATGTCGCTATGCGCCCACGGCAGGCAATTCGCAGGGAATGTATTATATAGTTATCAGTGATAAGGAAAAAATCAGAGCGATTGCCGAAGCTACAGCGCAGTGGATGGAACAGGAAATTGTAGAAGGAAGTTCGAACAGCAGGTATTTTACTACAGTGTTACGTGCTTATCGCGACCGCGGACAGGATATTATTGCCCGTAACGCGCCAATGCTGATTTTTGCTTTGGCACGCAGATTAAATACAACCGGTATCAGCAATGCAGAACAATCCTGGGCCTACGCAGAGCTTTATGCACCGACTATCGGCTTAGGAACGACTATTGCTGGCTTTATTCAAACCTGCGGTATAGCAGGCTATCAACCGTTGCTTGACTTGGTCGAAGTGCCGGCGAAGCAGAAAATAGTTGGTACTTTAATGGTTGGTTATCCAAAATATAAATTCCAAAGACTGGTAGAACGACAGCATTTAAAAGTAGAATTTAAATAAAATAATAGTAGTAGCATCAAAAGAGCAGTAACCTTTATGAGGTTACTGCTCTTTTAGTTTTTGAAAATTAAAAATTTAGAAAAATCATAAAAAATAAAAAGATATTTGACTTTAAAAAAATTTAAAAGTATTAGGAAATATTAAATGTAGATTTTGAATGTGTAAATATGGCTTTTTTATAACAAAAGTGTTACAATGATATAAACCTGATTGTAAAATAAAATTATAAAATATATTACATTAAGACGTACTGGATTCGTTCTTTAATTTTATTATTGTGAGTATAGATAGTTTCAGGAGTGTGAAAGGTTTGCATAGTTTTAGTGGATATAAAATATCGGCAGCAGATAGATATACATCTTTCCTACTGCCGATACTTTTGCTTGTAGTGGATTATGTTGCAATTATTAGTGCAGAACAGATTGCTTTTATTATACGTAATTTATTGGTACCTAATGGTGGAATATTACATATCTCCTGGTTAAATTTTTGGATTGTTTTTCCGGCATTATATTTAGGATTTATAAATGTTGAACAACTTTATAGTCGCAGAATGCAATTTTGGAAGTTGATAGAAAAATTATTTCAAACATCTATTTATGGGACTGTAGCAGTAATTATCGTTTTATACATAGGTCAGACTGCTGCATCAACCTCAAGATTATTTATTGCTTTATTTTGGATTTTGGTTTTTATTTTACTGACTTTTTTTCGCTATGCAGTAAAAAAAATCCTGGAATATTTTAATATTTTACAAATTCCTGTACTGATCATTGGTGCGGGTAAAACTGCAGAATTACTTGTACGTGGTATTAGCGGTGATGCTGGTATGGGCTATAGAATCATAGGCTTGCTGGAAGATAATAATGTTGGAGATGGTATCTTAAAAGAATTTCCAATTTTGGGTGGATTTGCAGATGTAGAAGAAATCATTAAAAATACCAGTGTAGAAAATGTTTTTATCGCAGCGCCAGGTCTAGAACAGAAAAAAATGACACAACTGGTATATAAAGTGCAGCCACTAGTAAAAAATATGGTAGTTATTCCAAATCTTGTTGGCATACCAATGGGCGGCATTGAAGTGGAAAGTTTGTTTAACGAAAAACTGATGTTGCTGCGACTAAAAAACAATTTGGCCCATCCGTTAAATCGATTTTTAAAGGCAATATTTGATTTTATAGTAACTTTCGTAGGTATGGTTGTAATATCGCCGATCTTGCTGTTTATAGCTGGTTGGATATATATAGATTCTCCGGGCTCCGTAATATTCAAACATATGAGGATTGGTAAGAACGGTAAAGCGTTTCCTTGTTATAAATTTCGCAGTATGTGCGTTGATGCCAAAGAAAAACTGGAAGAATTGCTAAAAAATGACCCAGAAGCACGTGCAGAATGGAAACGTGATTTTAAACTGAAAAATGACCCTAGAATCACAAAATCAGGAAAATTTTTGCGTAAAACCAGTTTAGATGAGTTGCCGCAGATATTCAACGTCCTGAAAGGCGAAATGAGCCTGGTTGGGCCAAGACCTGTAGTTCAGGAAGAACTGGCGCGTTACGGCGAATATGTAGGTGATTATCTGATGGTCAAGCCAGGTATTACCGGCATGTGGCAGGTCAGCGGAAGAAACGATGTTGATTACACTGAGAGAATTTTATTGGATAGTTGGTATGTGAGAAATTGGAGTATCTGGATAGATGTAGTGATGTTGTTTAAAACATTTAAGGTAGTAATCAAAAGAAATGGTGCTTATTAACTTAAATGCTTTTTATTTTTATAAATTAAATTTTAGGGAGAGGTCAGCCGAATATGAAAGTCGTACTTTTAGCAGGTGGATTTGGAACAAGAATAAGTGAAGAAAGTTATTTAAAGCCAAAACCTATGATCGAGATAGGGGGAAAACCTATTCTTTGGCATATTATGAAAATATATTCTTCTTATGGATTTAATGATTTTGTTATTTGTGCTGGATATAAGCAACATATGATAAAGGAATATTTTTCAGATTATTTTTTGCATATGTCGGATATTACATTTGATATTGCTAATAATCAGATGACGATCCATAACAATAATTCAGAGCCATGGAAAGTTACTATTGTTGATACTGGTTTGAATACTATGACAGGAGGAAGAGTTAAACGGATCAAACAATATATAGGTAATCAAACTTTTATGTTGACCTACGGTGATGGTGTAAGTGATGTTGATATAGCAAAACTGGTTGAATTTCATAAAACCAACGGCAAAGTTGCAACGATGACCGCAGTAAACGCCGGCCAAAAATTTGGAGTTCTTGATATCGATGCCTCAAATACAATCAAATCATTTAGAGAAAAAAGTGATTCTGATGGAAGTATGATCAATGCTGGTTTTATGGTTTTAGAACCACAAATCTTTGACTATATAGAAGGCGACAGTACTGTTTTTGAAAAAGCGCCTTTAGAAACTGCAGCTAGAAATGAACAGTTAATCGCGTATAAACATAATGGTTTTTGGCAATGTATGGATACGCAAAGGGACAGAATGCAATTAGAAGAAATGTGGGATAGCGGAAAGGCTCCGTGGAAAATATGGTAATAGATTATTTTAAGAACAAGAAAGTTTTTGTGACTGGTCACACAGGATTTAAAGGAACATGGTTATGTAAAATTTTGTCTATTGCTGGCGCTAAAGTTACAGGTTATTCTTTAAAATCACCTACAGAAGAAGGAGATAAATTTTTTCAGCTTGCAGAAATTGAAGAAAATATAACTTCAATTATTGGTGATATTAGAGATTACGAATATCTGAAAAAAGTTTTTGATGAATGTCAGCCTGAAATAGTACTGCATTTGGCAGCACAGCCTTTGGTATTAGAAAGTTATAAAGATCCTTCAACAACATATTCTACTAATGTTATGGGAACTGTAAATATTTTAGAATGTATCAGAAATAGTGAATGTGTAAAATCATTTTTGAATGTTACAACTGATAAAGTTTATGAAAATAAAGAGTGGGTATGGGGCTATAGAGAAGATGAACCGTTAGATGGATTCGATCCATATTCTAACAGTAAAAGTTGTTCGGAGCTGGTAACACATAGCTATAAAAACAGTTTTTTTGCAGATAAAACTATTGCAATATCCACAGCCAGAGCTGGCAATGTGATTGGCGGGGGTGATTTTGCCGAGAACAGAATTATCCCGGATTGTATAAGGGCTGCTTATAAAAAAGATACGATCATTGTACGTAATCCTTATTCAACACGGCCGTATCAACATGTACTGGAACCACTTTATGTTTATCTTATGATAGCCAAAGCGCAATATGAAGACATTAAATTGGCTGGCTACTATAATGTTGGCCCGGATGAATGCGACTGTGTAAAAACGGGCGATTTAGTAGATTTATTTTGCCAGGAATGGGGCGATGGACAAACATGGAAAAATGTTTGTGTAGAAGGTCCACATGAAGCGCAGTTTTTAAAATTGGATTGCTCAAAATTAAAAGCTGTATTTGGATGGAAACCAAGGTGGCATATAAATGAAGCTGTTGCTAAAACAGTAGAATGGGCTAAAGTATATAAAAATAACGGAAATATTTCTGAATGTATGGAAAAACAAATAAAAGAATTTTGGGAGTAAAATAAATAACTGATATTATGAATTATAAATATTTAAGGAGATAAATTCTATGAATAGAATGTTATTGGACTGTACTTTGCGTGATGGAGGATATGTCAATGATTGGGAATTTGGGCATGATAAAATTACTGAAATTTTTGAACGCTTGGTTAGTGCTCAAATAGATATTATAGAAGTTGGTTTTTTAGATGAACGCCGTAAATTTGACATCAATAGAACAATTATGCCAGATACAAAATCAGTTAACAAAGTATTTGAAGGGCTGGAAAAGGGAAATTCATTAGTAGTAGCAATGATAGATTATGGGACATGTAGTATTGAAAATATTCAACCATGTGAAGAGACATTTTTAGATGGCATAAGAGTAATTTTTAAAGAACCTTTAATGTATGAAGCCTTAGAGTTTTGTCAAAAATTAAAAAATCTTGGATATAAAGTTTTTTCTCAAATGGTTTCTGTTACGACATATACTGATGAACGACTAAAAGAGTATGCCAATTTGGTAAATTCAGTAAAACCATATGCAAATTCGATGGTAGATACTTATGGTCTGTTGCATCATAGACAATTAATGCATATATTCAATGTTTTAGATCAACATTTAGCTTCAGATATTATTATAGGGTTTCATGCGCATAATAATTTTCAGTTAGGTTACGCAAATTGTATTGAATATTTAGAAACTGGAGTACAACGTACAATTGTTGCGGATGGTACATTATATGGTATGGGTAAAAGTGCAGGTAATGCTCCCTTAGAATTATTAGCAATGTATATGAATGAGAACTTCAATACAAATTATGATATTTGTCAAATTTTAGAAGCTATTGAAAATACTATAATGGATATTTATCACAAACAGTATTGGGGTTATAACTCATTCTTTTATATAGCAGCATCTACAAAATGTCATCCTAATTATGTATCATTTTTAATGGATAAAAAAACTTTATCCGTGAAGCAGATAACTAATATTTTGAATACAATTACAGATGATAAAAGATTGATGTATGATGCAAAATATGCAGAAAAATTATATTTAGAATATCAAAATATTGTTTGTGATGATACTGAAGCTATAGCACTATTAAAAGCTGCTTTTAAGGGGAAAACAATATTATTGATTGGCCCAGGAAATAATATAAAGCGGCAAAAAAATAAAGTGAAAAAATTTATAGAAGAGAATAAACCAATCGTGATATCTGTTAATTATGCTCCTAAAGATATTAAGATTGATTATGTTTTTTTAACAAAATCTAAGCGGTATACGCAATTGTTAAGCGATCTTAAAAACAGTGTAAATGAAAATTCGGCAATTATCGCTACTTCTAATGTAACTAAAACTGCTGGTGATTTTAAATATGTACTTAATTATGGGTCGTTAATTGATAAAAATACTGAAATTATTGATAATTCATTGGTTATGTTATTAAAAGCAATGATTGAAGTAAAAGTAGGTCAGGTATTTTTAGCTGGATTTGATGGTTATTCAAAGCGTAATGATAATTATTTTGATGTTAGTAGGGAGTATAGTTATGCCAAGGAAAAAGCAAGCTATTTAAATAAATATGTAATTGATTTTCTTACGAATGTAAATAATAAAATTCATGTGGATTTTATAACAAAATCTTATTATGCAAGTTTTTGAGAAGGTGAATATATGTATAATGTATTAATTACTGGCGCTTCGCGTGGTATAGGAAAAGCTATAAAAGAAAGATATGTAAATAGTGGTTATATTGTTATAGCTCCAACTAGAAAAGAATTAGATTTATCAGATGAAAAATCTTTGAATAAATTTATAGAAAATAATAAAGATATAAAGCTAGATATCATAATTAATAATGCAGGTATAAATGAAATCAATTTTATTGAAAATATTACTGATGATGAAATCGATAAGATGATTACTGTAAATCTGATAGCTCCTATGAAACTGATTCGAAATTTTGTACCTAAAATGAAAATGAATAGATTTGGTAGAATTATTAATATTGGATCAATATGGGCTGTTGTATCAAAAGAAGGTAGATGTGTTTATAGTGCCACTAAGAATGGCATTCATGGTGTTACTAATACTTTAGCAGTTGAATTAGCACCATATAATATTTTGGTTAATACAGTTTGCCCAGGTTTTACGTTAACCGAATTGACAAAAAAAAATAATACTGAAGAACAAATAAAAAATATTGTAAAAGATATTCCACTTGGTCGAATGGCTGAGCCAGAAGAAATTGCCGAAGTAGTGTATTTTTTAGGAACTGAAAAAAATACATATTTAACAGGTCAGAAAATTACTGTAGATGGGGGCTTCGCTGAGCGATGATTATAGAGTCTAGCATCAAAAATTACGAAGTTCATATTGAAAAATCGTTTGAATTTATAGAAAATTTATTAGCTAAAGAAAATGCATTTTTTGTAATAGACGAAAATATTTATAGCCTATATAATGAGAAACTGTTTAGCAATATTAATAAAGACCAATTATATATATTCAATGCTATTGAAAGTAATAAAACTATAGATAAAGCATTAGACATCTGTGAAAAGTTAACTGATTTTAATGCAAAGAAAAATCTTCATTTAATTTCTTTTGGTGGCGGGATAGTACAAGATATTACTGGATTTGTTGCAAATATTTTATACAGGGGTATTCACTGGACCTTTATACCAACAACATTGTTAGCTGCCTGTGATAGCTGTATTGGTGGGAAGACTTCTTTAAATTATAAACATTTTAAAAATTTATTAGGTACCTTTTACCCGCCGGATGAAATATATATATGTTCTCAATTTTTCTATACGTTATCAAATAGAGATATTGAAAGTGGCTTGGGCGAAGTTGTAAAGTTTAATATTATGTCTGGTAAAGTTGGAATAGAGAGAATTAGTAGCGATATTGAATTTCTTAAAAAATGTGATGCTGCTATTATTGATAAATTTGTTTATAATTCTCTAAAATTTAAAAAACAATTTATTGAAGCTGATGAATTTGATAATGGTATAAGGATAAAATTAAATTTTGCTCATACCTTCGGCCATGCCTTTGAAAGCCTGTCTAATTATGAAATTCCTCATGGTACGGCCGTAGCAATAGGAATGATAGTTGCCAACAGGATATCCTTATCACGAGGATATATGGGTTTGCAAAATGTAGAAAAAATAGAAAATGTTTTAAAGAAAATAATACATGTAGATAAGAATCTTTTGAATTTCAAAGTAGAAGATATGATAAATGTTATGAGAAAAGATAAGAAACAAACTAGTCACGATTTAAGGGCTATTTTAATGGATAATGACATGAATTTATTCATTGTTAATGATATTAGTAAAAAAGAAATAGAACTAGCATTAAATAATTTAGTTAAGGCTATATTTTTATAATAGTACATGAATCTTGTAAGAGTATTAAGAGTATATTAATAATAGGAGTGGCAAAATGAAAGTTAAAATAGCAGAATGGTTGGCAGAGTATTTAGTTGAAAAAGGCATTAAATATAATTTTACAGTTCCTGGTGGTGGAGCCATGATTATGAATATGGCCTTTGGTCACCAAAAAGGATTAAATAATATTTTTGTTCAACATGAACAAGCTGCTGCAATAGCTGCAGAGGGATATTTTAGAGCAACTAATGAACTTGCTCTTGTATGTTGTACAACTGGACCAGGAGGTACTAATACATTAACTGGTGTTTTAGGCGCATGGCTTGACAGTATTCCTATGCTTATTATAAGCGGACAGGTAAGATACACAACAACAGCTCGTTATGCTGGTTTGCCTATTCGGGCGATGGGAGATCAGGAATATGATATTACTCCAATGGTATCTCATATGACTAAATATGCTGAAATGATTACGGATGCTAAAATGGTGAAATATCATGTTGATAAAGCTTTATATTTGGCTACACATGGAAGACCTGGTCCTGTTTGGCTTGATATACCTTTAGATGTTCAGGGAGCATCCATCGATAGCGAAAGTTTTGTGGAATTTAATCCTTTGGCTAATACTGAAGAAAATCCGCCTTTAATAACAAAAGAACGAATGAAATATATTTTAACATTGATCAAAAATTCTCAAAGGCCCGTACTTATGCTTGGAAATGGTATTCATATATCTAATTGTTTTAATTTAGCACATAATGTAATAAAAAAACTTAATCTACCAGTTGCGGTGGCATTCAATAGTACTGACTTAATGGCATGGGATGATCCGTTATACGTTGGACAACCTGGATTATTAGGTGATAGGCCCGGTAATTGGGCCATACAAAATGCTGATTTAATATTATCTATTGGATGCAGGTTAAGTCGCAGGCAGGTTGGATATGATGTAACAACATGGGCTAGAGCTGCACATGTTATTATGGTAGACATTGATAAATATGAATTACTTAAACCTAGTGTGCATGTTGAAACAGCAGTTCATGCAGACGCAAAACAATTTTTAGAAGTTCTTTATGATCTTATAAAAAATGAACCCCTTAAATCCAAAAATGAGTGGATTATAAAATGTCAGGAATGGAAAAGAAATTATCCAGTTATTCAAGAGAAACATTTTGTTGATAATGGTTCAGTTAATGCGTATGCGTTTTTGCATATGCTAGGTTCTAAAGCAAAAAAAGATCAGACGATTGTGTTAGGAAATGGAACTGCAGAGGCTTGCTTACATGCTATTCCGATTAAAGAGAAGACACGTTTAATTTCTAATAGTGGTGCGGCAAGTATGGGGTATGATTTGCCTGCATCTATTGGTGCTTGTTTTGCGTTGGCTAAAAAAGAAATTATAAATGTTACAGGTGATGGCAGTATACAGATGAATTTACAGGAACTGCAAACTATTGTGTTTCATAAATTGCCGATAAAAATTTTTCTGATCAATAACCAAGGTTATCATTCTATGCGTCAGACGGAGAATAATTTATTCCCAGAAATGTCAAAAATAGGAGTCGGAGCTGAAAGTGGGGATTTAAGTTTCCCGGATATGAGAAAAATTGCAAATGCATATAATATTCCTTACTGCTGTATTAAAAATAATACCGAGCTTTCGGATGGGTTAGATTATGCTTTAAATCAAGATGGTGCTTTGATTTGCGAACTTTTTGTAGATACAGAACAGAAGTTTGAACCTAAAAATGCTACTAAAAAATTGCCTGATGGCCGGCTTGTTTCGCCACCACTAGAAGACCTTGCTCCATTTTTACCTAGAGAAGAGTTAAAAAAGAATATGGTAATCTCACTTATAGAGGAGTAAGTTATGAAGAAAGCTATTATTACTGGACCTACTGGAGCCGTAGGTATATCTTTGATTAATGAGCTTATAGCTAATGATTATTTTGTAACAGCTATTTGTCGACCTAATTCCAAGAGAATACGCAACATACCTGCGCATAAAAATATTGAAATTTTAGAATGTGACCAAGCCAATCTATCGGATTTGTCTGAGGTACTTCTGCATGACTATAATTATTTTTATCATTTTTCATGGGACGGAACATACGGATTGGCGCGGCAAGATGTTGATATACAAATGCAAAATATAAATTGTACACTGGATGCTGTAAAATTGGCTAAAAAATTAAATTGCACAGCATTTATTGGAGCTGGAAGCCAAAGTGAATTTGGACATGTAGAGGGAGTATTAAATCCTAATATGCCTTGCAAACCTGATAATGGTTATGGTATTGCAAAACTTGCGGCTGGCCAGCTCAGTAGAATTTTGTGTTCCCAACTTGGTATTCGTCATGAATGGTGTAGAATAGTGAGCTTGTATGGGCCATTTGATGGGGATCATACATTGATAATGAGTACAATTTTAAACTTATTACAGAATAAAATACAGAAATTAACCAAAGGAGATCAGATCTGGGATTATATTTATAGTAAAGATGCGGCATATGCATTTAGATTAGTAGCAGAAAAAGGTAAAGATGGTTCCATATATTGCTTTGGAACAGGAAAAACAAAAAGATTGAGTGAATTTGTTTCAATTTTAAAAGATACAATAGATCCGTCAATCAATCTAAAATTCGGGACTATGGATTATTATCCTAATCAGGTTATGCATTTAGAGGCAGACATTCAAAATTTGGTAGAAGATACTGGATTTAAAGCTTGTTATAGTTTTGAAGAGGGGATTGCAGAAACTATAGCATGGGTAAAAGATAACTGGATATGAATATCAAAGATAGTTTAAAAAATCAACATAGTAACAAAGCCTTGATACAATTTTTAAAATTTTGTGTTGTTGGACTTTCTAATACGGTTATTTCATTAGCAGTATATTATATTATTTTATATTTTGGCGCACATTATGTGATTGCAAGTATTCTTTCTTTTATTATCAGTGTTTTGAACGCATACTATTGGAATTATAAATATGTATTTAATACCAAATCTGATATCTTAAAATCTCTAATCAAGACGTATACCTCTTATGGTTTTTCATATGTGCTTAGTACAACTTTACTCATTATTTTGGTCGAATATTATAATATTTCCGAACTTTTGGCACCAATATTAGTTTTAGTAATTACAGTTCCTTTAAATTTTATTTTGAATAAATTTTGGGCCTTTAAATAGTTATATATGATGGGAGTAATAAAGTGAAAAAGATAAGTGTTATGATTCCTTGCTATAACGAAGTTGATAATGTTATTCCAATTAGTGAAGCAGTGATAGAAAAGTTAGCAATATATAAAGATAAATATGATTATGAATTAATTTTTATTGATAACTACTCTACTGATGGCACTCGGAAAAATTTAGAAATATTATGTAAGGCTAATAATAAAATTAAAGCAATTTTTAATGCCAAAAACTTCGGTCAATTTAATTCACCATTTTATGGGATGTGCCAAACTACTGGTGATTGTGTTATTACAATGTGTTGTGATTTTCAGGATCCTGTTGATTTAATACCTCGTTTTATTGCAGAGTGGGAAAATGGGTATAAAATTGTAGCTGCAATAAAAACTAACAGCGAAGAAAATAAGTTTATTAGATTTTTAAGAACTTGTTATTATAAATTAATAAAAAAAATGTCTGATGTTGAGCAAATAGAACATTTTACAGGTACTGGTTTATATGATAGGAGTTTTATTGATGTTCTAAAAACCTTAGATGATCCAACACCATTTTTAAGAGGTATTGTCGCTGAACTGGGGCCTTTAAGGAAAGATATAAATTATACACAGGCAAAACGAAGATCTGGAAAAACACATAACAATTGGTATACATTGTATGATGCAGCAATGTTAAGTTTTACGTCATATACAAAAATTGGATTACGATTAGCTACTATATTTGGCTTTATATTTGCAACACTGAATATGATTGTTGCATTGTGGTATTTTATTGCTAAGTTAATTTGGTGGGATAGTTTTCCTCTAGGATTGGCTCCAATGTTGATAGGAATATTTTTTGCTGGTTCTGTACAGTTGTTTTTTATTGGCTTGTTAGGTGAGTATATCTTAAATATCAATACGAGAGTTATGAAACGACCGTTAGTTGTAGAAGAAAAGAGGATAAATTGTTAATATGAATATAGAGAGTTGGAAAATAAATATAAAAGATAAGAAAGAATACATAATTTCTTTCTTATCATTATTAGTAGTTTATTTATTTTTTAATGTTGTATTGGTTGATAAATTTTTCCCAGTAACCGAAGGTTGGTTCCAAGATTATTCAAGATATATTAATGAAGGTAAATTTATTTATAGAGATTTCTATGTTCCTATACCACCTGGATTTGTATGGTTAACTACTTTATTAAATCAGATATTTAATGATAATTTCTTATTATTTAGGATATACGGAATTTTAGAAAGGCTAATATTGGTATCAATTGTATTTAATTTAATGATAAAAGTTTATACTTATAAAATTACATTTATTGCACTTTTGACAGCATCGATTATTTATATAAGTAATATTCAAGATGTTTTTTATGGATTTTACCAAAGTAGTTTGTTGTTTTCTATAATTGCATTATATTTATCTATAAAAATGATTGAGAATTATGATAAAAATTTATATTTTTATTCTGTTTTATTTGGATGTTTTTCAGCAATTTCTTTTTTATTTAAGCAAACACTTGGTACATTAACACCGTTTGCATTAGGAATAGCATTTGTATTACTTACATTTAAGAAAGACATAAAGCGAACTATTATAAGTAGTATTATTGCAATATTTAGTGCTCTTTTTATGATTGGAATAATTTGTATTTATCTTAACTATAATGATGCATTAATACCTTGTATTAACCAAATATTTAAAGGTGCAAGTTCTAAAGGTAGTATTAGTAGTATTTTTATAAGTTTTTTGCCACGGATGATTAATAAAGGAAGTCTTAAATTAGCATTGATTTTTATTTTGTATTTTGGAAGTATAAATTTATATCTAAATATTAAAAATAAGAAAATAAAAAATATAATAAAATTATTGATAATATTTTTACCGATCGTAATCTTATATAAGTTTTTTATTTATACATTAGATATTAATTTATTGCTCAATAATTATTTAGGAAGTACAGTAATATTAGTTCTGGGATTAATAATAACTGCATATATTTTTTATAAGAATTTAAATCAACAAAAAGAATATAATAAAATTTTTTTTGTATCAATAACTGTTTATTGTATTAGTATTTTATATTACATAACTCATCATAATATAAATTTTGTAAATTTTTTATTAATACGCGACTATAGACAGTTGTTAATTTATTTTGGGTTTTATTTTAATTTATTTTGGATATTTTGGCTTGTTAAGAAAAATGATGTTAGTAAAATTAATAATGTCAAATTATTAATTTTAATAGCATCACTGCTAATAATGTATACACATGGTATGTCATTCATAGTTGAAGATCACGGTACATTGTTATTATTTTCATTATTAATATCTGAAGCTTTATCGATAAAAATTCCATATAATAACTTAAAAAATGTATATATTTTTATTTTTTGTATTCTAACTATATTTTCTATAATGATTCAAAGATGTAATTTTCCATATCATTGGTGGGGTATCAATACTTTGCCAAGTATAATGGAGTCTAAATATTCATATAGTGATCCTAATTTATTCGGATTTAAAGGAAATTTGAAAAATGTAAACACTATGAATAAAATATATGATTTAATAGAAAAAAATAAAAAAACTGGTGATACGATGTATACTTTTCCACATATTAATTATTTTAATGTCATGAGTAAATTGGATACTCCGACATTTGGAAAAGTGCATTATTTTGATGTATGTCCGGATAAAGTAGCAGTATTAGATGCGGATATTTTATATAAACATAAACCAACATTTCTTGTATATCAGGAATTACCAGAAGAAACGTGGAAAATTCATGAACAAATATTTAGAAATGGTAATGAATCTGGTCAAAGAAAAATAGAAGAATTTATAGAACATGAAATTAACAATAAATCATATACTTTATTAGGGATATTCACCATATCTAATTCTAATCCTATATATGTATGGGGATTGCTAGATGGTAGAAATTGGAATCTTGATAAAAAATGATGAAAATATTTTTATGATTGGATAAAAATAATATGAAAAAAAGCAGTGTAAATTATTTATCATTAATATATCTAATAAGTTCTATTTTAGTATATTTCTTTTTTTATATAAAATTAAATATTTTAATAATTTTAGGTGTCAGCATCTTTTTAATTTATTTTAATATTAAGAGTATATACATAATAAAATCAATAGATTCTAGTATAAAGATATCAGATTATATTGTTATTTTTTGTCTGATATTTTCCTTTATTATGATTACTGGTCATGGTGGATTTATTGCTGCTAGTGGCATAGATATTCCATGGCGTAATGCTATTTATCAGGATCTCATCAAATATCCTTGGCCTATTATTTATGAATACTCAGATAGCGCTTTAGTTTATTACATAACATATTGGCTCGTACCGGCTGGTATTTCTTATTTATTTGATTTGGGCGAAACTGGTAGTTATATAGTTTTATTTGCCTGGACCTATTTAGGACTAACATTATTTTTCTTATTGATATGTGATTATCTTAAAGTAAAGAAAAATCAAATGGTTGTTGTCTGTTTGATTTTTCTTTTTTGGAGCGGGCTGAATATATTAGGTATGCTGCCCAAAAGTATTTTTGCTAAAACTGCTTTTCAGATAGATGCATATAATTGGTTCAATACATGGTTATTCGCTGGTGGAGAATATAATGGTTATCCTTTGAATTATTTTATAAGGACTACATTTGACGCAGTTTCTAATGTATATAATCAGTTTATTCCAGTTGGAATAGGAACACTTTTATTTTTAAAATTCAAAGATAAAATAGAGTATTATGCTGTTATAGGATTATTAGTTTTGCCGTATTCACCGTTAGGATTCATTGGTCTTCTGGGTTTAATGTTGGGTATGTTTGCTGATCAATATAAAGATATTATTCGTGGTAATGGTTATAAATATTTAGCAAAAAAAGTTTTTAGTTTACCTAATATTTGTGCTTCAGTCACGATTTTCCCTGTTTTTTATTTTTATTTTACGGCCAATTTGATGGCAGGCAATGAAAAATATAGTATATTTTATGTTCCGTTGCATGAATATGGATTAATGAGAGTGGGGCTATTGCTATTATATTATCTGGTATATTTTGGCATATATTATTTTTTGATTTATGAAAATAATAAAAAGAATCCTTTGTTCTGGATCAGTGGAGTTTTATTGTTAATATTCCCATTTTTTAGAGTAGGCGCTGGTCCGGATTTAAATATGAATGCATCTATGGCGCCGTTTATTGTGGTAATGCTATTGGTAATGAAAGAAATTTTACTGGCATGGGACCAAAAGTGTTTTTATGGGAAACAGTTATTTTTGATAATAGCACTAAGTATTGCCATGCTTACGCCGCTTATGCAAATAACTAATTCTTTACGATGTTGTTATTTGGAAGGAAAACGAGCTGTATTGTTGGATCCTCATAATATAAATGGTACTTTAAGCGATAAGACTGTAAAAAATTTTGAGAACTTTTTATCTGATCAATATCAAGATAGTGTTTTTTATAAATATTTAGCAAAATAATTATCAATGGTAGGCAGGTGATGGTTTATGTATGATTATCTGGTAGTTGGCAGTGGTTTATTTGGCAGCGTTTTTGCATGTGAAGCTAAGAAACATGGCAAGAAGGTACTTGTTATAGATAAAAGACCGAATATTGCAGGTAATGTTTATACACAGGAAATAGAAGGCATAAACGTACATATGTATGGTGCGCATATTTTCCATACCAATTTAAAACATGTCTGGGAGTATGTCAATCAGTTTGCGGAGTTTAACCGTTTTACAAATTCCCCGGTAGCAAACTATCATGGCGAATTGTATTCGCTGCCTTTTAATATGTATACCTTTAATAAAATGTGGGGCGTGGTAACGCCCGAAGAAGCAGCATCCAAGATAGAAGAACAGAAAAGGAAAGCAGGTATAAAAGAACCGCAAAATTTAGAAGAACAGGCAATTTCACTTGTTGGTATCGATATTTATGAAAAACTGATCAAAGGCTACACCAAAAAGCAATGGGGCAGACCATGTAATGAATTGCCGGCGTTTATTATCAAGAGACTGCCGGTACGCCTGACATTTGATAATAACTATTTTAATGCTCTGTATCAGGGAATCCCTATTGGTGGCTATACCAACATGGTAGCAAATATGCTGCAGGATATAGAAGTACAGCTTAATGTAGATTATTTAGAAAACAAAGCTGACTTGGATAGACTTACCACAAAAGTAGTATATACCGGACCGATAGATGCTTATTTTGACTATAAGCTGGGAGCGTTGGAATATCGCTCCGTCAGATTTGAGAATGAGATTTTGAATAAAGTGAACTTTCAGGGGAATGCTGCAGTGAACTATACAGATAGTGAAACACCCTGGACAAGGATCATAGAGCATAAATGGTTTGAATTTGGTAAAGATAAAAACGGTAATGATCTGCCAAAAACTGTTATCAGCCGTGAATACAGCAGTGAATGGAATGTAGGCGATGAACCCTACTATCCGGTCAATGATGAAAAGAACAGTAAGTTGTATGCAGAATATAGATTGCTGTCAGAAAAAGAAAGCCAAGTCATTTTTGGCGGACGACTTGGAGAATACAAATATTACGATATGGATGCAGTAATAGACAGTGCCTTGAAACTTGCAGAAAAGGAATTGGTATAGAAGTGGACATAAAAATACTTGTCGCTACCCATAAAAAATACTGGATGCCAGAAGATGATGTTTACTTACCTATACACGTAGGGAGAGAAGGTAAAGCAGATTTAGGTTACGTAGGAGATAATACAGGCGATAATATTTCTGAAAAAAATGCTAATTACTGTGAACTTACCGGTCTCTATTGGGCGTGGAAGAATTTAAAATGTGATTATATTGGGCTGTGCCATTATAGGCGCTATTTTGCACATACGACAAGCAGCAGTGATACAGAAAAGAAGAAACTGGCGATACTGCAGAGGGCAGATTATGAAAAACTCTTAAAACAGTATGACGTTATTTTACCGAAGAAAAGAAATTACTTTATAGAAACAGTGCGCGGCCAATATGAGCATGCACATAACAAAAATGATCTGGCGCTGACAGAGCAAATAGTAGCAGAATTTTATCCGGAATACAGTGAAGCTTTTACTAAAGTTATGGGAAGAACCAAATTACATATTTTCAATATGTTTGTAATGAGAAAAGAAAAGTTTGATGAATACAGTCAGTGGTTATTTGCTATTTTATTTGAAATGGAAAAACGGATAGATATAAGCGGCTATAGCCAGTATGAGGCAAGAGTATTTGGTTTTATAAGTGAGAGGTTGTTTAATGTTTGGTTAGAAAAACAGGCATTAAATACAAAAGAAATTGATATTGTGTTTTTAGAGAAAATAGACTGGTTTGATAAAGGTATAAATTTTTTAAAAAGGAAATTTAATAAAAGGTATTGATGATGAATCGAATTGCAGCAGTTGTTGTTACCTACAATAGAATAAATTTATTAAAAGAATGTATAGTTTCTCTTTTGAATCAAAACATAGATTGTGATATATTGATAGTCGATAATTCTTCCACAGATGGTACAGAAGAATACGTTCATAAATTGGCCAGTGAATATTCACGAATATATTATCAAAATACAGGGGCAAATATTGGTGGAGCCGGCGGCTTTAATTTTGGTATGCGTTGGGCCGTAGAAACTGGCTATGATTATATATGGATTATGGATGATGATTGTTTATCAAAAAAAAATACATTAGCTGAGTTAATGGATGCAGATGAAATATTAAATGGAAAATATGGCTGGTTGTCAAGCGTTGTTTTGTGGACTGATGGTCATGAATGCAAGATGAACAGGCCAAAATTAAAAAAAAGTTTTTACGAATATCTTGAATATATACAATATGGATTGGTACAAGCAGAACAGGCAACTTTTGTTTCACTTTTTTTTAGAAAAGATATGATAATTCGTGCTGGATTACCGATAAAGGACTTTTTTATTTGGGGAGACGATATAGAGTATACTCGACGGATATCTGTTAGAATGGCTGTGCCATGCTTTATAGTTGGTAAAAGTCAGGTGATACACGCGATGAAAGAAAATACAGGCAGTAATATTGCTACAGATATGCCAGAACGTATAGACAGATATAGATATGCTTTTCGTAATGAGGGATATTTGTATAGACAAGAAGGATTGAAGGGAAATGTTTATTATTTAGCGAAATGTGGGTATAATATTTTTCAAATCCTGTTTAGTAATTCAAATAAAAAAATGAGGAGAATTAATATTATTTTGATTTCCATGTTAAAGAGTCTTATATTTAGGCCTAAAGTAGAATTTATTGAAGAAAATAAATAAATTTGTATTATGAATTTGAAAGATGTAGGCAAAGATGAATAATAAACTGTTCGCCAATATAATATCGCTTTTTACTATTAAGGGTTTAGAATATATACTTGCCTTTATAACATTTCCATATCTTACCCGTGTGCTAGAAGTGGAGAAATTTGGTGCAATAGTTTTTGCACAGGTGATAGTGCAATATTTTGTATTGTTTACCGATTATGGGTTTAATTTACTTGGTCCAAGAGAAATAGCTAAAAATGATGATGTTGAAAAAAGAGGGGAGATATTTACTGCTATTTTTTACAGTAAATTACTTTTAATGTTTATATCAATAGCAATATTTTTGTTAGGGGTTGGTGTGTTTTATCAATTTAACAGCGCTGTTGTTGATTTATCTCTCTATAGTATTTGTTTTGTGATAGTAATAGGAAATGTAATATTTCCTATATGGTTTTTTCAGGGAATTCAGGAAATGGGTTATATTACCTTTGCAAATATAGTGGCACGATTTATAAGTGTAGTATGTATATTTTATTTTGTTAAAACTCCGTTAGATTATCTGCTGGCTGCTTTTTTTCAGGCAATAGTACCTTTAGTTGCTGGTGTTTGTTCTTGGGTTATTATTTTGAAGAAGTTTCCTGATGTTTTGTGTAAGCCAGTATGGATTGATATTAGAAAACAGCTTGTTGATGGCTGGACTATCTTTACATCTACAATAGCTATAAATTTATATACTGCCAGCAATATTGTATTTTTGGGTATGCTTACGAATAATACTGTTGTTGGTTATTTTAGTGGAGCAAAGAAAATTATTGATAATATTACAGCATTGTTTCTACCAATATCACAAGCGATATACCCGCATATTTCTAAATTGGCTGATCAATCACGTATAAAAGCATTAAATTTTATAAGAAAAATTCTGTTCGCAGCAGGAGGCTGCAACTTTATTCTATCTTTGTTGTTATTTATCTTTGCAGATAAAATAGTATGGTTATTGTTGGGTGATGGATATGAAGAATCGGTTTTATTATTACAGATTATGGCATTTTTGCCATTTGTCATTTCGTTAAGTAATATATTTGGAGTTCAAACAATGCTGACATTTGGACTGCAAAATTACTTTAGTAAAATTTTAATGAGTGCTGCAATTCTGAATATAGTAGTAGTATTACCATTTATTTATTTTTATCAGGCTGTTGGGGTCAGCTGCGTTATTATTTTTATAGAAATTTATGTAACTGTGTTAATGTGGTATATTTTAAAAAAGAACAATTTAGACTTATTCAAACCGTAATATTATTCAGACGCCGCACTTTTCCAGTGCGGCGTTTTGCTATATAATAGAGCGGTAGCAAATATAAAAAATAAAGAGGTACTTATGCGTTTATTGATTACCGGCGGCGCCGGTTTTATTGGCAGCAATTATATAAATTGGCATTTACAGCAGTATCCGAATGATGAAATTATATGTCTGGACAAGCTGACTTATGCTGCTAATATGGCGGCGCTGGCAGATGTCGTTAAATTAAATAATTTCACTTTCATCAAGGGAGATATTTGTGATGAGCAATTTGTAGAAAGGTGTTTTGCGCAGTATAAGTTCGACGCAGTGATAAATTTTGCGGCTGAGAGCCACGTCGATACTTCTATCAAGTCTCCGTCTATTTTTACTAAAACTAATGTCGAAGGTACAGGTGTGTTGTTAGATGCCTGTGTTAAGTTTGCTGTAGCAAGATTTCATCAGATATCTACGGACGAAGTATATGGGGACAAACAGTTAGATTATGACTGGCGTGGGTTCACAGAAGAAGCTGCCTTACATCCTTCCAGTCCTTATGCTGCTTCAAAGGCAGCAGCTGATTTATTGTGCTTGGCTTATGCCAGGACATATGGTTTATATGTAACTATCAGCCGCAGCAGTAATAATTATGGACCCTGGCAGCATAGTGAAAAACTTTTGCCTAAGATCATAGCTTTAGCAGAGAGCGGCAAAAAAATACCTGTTTATGGTACTGGTTTAAATAAACGTGACTGGTTATATGTGCTTGATCATTGTATTGCTGTTGATAAAATACTCAAAAATGGAAAAGCTGGTCATATTTATAATATTGCGGCCGGTACCGAAATGGCCAATCTAACTTTTATAAAAGTGGTACTGGGAATTTTGGGCAAAGATGAAAACGTAATTGAATTTGTGGAAGACCGGGCTGGGCATGATTTACGTTATCCTATGGATTGTGAAAAAATCAAAAATGAATTGGCTTGGAAACCGCATTATGCTTTTGAAGAAGCACTGACTAAAACTGTAGCCTGGTATAAAGGTTGAATACTAAAAAGCAGAGCAGATGCTCTGCTTTTTTGCTAAATTTTTACCAGTTAAAATTTGCCACTGCTAACCTAAAAAGGTATAATAATATAATACAGGTAATTTTGCGAAGCTGCTTAGTTGCGGTTTCAATTTTAATATGAGGTGTATTCAGTGACAGCAAAAACTTATGCGATTTTAAATTACGGCTGCCAGATGAACGAAAGTGACGCTGAGCATTATGCCGGCCAGCTGCAGGAGCTTGGCTACAGCGCTGCTGACGATTTTCATGATGCGGATGTAGTTGTAGTAAATACCTGCTGCGTACGTGAAAGTGCGGAAAAACGCATTTTAGGTAAAATTGGTGAATTAAAAGGGGTCAAAGCAAAGCGTCCGGGACAGATCGTTTGTGTTGCCGGCTGTATGGCGCAGAAGGATGGTGAGAAACTGATCAAAAAACATCCGCAAATCGATTTATTGATCGGTACAGCCCATGTCAATGGTTTTAAGGAGATACTGGCTGAGTATTTGGCTGATAAAGGCGAACGGGTGTATAACAGTCTGGAGGTCAAAGAAAGCGAGTTTGAGGGCGAGCGTATTCGGCAAAGCGGGTTTTCAGCCTGGATCCCGATTATGTATGGCTGCAACAATTTTTGCACATATTGTATTGTGCCGTATGTACGTGGACGTGAGCGCAGCCGCAGTATCGAAAATATTGTGGATGAGGTCGAGCAGGCCGTTGCTAAAGGGTATAAGGAGTTTACGCTGTTAGGGCAGAATGTCAATTCCTATGGTAAAGATTTTGGCGAAAAAGATCAGTTTGCCAAATTATTACGCCGCGTGAATGAAATCCCGGGAGTGGAACGGATTCGCTATATGACAAGCCATCCGCGTGATATGCACGAAGATGTTATCAAAGCAGTTGCCGAATGTGAGCATGTTTGCGAGAATTTTCATATCCCATTTCAATCCGGCAGCAATAAAATTTTGAAAGCAATGAACCGCGGCTATACACGTGAAAAATATTTGGAGCTTGTAGATATGATCAGGCGTTATGTGCCGGAAGCTGCTATTACAACGGATATTATTGTTGGTTTCCCCGGGGAAACAGAGGCTGATTTTAACGATACTTTGAATTTAGTAAAAGAAGTTGGTTTTGATGCGGCATTTACTTTTATTTATTCCAAACGCTCGGGAACACCGGCTGCTGTGATGGAAGAACAGGTTCCGTTAGATGTAAAGAAAGCCAGACTGAATTTGCTTATGGAAGCTCAGAATATTTCGAGTGTGCAGCGCAATGAAGCTTTGGTTGGCAAAACATTAGAAGTTTTAGCAGAAGGACCAAGCAATAATAACGAAAAAGTATGGAGCGGGCGAACACGTACTAATAAGCTGGTTTTATGGCCGGTCGAAGGACGAGAGTTTAAGCTGGGCGATAAAGTGCAGGTGCAGATCGAAACTGCGCAGACCTGGCTTTTGAAAGGGAAGGCGGTAAAATGACAACTGCTTATACGCCGATGGTGCAGCAGTACCTTGAAGTAAAGCGTCAGCATGAGGATGAATTGCTGTTTTTCCGTTTAGGCGATTTTTACGAAATGTTTTTTGAGGATGCGCTGACAGCCTCCAGAGAGTTGAATATCACGCTGACAGGGCGTGCCGGCGGTATGGAAGAAAAGATACCGATGTGTGGCGTGCCTTATCATTCTGTCGATAATTATATTGCCAAACTGATCAAAAAAGGTTATCGCATCGCTATTTGTGAGCAGGTGGAAGATCCTAAAGCAGCCAAGGGTATCGTTGAACGTAAGGTCGTCAAGATCATTACGCCCGGAACTGTTTTGAGCGAACAGCTTTTAGATGATAAACATAACAGGTATTTAGTTTTTCTGCAGGAGGATGGCAGTGAAATATGTCTTGCTGCCGCCGACATTTCTACAGGCGAATGCCAATGGTTCAGTGCTGCTGGTGAAGAGCGTTTGATGGCGATCAAGGAACAGCTGTTCCGCATTCAGCCAGCAGAATTAGTTGCTTATAGCGGTATTGCCAATTGGGAGAATTTAGCAGCCTGGATCAAAAGCAAAGTACCGGAATGTGCAGTTTCGGTATATCAGGAAGAAGAAGGAGCTCCGCAGTATTTTGCGCAGCATTTTGGCAATGATGATGTTGCCGATATTTTAGTGCATGATACGGTAGAGCATTTACTGCGTTATCTTCATGTAACTGTTAAAGCAGATCTGTCGCATATCAACAGCTTGTCGCGTATCGCCAAAGAACAGTTTATGAATTTGGATGCAACGGCTGTCAGAAATTTAGAGCTTATCAAAAATATGCGGGATGGTTCCAAACGGGGCACATTATTGGATGTACTTGATTTTACGTCTACTTCTATGGGTGCCCGTAAACTGCGTAACTGGATCGAGTGTCCTTTGCTGGATCTGTCACAGATCAGGTCAAGGCAGGAAGCAGTAGGAGAATTGCTGGCTAATATACAGCTGCGTGGCAACCTGCAGGAAAAGCTAAAAGCTATTTTTGACTTAGAACGTATTGTTTCGCGTATCGAAGTTGGCAGTGCCAACGCGCGTGATCTGGTTTCACTGCGTTCTTCACTGGCAGTGCTTCCTGAAATAAAAAGCTTACTGAGATACTGTAACAGCAAACTTTTACAACAGTTATGTGAAGATGTGCATCTGCATCAGGAGCTTTTTACTACTTTGATGGCAGCGATTGTAGATGAACCGCCTTTTTCTGTACGCGAAGGCGGTATGATCCGCAGTGGCTTTGATTTAGAGCTGGATGAACTGCATTCGATTGCCAGTGATAATAAGACCTGGATGCAGAATTTTGAACTGAAAATCAAAGAAGAGACTGGCATCAAAACCTTAAAGGTCGGCTACAATAAGGTTTTTGGCTATTATATCGAAGTTTCTAAAGGTCAAAGCGCCAATGTACCGGATTATTTTGTCCGCAAGCAAACACTTGTAAATGCCGAGCGGTATATAGTTCCTGAATTAAAAGATTTTGAAAATAAGATTTTAAGCGCTAAAGAAAAAATCGAGCAGCTTGAATATTATATTTTTACACAGCTGCGTGAGAAGATCAGGGCTCAGATCGTGCAGATGCAGGAAACGGCCCGGGCTTTGGCCAATATCGACGTTTTAGTATCGCTGGCGGAAGTTGCCTTTAAATATAACTATGTGTGCCCGGAATTGAATAACCGCAGTGAAATAAAGATTTATGACGGACGCCATCCGGTGGTTGAGCGTTTGCTGGAACGTGAGATTTTTGTTCCAAACAACACGACTCTCAACAATAATGACGAACGTATGATTATTATTACCGGACCGAATATGGCTGGTAAATCGACTTATATGCGCCAGGTTGCCCTGCTGGTTTTGATGACGCAGATGGGCAGCTTTATTCCCGCACGTCAGGCTACTATTGGCCCTGTGGATAAGATTTTTACTCGTGTCGGCGCCAGCGACGATCTGGCAACCGGTCAAAGTACCTTTATGGTAGAGATGAACGAAGTTGCGCAGATCCTCAGGTATGCAACTAAGGACAGTCTGATTATTTTGGATGAGGTTGGCCGTGGTACCAGCACTTTTGATGGTATGAGCATCGCGCGTGCGGTAATGGAGTTTATTCACGAGAAAATAAAAGCCAAAACACTGTTTGCTACGCATTATCATCAGTTGATTGCCTTGGAAGACGTTATGAGCGGTGTTAAAAATTATTCTGTTGCCGTTAAAGAGCGCGGCAATGATATCGTCTTTTTGCGCAGGATCGTGCCTGGCGGTACTGACCGCAGTTACGGTGTACATGTTGCAAGGCTTGCCGGCCTGCCTAAGAAGGTCATTGACCGGGCTCAGGAGATTCTGGACGAGTATGACAATTGTGAAACTGCCTGCAGTGTTCAGATAACTCTACGGTCAGAAAAAGAAGCAGCGCCGATGGGGTCGTTGTTTGCCAGCGGCTTGCAGCAGCAGATTTTAAAAATGGATGTTATGGCGATGACGCCGATCGAAGCGTTGAATGCCTTGTATAAATTGCAGGATGAAGCCAAAAGGGAAGGCGGTGAATTATGAACGAACAAAAAGTACAGTTATTAGATCAGAATACGGCGAATCAGATCGCAGCCGGTGAAGTTGTCGAAAAACCTGCTTCTGTCGTCAAAGAGCTTGTTGAAAATTCTTTGGATGCAGGTGCGGATAATATCGAGGTCACTATTTTTGGCGGCGGCACAGAATACATCCGCGTTGTCGATAACGGCAGCGGTATGTCGGAAGAAAATGCAAAATTAGCAGTTCTGCGGCATGCTACAAGTAAAATCAGAGCTGCGGAAGATCTGCTGCATCTGAATACTTTAGGCTTTCGCGGTGAAGCATTGCCGAGTATTGCTTCTGTCAGTAATTTTCAACTGCTGACGCGACCTGTTACGGAAGAGTTTGCTACTTCGATCAAAATCGAAGGAGGTGATCAGGCTGAATGTATTGCTACAGGCGGTCATACGGGGACGACGATCATTGTTGAAAATTTGTTTTTCAATGTTCCGGCCCGCCGTAAATTTTTACGGACTGTACAAACAGAAAGCCGCTATATCAGTGAACTGATCACCAAACTGGCTTTATCGCGTCCTGATGTAAGATTTAAGCTTATCAGCAACGATAAAGAGGTTTTAAGTACGCCGGGCAACGGTGATCTGGTCGAGACTATCAAGGCGCTGTATGGTAAAAATGTCAGCGAAGAGCTTTTAACAGTAGATTTTGCTGACAGCGAAGTGAAAGTAAGGGGCTTTATCGGCAAACCGACTTTGCTGAAAGGTACGCGGCAATGGCAGACCCTGCTGGTAAACGGACGCATCATTACTAACAGAATGATCGCCAAGGCGATTGACCATGCGTATCAGTCGCAGATCCCTAAAAGCGGTTTCCCGTTTGCGGTGTTGAATATCAATGTCGATACTGAAAGTATTGATGTCAACGTCCATCCGCAGAAAAGTGAAATCAAGTTCAGTGATGACAGCACGGTTTATAAAGCAATGTACAAAGCTTTGACTGACGCATTGACGCGGCCCATGAGCGCTAAACCGCAGGATCTGACATTATTGGACGATTCTGAGCTGCAGGTATTTAAACCTGCTGAGACTGCTGCAGAAGCAGCGGAGATACCGGCAGTACTGCCGGAAAGCAGCGAAAATAAGCCCGTTGAAGTAAAGACGCAGGTTTTACCGGCTTCAGGCAGCAATACTGGTGTTATAAAAACAGAACCGGCACCGGAATATAAAGCGCAGCAGCAGAGTGTTTGGAAAGAGCCTGAATATACATACAGGCCTCCTAAAACAGAACCTGTGTATACGATAAGTGAAACCCGTGATGTTTTTGATAAACAAGACAATATTGCCTCTAATATTATTGATTTTACTGATACTGACAGCGGCGTCGATACGATCTGGCCTCTGGGACAGGTTGACAGAACCTTTATTGTTGCCCAATCAGAAGATTCTTTGTTTTTGATCGATCAGCATGCCGCGCATGAGCGAATCTTATATGATAAGCTTGTCGCTGCTCATAATGATATCCCGGCTCAGCAGATGTTGATACCTTTGTATATCGATGTTACGTCCCAGGATGTCAATTTGATCGAGGAGCATCGGGAAGAATTCCTGCGTTTAGGTGTTGATATAGAGGCAGCAGGAGAAGCTATGCTGCGTGTTTCAAGCCTGCCTGCGGATATAAAGGCTGATGATGCGGAAGATTTTGTGCGGGAAATTACACAAATGCTGGCTGAATTAAGAACGATCGATCCCAGCGATTTGCGTCAGAATATTTTGCATATGACTGCGTGCAAAGCAGCTATCAAAGCCGGTGAGGTTCTGAATATGCGCCAGATGCGGCAGTTGATCATTGATCTTTGCAATACGGAGCATCCTTTTACCTGTCCTCACGGCAGACCCTGTATGGTGGAAATAAATTCTGCTGAATTATATAAGATGTTTAAGAGAACGTAAAAGTATGCAGAAATCGTTTAAGTTTGCAGTAACAGTTGGACGCAATGAAAATGCTGATTTAGAGAAAATTGCTCAAATATGGGCAGAGAAATTTAACGTGAAATATGTGGAACGCGGCAGTAAGGGGTCTTTGAAATTTTTGCTTGACCAGGAGCAGGTGGACGCACTTTTAGTGGCAACGAATCAAGGACCGCAGGTCTATAGTGCTTCCGGGACCTTCTTTTTTCACCCCAGTATGGCAGTTTTGCGTGCGCAGCGCTTAAAAAAGCACGAGCCCGATCACTTTGTTGCTGCCCTGGAGCTTAAGCCGGGCATGAAAGTTCTCGATTGCACGATGGGGCTGGCCAGTGATGCCATTGTTGCCAGTTTTATTACAGGAGCTGAGGGTGTTGTTTGTGCTGTTGAAGCTTCGCCATTACTGCACTTTGTAGTCAGTGAGGGACTGAAGAACTATCAGGCTGAAGATATTGATTTAAATAGTGCCATGCGCAGGATAACAACGGTATGTGCAGAAGCGGAGACTTATTTAGCTGCTTTACCGGCCGACAGTTTTGATGTTGTTTACTTTGATCCAATGTTTAGAATACCTGTAAATGGTTCTTCCAATATGGAACCGCTGCGGCCGCTTGCGTGGGAAAAAGCTTTGACGGCAGAGATGGTTGAGGCTGCGCTGCGAGCAGCTCCCTGTGTAGTTATCAAAGAACGGGGCCAAAAGCTGTTGGAAGCTTTTGGGTGCACAGAAATTGTTGGCGGCCGTTATAGCCGCGTAAAATATGGTATCCGAAGGAGGTAACGGCATGAAACCGAAAGTTGCCGTTATTTTAGGACCGACTGCAACCGGTAAAAGCCATTGCGGTATAGCCTTAGCAAAGCGTCTTAATGGTGAAATAATTTCCGGCGATTCCATGCTGGTATATCAAAAAATGAATATTGGTACGGCAAAACCTTCTGCTGAGGAATTAGCGGAAGTGACGCATCATTTAGTTGATATTTTACCGCCGGATTCTGAATTCAGCGTTGTTGATTTTAAAGAAAAAGCCGAAAAGCTGATCATTGATATCAATGAGCGCGGTAAATTGCCAATAATTGTTGGCGGCACCGGGCTTTATATTAAGGCTTTACTTGAAAATTATGAGTTCAATGCCGTCGAAGAATGCAGTGAATTAAGGCAGGAATTGGAAGCATTTGCAAAAGCACATGGCAACAGTGCTTTGCATGAAAAATTGCAGGTGCTTGACCCAAAAGCGGCATCAAGATTGCATGCTAATGATGTCAGGCGGATCATCAGAGCGATCGAGGCAGTGCGGGGCGGCGAAAAAATTACTCATAAGAAGGCTGAAGAGTGGCCTTATGACGCTGTTGTTTTGGGTCTGCGGATGGAACGGGAGAATTTGTACGCACGGATCAATACCAGAGTTGATAAAATGCTGGCGGACGGGTTGATCGAGGAAACTGAAAAGCTGCTTGGAAGCGGCATCTCTCCAGAGGCTCAGTCGATGCGCAGCATTGGTTACAGGCAGATAACCTGGTATTTACAGGGTCAGATGGATAAAGCGGCTGCTGTTGAGAAATTGAAACAGGCAACGCGGAATTTTGCCAAACGGCAATTTACCTGGTATCGTCAGATGCCCTATATCGAATGGTTCGATGTGGGAAAAGAACCTGTATATGAAAAGATTATTGAGGATATGCAGCAAATGCTTGTAGAAAAGTTTAAACTGCGGTAGAATTAGGATATATAGTTAGAAATTACTTTGGAGGGGAAACTTATGAATAATAGTGGACCAAAACCGACAATGAATCTTCAGGACAGCTTTTTGAACCACGTACGTAAAGAAAACCTGGGTGTTATTATTTATTTAGTTAACGGCTTTCAAATCAGAGGGCTGGTAAGAGGTTTTGATAACTTTACCGTTATTATTGAAAACGAAGGTAAACAACAGCTTGTTTATAAGCATGCTATATCGACTATTTCGCCGGCGGCTAATATTACAATTATGCAGCCAGAGAAGCGCGAACAATAATGTTTTGAAAAACAGCGCTTGAGCGTTGTTTTTCTTTTTTGAGGATAAATTATGAACGATAAGTTAAGTTTATTTTTTGAATATCTGACAGTTGAATTGGGATTATCGCCGAATACACGACTGGCATATGAGCGTGATTTACGTTTGTTTAAAGAAGCTTTGTCTTTGCCTGATAATGACGCGCTGGCGAAAGTATCGCGTGAACAGATCATTCGCTATATGACAGGTTTGAAAAATAAAGGCCTGGCAGCAGCAACAATAGCACGGAAGCTGGCTGCCATAAAATCTTTTTATCGTTTTATGACGGCAGAAGGCTATTTGGATATTGATCCTGCTGAAGTTGTGGAAGCGGGAACGAAAGGCATCAAACTGCCCAGGGTTTTAAATCCGGAAGAGGTGCTGAAGCTTTTGGAGCAGCCTGATCTGGGGACGCATGAAGGCTATCGTGACCGCACAATGCTGGAAGTGCTTTATGCGACAGGAATGCGCGTTTCCGAATTGCTGAGTTTACCTGTCAGTGGGGTTAATCTGCAGATGAAATATATCATCGCTTTCGGCAAAGGCTCTAAAGAGCGGTTGATACCTGTAGGCGGTATAGCCGTTGAATATTTAGACAAATATCTGCATGTTGTAAGGCCGCAGTTGGTCCATACAAAAAATCCCGCTGTCAAAAATTTATTTTTGAGCATGAACGGTAATGAAATGACAAGGCAGCGTTTTTGGCAGATCATTCGCGGTTATGGGCATCAGGCAGGGTTAAGTAAGGAGCTTACACCGCATATGCTGCGGCATTCTTTTGCTACGCATCTGCTTGATAATGGGGCTGATTTGCGGTCTGTGCAGGAACTTTTAGGACATTCAGATATTTCTACAACACAGATCTATACGCATCTGACAAATAAACGCCTGCGCGATATTTATGAAAAAGCGCATCCGCGGGCATAGAGGAGGCTACTATGGCGAGAAGGAGTAATAGAAAAAAAGGATCAGGCGGAGGCTTCGTTCTGACTCTGATTTTAGTATTATTGGCTATAGCCGTTGCCGGCGGTATTTATTATGCGGCGAGCAGAGGTGGAGAAAAAGATGTGCTTGATAAAGGCCTGACTGGTTCTTCTGCTGTTGATTTACGGGAAGAATCAAAAGAAGCACACAGGGCAGTTGACGATATTTTGTTATCGAAAGATAACTGGCAGTTAACTGACAATGGCCGTGAAGATCAGCATGAGCGCATGAAGGAAACAGGCGGAGAAGTGGTCTGGAATAAGCGTCAGCTGGCTATTGGCGTTCCGCCAAGCACAGGATTAGAGGGGGCTGCCGACTGGCTGGGAGAGAAAATTGCCGGTACGAAAATGCTTGTACTCAATCAGCGTGATGCGACTTACAACGGTTGGGAAGCAGTGCGGATGGAAATTGCCATTTCTGCCAAAGCAGGAACAGGTAAAATGAATTTTGTCACCGATACGGTTTACTTTTATCATAATTTAAATCTGACGAAGGAAGACAAAGATATTAAAGAAGATGAGAGTAAGAAGAAGGATGACAAAAAAACGACCCAGAAGTATCATGGTAAATTAGCCGTTATTATTGACGACTGCGGTTATGATCTGGCGCCGGTAAGGAAATTGGTCAAATTAAATGCGCCCTTTAGTTATGCGATCCTTCCCTATAAGGATTTCAGCAGCGACGCGCTGCACGTCATAAAAGGCGGTGGGAAGACTGCTATGCTGCATTTGCCGATGGAACCGATGGACAGAACGGCAATGTCTGAGGGCAAAGCTACCATACTGACTGATATGACGGCTGACCAGGTTCAGCAAGTGACGCGCAAAGCAGTAGACAGCCTGCCTGGGATCGAAGGCGTTAATAATCATCAGGGCTCAAAAGCAACCAGTAATGAAGCAACGATGAAAGCCGTACTGAAAGTTTTGAAGCAGCAGGGGCTGTTCTTTGTAGACAGCAGTACCTATTCCAAATCTATTGGCGATCAGGTCGCGCGCAGTATGGGTGTGCCTACGGCCCGTAACAATATCTTTTTGGATAACAGTGCCAACGAAGACGACATTATTGCTAAAATCTGGCAGGCGGTGGAAATGGCTGACAGAAACGGCAGCGCCATTGCTATTTGCCACGCCCGGCCGCATACTGCCGCAGCCTGGAGCAGGGTCATTGATGAAGTAAATGCATCTGGAATCCAGTTGGTTCCCGTAAGCAGTTTGTTGAAATAAACGGAGGAATTGACTATGTATGTTGAAGAAACGATCAGTAAATATGAAAAATATATCAATCCGGCCCAGGCGAAATTATTTCGTTTTATGGGTTTGGCCAGTGTTGAAAGCCACGCAGAGGGTTGGATAATAACCGACAGTGAAGGCAAACAGTTTATTGATTGCCTCGGCGGTTATGGCATGTTTGCTTTGGGTCATCAAAATCCGGAAGTTATAGCGGCGGTGGAAGCAGAGCTGCATAAAATGCCTATGAGCGGGAAAGTGCTTTTTAACAGGCCTATGGCCGATCTGGCAGAAAAACTGGCAGAAATCACTCCCGGTGATCTACAATACAGTTTTTTCGTCAACAGCGGTACAGAAGCTGTTGAAGGCTGCCTTAAAGTTGCGCGTCTGGCAACAAAAAGAAAAAAGTTTATTGCCGCCAAGAATGCGTTTCATGGCAAAACTTTCGGTTCTTTAACGGCTACAGGCAGAGATTTGTTCAGGGATCCGTTTAAACCGCTGCTGGATAATTTTACTCATGTAGAATACGGCGAGATAGACGCTCTTGCTGAAGTGATTGATGATGAAACAGCGGCAGTTATTTTAGAACCAGTGCAAGGTGAGGGTGGGATCATCGTTCCACCGGAAGGCTATTTAAAAGCCGTGAGAGAATTATGTGACCAATATGGCGTCTTATTGATTGCTGATGAAGTACAGACCGGTATCGGCAGGACTGGTACCTGGTTTGGTGTTGATCATGAGCAGATAACTCCGGATATAATGGCTACAGCCAAGGCTTTAGGCGGCGGAGTGATGCCTGTTGGCGCTATAACGGCTACTGCTGAGGCCTGGGCTGGCCTGATCGAAGCACCTTTTTTACATACTTCAACTTTTGGCGGCAATCAACTGGCCTGTGCTGCTGCTAATGCTGCCCTGCATTATATTGAAGCAAATGATGTGCTTGCCCGCGGCGCAGCTGCCGGAGCATACTTTAAAAAAGGTCTGGAAGCGATTCAAAAAGAATATCCTTCTGTCATTAAAGAGGTCCGCGGCCGCGGGATGATGATCGGCATTGAACTTACTAAAGAAGGTGCCGGCGGTATGCTGATGTCGCTGATGATCGATAAATGCGTCATTATTGCTTACACTTTAAATAATCCTAAAGTTATTCGGATCGAACCGCCTTTGATTATGCCGACAGATATTATCGATCAGGTTTTGACGATCTTTAGAGAAGCTGTACGCAGTACGGCTGAAGTGATCGAAGATTTATAAAAGGAGCAGAATTATGCCTTGCGTAGAAACAAAAATCGTGATCAAAGGCGACAGTAAGCCGATCTTTGAAATAATAAAAAATATGGAAGCTTATCCTTCTTTTATGCAGGATCTGGTCAGCGTAGATATTTTAGAACGTGGTGAGAATACTACGGTTTCTCATTGGGTCTCCAATGTAGACGGGCGTAAAATAGTCTGGACCGAGCGTGATACTTTTTATCCGGAAGAGCTGCGGATCACTTATTGCCAGACAGAGGGTGATTTGAAGAAAATGGAGGGCGAATGGAAGCTGGTTCCTGTAAGTGAAGGTACGGAAGTTTCGCTGCTGGTAGATTTTGAGTTTGGTATTCCAATGATCGCCGGATTGTTAAATCCTATTTTAAAGAAAAAAGTTCGTGAAAACAGTGAAAATATGTTGACAGCTGTTAAAGCGCAAATTGAAAAATAGTGTAGTACTTGGTATAATATTCTACAAGGCTTAAGCAAGTCTTATAGATGTTGTTTGCCGGTCTTTATTTTGAGGAGGAACAAAAAAGTATGAGAACAGCTTTTTTAATGACGGCTCTTACTGTGTTATTGGTACTGGTCGGAGACTATTTCGGCGGTGCCCGCGGTATGATGATGATGCTTATCATTTCACTCGCCATGAATCTATTTTCGTACTGGAACAGTGATAAACTGGTTTTGGCACAATATAATGCCAAACAGGTTGATGAAAAAAGTGCGCCTGCCTTATATAAAATGGTGCAGCGTTTGGCAGAAAGAGGCAATTTGCCAATGCCCAAATTATATATTATCGACAGTCCCGTACCGAATGCTTTCGCGACCGGTCGCAATCCTGAACATGCTGCGGTTGCAGTAACTACCGCTTTAGCCAATGCGCTTGATAAAGATGAGATCGAAGGTGTTTTGGCACATGAATTGAGCCATGTGAAGCATGGTGATATTTTGATCGGGACAATAGCTGCTTCCATGGCGGGTATCATTACGACACTTTCGCACTGGGGCATGTTTTTTGGCGGCGGAGACAGAGACCGCAATAACAGCAGCAGTGCTATTGTCGGGTTGGCTATGATGATACTGGCGCCTCTGGCTGCCGGGATTATCCAGATGGCAGTTTCGCGTTCCAGAGAATATATGGCCGATGAATCCGGCGGTGAGTTAAGCGGCAATCCTGATGCTTTGGCGGACGCTTTGCTGAAAATAGAGTCTTATGCTAAAAACAGAACGATGCCGGGTGCTACTGAAAATACTGCCCATATGTTTATCATTTGTCCTTTCAGTGCGAAAGATATGCAGCAGCTATTCAGCACACATCCCAGCACCGCAGACCGTGTAGCACGGTTACGCGCGCAGGCAAAAGCAATGCGCAGCAATGGAGGTGCAAAATAATTGGATAAAAAATTAACCTGGTTGAAGCAGCTTTCTGAAACCTGCGGTGTTTCAGGATTTGAAACGCCGATTAAAAATCTGCTACAAAAACGCTTACAGGATAAAGCGAAAGTATCCTATGATAAATTAGGCAGCGTAGTTTTTGCTAATGAAGGCAAAGGCAAAGAGCTGCCGAAAATTATGCTTGCCAGTCACATGGATGAGATCGGCTTTATGGTTAAGCATATTACTAAAGAAGGGTTTTTGAAATTTACCTGTTTAGGCGGCTGGTGGGAGCAGGTCATGCTCAGTCAGCGCGTTACTGTGCATGGCAGCAAAGGTGATCTTGTTGGCGTTATTGGCAGCAAGCCGCCACATATTCTGACACCGGAAGAGCGGACAAAGGTTGTTGCCAAGCGTGATATGTATATTGATATTGGCGCTGCTGACGAAGAGATGGCGCGTAATCTGGGCGTTTTTGAAGGCTGCCCGGTAACGCCGTATGCTGAATTTGCGGTTATGGGTGATGGAAAGACATTGCTTGGGAAAGCCTGGGATAATCGTATTGGCTGTGCGGTAATGGCAGATGTTATGGAAAATATCAGTACTGATAAACATCCCAATATTGTCTACGGCGTTGCCACAGTACAGGAAGAGGTTGGTCTGCGCGGTGCCCAGACCAGCGTTAATCTGCTGAGCCCTGATGTCGCTTTTGTTATTGATACCTGTGTGGCAGGCGGTACGCCTGGCGTAAGTGATGATGTTGCTCCGGCCAAGCTGGGAAAGGGTATTGCCATCACGATCTTTGATGCTGGTATGATCCCCAATACGGCCCTGCGTGACTTTGCCAAAGAGGTTGCCGAGGAGTTAAAAATTCCGACGCAAATTAGTATTTCTGAAGGCGGCGCTACTGACGGCGGGCGTATTCATTTGCATGATGCCGGCGTTTTGACCTTGACCTTCAGTATTCCTACCCGTTACATACACAGCCATCAGTCTATAATTCATATGGACGATTATGAAGGAGCTGTGCAGCTGATTACGGCAATGATCGAGAAACTGGATAAGAAAAAGTATCAGCAGCTTTTAAAAGGCTAAAATCGCTTAGCGGTTTAGTATAAATTAAATAGTCTAGATAGGAGAGATTCCAATGCAACAAACACTCGTACTCGTAAAACCTGATGGTGTCAAAAAAAATCTGATTGGTGAAATCATCGCTCGTTTTGAACGCCGCGGCTTGAAAGTTTCGGCTTTAAAATTAGTAAAAATCACAGAAGAACAAGCTAAATATCATTATGCTGAACATGAAGGCAAACCCTTCTTCGGAGAACTGGTTGAATTCATTACTTCCGGCCCGGTTGCAGCAATGGTCATTTCCGGCGAGAACGCAATTAAAGCAGTTCGTGGTCTGATGGGCGCTACCAATCCTTTAGATTCTGTTCCCGGTTCTATCCGTGGCGATTACGCGCTGACTATCGGCGAAAACATCGTTCATGGCAGCGACGGTGAAGAATCCGCTGCCCGTGAAATCAAAAATTTCTTTAAAGCTGAAGAAATTTATTAATCAAAAATTTTCCGGAAGGATGGTGGCAAAATGAAAGCAGCAGTATATACCAGAACCGGCGACAAAGGCACTACCGGACTTTATACAGGCGAACGCGTACCGAAGCAAAGCATGAGAGTTGAAGCTTACGGTACCGTTGATGAGATCAGTTCGGCGCTTGGCTTGGCAAGAGCTACAGTCAGACGCGAGGATGTCAGAGAAACGATTTATAAAGTACAGCAGCTGCTGATGTCACTGATGGCTGATATAGCAAGCTTGAACTTGCCTGAGCCTTATATCAAAGAAGAGCATGTGAAAATGTTTGAAGAAACTATCGATAAATTCGATAATATGCTCCAGCCTTTGAGTCATTTTATCATCCCCGGAGGCACCCCCGGATCAGCTGCTTTGGATATTGCGCGTACTACTACACGTCGTGCCGAGCGCTGTCTGCTCCGTTTGTCTGAAACTGAAGAAGTCAATTCTCAGGTTCTTATTTGTTTGAACAGGCTTTCTGATTTATGTTTCATTTTAGCAAGAGTTGAAGTAGAAGTAGAAGCTTAAAACAAAATGACCATAGGTTC